>Ga0105350_10000072_pt1 | contig 60950 bp, 56 predicted proteins | sample EN1Hudsemesocosm_FD_83506 | JGI IMG/M metagenome (GOLD analysis project Ga0105350, IMG submission 83506) | Methane-oxidizing microbial communities from mesocosms in the Hudson Canyon - EN1E Hudson Canyon | ecosystem: Environmental > Aquatic > Marine > Cold seeps | place: Hudson Canyon... | reverse complement strand
TTATTATTATTATTTGAGCTGCATGTAGCTGAAAGTTATAGCAAACTTTGTTGAATATGAGATTTAATCACATCTAGAGCTATTCGATTTTTACCACCTTGGGTCACAATCACGTCAGCGGTGAATCTGCTTGGAGCGATAAATTGATGATACATAGGTTTAACGGTTGACTCGTATTGATTCGCGACCGATTCAAAGGTTCTTCCTCGCTCTGCGATATCTCTTTTCAATCTGCGCAATAAACAAATATCTAAAGGCGTATCAACAAATATTTTGATATCAAACATCGGTTGAAGGGCGTCATTTGCTAAAAGCATGATCCCTTCAATGATAATAACCGGCGCTGAAATGAGAGTTTCAGTTTCTGTTAAGCGAGTGTGAGTTTTGTAACAATAATGCGGATATTCAATTGATTGCCAATTTTTAAGCGCTTCTAAGTGTTTGACCAATAATTCATGTTCAAACGCTTTTGGGTGGTCGTAATTATTTTTTTCACGATCAGCCATGGGTAAATGATCTTGAGACCGGTAATAATGATCTTCTCGTAAAATTTGAACAGTTTTGCCTTCTTCAGAAAACTCTTTTAATAAGTTCTCAGTAAACAAAGACTTACCAGAACCAGATGCGCCTGAAATGGCAATAACTAATGGGGTAGACATACCAAACCGTTTCGTAAAGGGATAAATTGGTACGAAAGATACCAGCGAACTTGATAAAAGTCAGTTCACAATGTACATTTTTCTACTTGACCCGTTGGTCAGGTTTGTAAGTTTTATGTTAAAGTATGTTGCGAACTTGTGTAGTTTGACGGAGAAATGTGACAGTTTTATAAATTTACACCAATACTGTTACGGCTGTAATAAAAGTGTCATAATCAATCTGTTAAACTTAATTTAACGGAATGAGAAATCGATTTGAATCGATCAACCAAGCCATAGACATTGACTCATGGCATTCTGTACAGACAACAGTTCGGACGAATTGTTCAGAACACATAAAACTTAGGAAACACATAATGTTTAAAAAAACAAAATTCAGTCGCATTGCGATTGCAGTAGCTATGTCAGTAGGACTATCGTCTGCTGTAATGGCGCAATCAACCACATCTTCTATCCGTGGTAATGTTGCAACCGAAACAGGAGCTATTTTTTCTGGAGCTACTGTCACTATTACCCATATACCATCTGGCACTGTGTCTACAGCGACTACAAATGAAAGTGGTGTATTTTCTTCACGCGGTTTGCGTGTTGGTGGTCCTTACACAGTTAAGATCAGTGGCGGCGAATTCGCTCCTGTACAAATCGAAGATCTTTATCTGTCTCTCGACCAAGCGTTCTCTCTTCCTGTAACGGTAGAGGCAACAGGTAATACTGAGGTTATTCAAATAACGGGCAGCACTAGTGCAGTGGCCGGTTTCTCGAATGAAGGGCTAAGCATGAGCCTAGGTCTTGAAGCTCTAGGTGAAGTTGCTTCGATTGACCGTGATATCACAGACGCAGCTCAGCTGAATCCGTTTGCTTCAATCAACGTGCAAAGTGGTGGAGCCAAAGAATTAACTATAGCGGGTGCAAACAGCCGCTTTAACTCGTTAACTATCGACGGTGTTGCTTTGAATGACCGTTTTGGTTTGAATGCAAATGGTTACCCTACGCAGGGGTCTCCGATTTCTTATGATGCAATCGAATCTCTGTCAGTACAAACAGCACCTTTTGACGTTGAATATAACGGTTTTACTGGCGGTACTATTAATGCTGTTACTAAATCCGGTACTAACGAACTCCATGGTTCAGTCGGTTATTACAAAACAAGCGATTCATTAATAGGTGATGAAAACGGCAATGACAAATTCGACTTTACTTTTAAAGAAGAAACTTTTGTTGGAACACTTGGTGGTGCATTAATAAAAGACAAGCTATTTTTCTTCGTTGCTTACGACAAATATGAAGAAGTCGCTCCTCTTAGAAATGGGCCTACAGGTTCAGGCGCGCTTAACCAAGAACCTAACATTACACTTGACGACGTTGCTCAAGTTGGTCAGATTGTTTCAGATGTTTGGGGCTTCGACATTGGTGATTTTAACAAAGGCCCAGCCGAAAATGAAAAAATCCTTGCCAATATAGACTGGAACATTAGTGCCGACCACCGTGCAAAGTTCACCTATATCATGTCGGAAGGAAACGCCATCCGTGAGCAAAACGGTAACAACTTTTTAGCCTCAGACAATGTTCTTGGCGCATCTTCTGCTTGGTATGACCGCTCAGAAAAAGTAGAGAGCATTATCGGCCACGTATTTTCTGACTGGAATGAAAACTTCTCGACCCAAGTTAAGATAGCAAGTACTACGCAAGCCACAGGTCAGAATTCTTTGAATGGTGCTGAATTTCCTAATTTCGCGGTATTCTTACGTGAAGTTGATGGTGAAGAAAACTATCTTTCAATCGGCCCAGACCGTTTCCGTCATGGTAACTCATTAGATCAAGAATTTTTACAATTCAAATTTTTGGCTACATACGCAGTAGGCGACCATATAGTCAAAGGTGGTTTCGAGAGAGAAGAAGTTGATATAGATAACTTATTCGCGCAAAACTCCGAAGGTTCTTACGTTTTTGATAGTATTGAAGATTTAGCCAACGCTACCGCGTCTGGACTTTTGTATAATAATGCGATCTCCAACGATGAAAACGATCTTCGTGCTATTTGGGGTTATGCTTCAAACTCTTTATATGTGCAGGATTCATGGGATGTCAATTCAGACCTGAGCATTGAAGCGGGTATCCGTTATGACTGGTACGAATCTAATGGTTCAATCCGCGAAAATCAAAACTTTAACGACCGTTATGGTTATTCTAACACTACGGATATCGAAGGCTTGGATGTTATTCTTCCAAGGGTTTCGTTTGAGTGGTTTGCTTCAGATGACATCACTGTTCGTGGTGGGATTGGTCGTTTCTCTGGTGGTTCTCCAGGAGTTTGGCTTTCAAATAGCTACTCTAACGATGGTGTGATTTCTGACGGCTCTAATGCTTTCGGTACCGTTCTAGTACCAACTACACCTGATGCCGCAACAGGTCAGTACATTCCGCAGGATGTGCTTACTTCGCTGGCAAGTGAAGCACCAGATGGTAGTGTTAACGCACTAAACCCATCGTTCGAAATTCCAACCACTACTAAAATTAGCCTTGGTGCTGCCTTCTATGCAGAAGAGCTACCGGTACTCGGTGAAGGTTGGTTATTTTCTGCAGACTTCCTTTACAACAAGTTAGATAATGCCACTTATTGGTACGATCAACGTTGTGAAGCTCAAGATACGGCACCAGATGGTCGCCCTGTCTACGACTGTAACGGACCTGAAGCCTTAATTGTTGGCTCATTTGACGCTGGTGATAGTAAGTTATATGCATTGTCAGCGACTAACGATTGGGATGAGTTCGACATGTTCGCCAGCTATACTTATTCAGATGTAAAAGATATCGGTTACGGCACATCGTCAACCGCGTCATCAAACTACTCTGACTTTGCTGCATATGATCGTCAATCGCCACGAGCAGGTACGTCAAGTTTCCAAACTGAGCACTTGTTTAAGTTCCGCGCTAATTGGACAAGAGAGTTGATCGCTGGTTACGAAACCAAAGTGTCAATGTTCATGACTCGGCGTTCTGGTCAACCTTACAGTTATACCTTCAACGAAAACAATGCTTGTTTACTTGACGTAGGTGGCGGTCGCTGTTCACGTGAAAGCCGTAATGATGATGCCGGTCACTTACTTTATGTTCCAAGTGGTCTGAATGATCCGATTTTTGCTTCGACTTCATTTGATGGAGATACGGCAGCGCAACAAGCGTTCTTTGATTACATTGAAAGTTCTGAGTTGGCAAAGTATGCGGGTAGTATAGCTCCGCGCAACAATGACAACTCTGCTTGGTCAACCATCATTGATATTCGTATACAGCAAGAACTACCAGCCTTTAGCAAGGAGCACAGTTTCAAGTTGTTCTTCGATATTGAAAACTTTGGTAACCTTCTTAATTCTGATTGGGGTCGTATTGAGCGTACTCGTTATGAATACGAACGCGACGTTGTTTCGGCTAGGATTGTCGATGGTCAGTATGAGTACTTTAATCTGAACAGCGACAGAAGCATTAAGAACCTAGAAGTGCTTTCTCAATCCGTTTGGCAGCTTCAACTTGGTTTGAAATACGAATTTTAATTTGTTGAACTCAAATTGAGTATTTAGCTCAAAGTACCTTCGGGTACTTTCATCTTGATAATAAACCCCTCATTTTTTCGAGGGGTTTATTTTTTCTGCAGCCCTAAGCTGCTATCGTAAGTTTTTTCTTTGTAATCGAAAACAAGGGCAACCTGATAAACGATAACTGGAAAGATTACGCAAAGGTTCATTTGTTAATGACGGCATCATCACTGCATCGTTCAATCACCAAAACCAATATGTGCATGAAGCTTTTAATGCTTCTGAGCAAGCTATGATCTTTGGCACTTCTTATTAGAAAGCTTTTTTTTGTCGTGAATATTAATATTCGATTTTCATTTAGAAAGGCTAAAAGTGACGACTTGTAGTCGGCTTTTATTATTCGTATATCCCCACAAATGGTTTAACTATGTATAAAATAATGATTGTTTTCTTTACGGTGTTCAGTATGTCTTCCAATAGCCAAAGTGTTCGAATTGCTACTTTCAATGTCAGTATGGATGCCACCAACTATTTAGAACCTGGGCAACAAGCCCAAGGAGATGAGCTATCGACTCGTTTACTTTCCGGCAAGTCTCAGCAGATCAGTAATATTGCTGAAATCATCCAAAAAACTAGACCTGAAATTATTCTCTTAAATGAGTTTGATTATTCAAACCAGTCAGCAACAGACGTACATAATTTTATAAACAATTACCTTAAAATTTCTCGGAACAACAGTAAGCCTATTGATTACCCTTATTTTTATAGCGCCCCAGTCAACACTGGCGTTGACTCTGGAATGGATCTGGATGGAGATGGAGTTGCCTCTGGCACTAAAGGCGACGCATTTGGTTTTGGTCTGTTTCCTGGTCACTATGGCATGTTGGTACTCAGCCAATACCCTATTCAGTTTGAGCAAATCCGCACCTTTCAACATTTCTTATGGAAAGATATGCCGGACAATTTATTATCCAGCATCAAAGGTGAAACTGCTCAGCCGTATTACAGCCAAGCAGCACAGCAGATATTGCGATTGTCTTCTAAGTCTCATTGGGATATTCCAATCAAGATTGACAATAACACTATCCATGTACTCGCCAGTCACCCCACACCTCCGGTATTTGATGGGCCTGAGAATCGTAACGGCAAACGTAATCATGATGAAATACGATTTTGGGCGGACTATTTATCGGTCGGTGAGCAGTCAGCTTATATTTACGATGACAAAGGTGAATTAGGCGGTTTTAAAGGAGAGCATTTTGTTATCACAGGTGACTTAAATGCTTCACCAAAGGAAGGTGACGGTATAAAAAGTGGCATACGAAGGCTACTTAGTCATCCGTTAGTGAATGATACGGCTGTGCCACAAAGTGAAGGTGGTAAGGCTAATACGCCTAACAACCACTATGCAGCCGAGCATACAGCCGGATGGGCAATGCGAGCTGATTATGTATTACCTTCAAGGTCACTTGAAGTGAAGGGCAGTGGTGTATTTTGGCCTAAATCAATTGAACCATTATTCCGTTTAATTAAAGATCGGAAAAATTCATCAGATCATCGTTTAGTGTGGATAGATATTAGCCTTACAAAGTAAGTTGGCTGTTAATACATAGTGATCAAAAAAGGGGCTTTCGCCCCTTTTTCAGTTTTACTTAAGTGTCTTACAACTTACACGCCTAGGTAATCCATTATGCCTTCGGCTGCGTTGCGGCCTTCATCAATGGCCGTCACAACTAAATCAGAGCCACGGACCATATCTCCACCTGAGAAAATCTTAGGATTAGACGTTTGAAATGCGTATTTACCATGTTTAGGGGCACGTACGCGGCCTTTTTCATCCAAGATAATGCCATAATCGCCAAACCAACTGGCTGGACTAGGTTGGAAACCAAAAGCAATAATCACAGCGTCAGCTTCAAGCACATGTTCTGAGCCTTCTATCACTACTGGGCGACGGCGTCCTTCAGCATCTGGCTGACCCATTTCAGTTTTAACCATAGTCACACCAATTGCTTTGCCGCTTTCATCCACAGCAATATCTAATGGCATAAGATTAAACTTAAAGTTCACACCTTCTTCGCGAGCGTTAACCACTTCACGACGTGAACCAGGCATGCTGGCTTCATCACGGCGATAAGCACAAGTGACTTCTGGTGCTCCTTGGCGTATGGCTGTTCTAACGCAATCCATAGTGGTATCACCACCACCAAGCACCACCACCTTTTTGCCTTTCATATCAACAAAATCAGTAGGCGATTTTTCTAAGCCTAACTGACGATTAACGTTGGCAATTAAGTAAGGTAAGGCTTCATACACACCAGGGGCTTTTTCGTTGTCAAAACCACCTTGCATGGGTTTATAGGTACCCATACCAAGGAAAACTGCATCGTAGCCATCCAATAATTCTTGGAAAGGTTTGTCTTTGCCTATTTCAGTATTCAGTACAAATTCAATACCCATGTCAGTAAAGATTTCATGGCGCAGATCCATCACTTCTTTTTCTAATTTAAAAGAGGGAATACCGAAAGTTAACAAACCACCAATTTTTTCATATTTATCAAACACAACGGGTTTCACACCGTTGCGAACTAAGATATCTGCACAACCTAAACCAGCAGGACCAGCTCCGATAATAGCGACCTTCTTGGTGGTTTTAATAACGTTCGACATGTCCGGACGCCAGCCTTGTTTAAAGGCTGTGTCGGTTATGTATTTTACAATACTGCCGATTGTCACCGCGCCAAAATCATCGTTTAGCGTACAGGCACCTTCACACAATCTGTCTTGTGGGCAAACACGTCCACATACCTCAGGTAATGTATTGGTTTTACTCGATAACTCGGCCGCTTCAAAAATGCGTCCTTCATTCGCTAGGCTTAACCACTGTGGAATGAAGTTATGCACTGGGCATTTCCACTCACAATAGGGGTTACCACAATCAAGACAACGGTCAGCTTGACCTGCAACTTGGGTATCACTCATTGGCTGATAGATTTCAGCAAATTCTTCTCGTCTGAGGATGGAGGGCTTTTTAGGTGGATCAATACGCTCTACATCAACAAATTGGTATACATTTTTAGACATGATACCCCCTTATTGCACTTGGACACGAAGTTCGGCAGTAGACCGGCTTATGTGACCAAGTAAATTTTTAACATCACTAGTTTTTGGTTTAACTAGTCTGAACTTCGGCAAATAAGCAGCAAAATTGCTTAATATATCGTGTGCATGCTCACTACCTGTTTCTTCATAATGTTGATTAATCAGACCACGTAAGTGCTCCATCAAAATGACTTTATCTTCGATAGACATGAGCTCTACTAGCTCACCATTTACGCGTTGTTCGATATCATTCTGTTCATCAAGAATATAAGCAAAACCACCTGTCATACCTGCGCCAAAGTTAACGCCTGTACGTCCAAGTACTGCGACAATACCGCCTGTCATATATTCACAGCCGTTATCACCAATGCCTTCAACCACAGCAATAGCACCAGAGTTACGCACTGCGAAACGCTCACCTGCAAGCCCCGCTGCAAATAATTTACCTCCAGTAGCACCATATAAGCAGGTGTTACCAGCAATAACACTTTCATTTGATTTGAAGCTGACACCTCGTGGTGGGTGAATAACTAACTTACCGTCAGCCATACCTTTACCTACGTAATCATTAGCATCACCGGCTAAAGTCATTTCTAAACCGCCAGCATTCCATACTCCAAAACTTTGCCCAGCGGTACCAGTAAAGTTAAGTTTAATGGGGTGTTCGTCCATGCCTTTATTGCCATGATGTTGAGCAATCAAGCCAGAGATAATCGCACCTACTGAACGGTCAGTATTGCGAATGGGGTAATTGAATGTGCCACCACTTTTGTTTATCACTGCATCCGAAAGTTCTGACAACAACAACTGATTTAAGTCGCCCTTATCAGCTGGTGCGTTAGCCCCTTCACTACAAAATAATTTGGTGTGATCACCCGCTTCTGGTTTAGCCAAAATCGGGCTGAGGTCTAATTTGTTCTGTTTCGCCGTGACACCATTTAATACGTCAAGCAAGTCAGTACGACCAATTAGGTCATCCAATTTACGTACGCCCATTGACGCCATAATTTCACGGACTTCCTGAGCAATAAACTTGAAGTAGTTCATCACCATGTCAGGCAAACCGATGAAGTAGTTATCTCGCAAGTTTTCATCTTGAGTGGCAATACCTGTTGCACAGTTGTTTAGGTGACAAATACGTAAGTATTTACAACCTAACGCCACCATAGGTCCAGTACCAAAACCAAAACTTTCAGCACCTAAAATTGCCGCCTTGATCACGTCTAAGCCGGTTTTTAAACCGCCGTCGGTTTGTACCCGCACTTTGTGACGTAACCCGTTACTCACTAAAGCTTGTTGAGTTTCTGCTAGGCCTAATTCCCAAGGACTACCAGCGTATTTCACTGACGTCAGAGGGCTGGCTCCTGTACCACCGTCATAACCTGAAATGGTAATTAAGTCTGCGTAAGCTTTTGCCACACCACAAGCGATGGTGCCTACACCAGGTTCTGATACTAATTTCACAGAAATAAGGGCTGTAGGATTCACTTGTTTTAAGTCAAAAATCAGCTGAGCTAAATCTTCGATAGAATAAATATCATGATGAGGTGGTGGCGATATTAAGGTCACTCCTGGCACTGAATGACGTAATTCAGCAATATACTGGTTTACTTTGTCGCCAGGTAGCTGGCCACCTTCGCCGGGTTTAGCACCTTGGGCAACTTTGATTTGCAATATTTTAGCGTTAACCAAATAGTGTGGTGTCACCCCAAAACGGCCTGAAGCGATTTGTTTGATATTAGAGTTACGTTCGTTACCAAAACGTTTAGGATCTTCGCCACCTTCACCAGAGTTGGAGTTACCACCTAAACGGTTCATGGCAATCGCAAGGGCTTCGTGTGCTTCTGGGCTTAGCGCACCAATTGACATAGCCGCGGTATCAAAACGAGGGAACAGATTTTCGGCAGGTTCAACTTCATCAATAGAAATCGCTTCTGCATCCGGTGCCAAGGCCAATAAATCACGAAGGCAAGCTATTGGTCGTTCGTTTACTAGTTCGCTAAATTTTTGGTAATCTTGATAGTTACCACTCACTACCGCTTTTTGTAGTGTAGTTACTACGTCTGGGTTGTAAGAGTGATACTCACCACCGTGCACGTATTTTAATAATCCGCCGTGATCTAAGGTTTTACGCTTTAACCAAGCTACGCGGTTTAAATTAATTTGGTCTTGCTGGAAGTCTTCAAAATCAGCACCTTGAATTCGACTTGGCACACCTTTAAAACAAATGTCCATTACTGAACTATTAATCCCCACCGCTTCAAATAATTTTGAGCTGCGATAACTCGCAATAGTAGAGATGCCCATCTTAGACATGATTTTATATAGACCTTTGTTGATACCTTTACGGTAATTAACAATGGCTTGCATGGGAGTCATGTCTAAATGACCAGACTCACACATTTGTTCAATAATTTCATATGCAAGGAATGGGTAAATAGCGGTAGCACCTAAACCAAGCAATACAGCATAGTGATGGGAGTCTCTAACCGAAGCCGTCTCAACTACTATATTGGCATCACAACGCAAGCCTTTTTCGACTAATCGTTTCTGCACCGCACCTACAGCCATAGCAGCAGGAATCGGAATTCGCGCAGCCTTAATCGCACGATCAGACAGGATGACAAAAGCAGCACGTTTATGTGAAACCAAATGTTCTACTTCGTTACAGATACGGTTAATGGCTGTCTTAAGCCCTTCTTCAGGCGGATAATTAAGATCAACAAACTCTGCATAATAATGTTCAGGGTCGTAGGTGCGTAACTGTTTAAGATCGGTGTACACCATAATCGGAGAATCAAACAATACACGATCAGCGTAGCCCGATGTTTCGGTAAACACTGATTTTTCACGACCAATACAGGTAGCCAATGACATCACGTGATTTTCACGCAATGGGTCAATGGGTGGGTTAGTTACTTGAGCAAATTGCTGTCTGAAATAATCATAAATGGTCCGATTATGCCCAGAAAGTACAGCCATAGGTGTATCGTCACCCATTGAGCCTGTCGCTTCTTGGCCATCTTTGGCCAGTACTTTAATGACTTGTTCAAGCTCTTCGTAGCTGTAGTTAAATTGTTTGAAGTACGTATTCATCATGTCATCGTCAAACATTCGTTTACCGATTTCAGGTGTTTCGCATTCTTCAATCGGTGATAAACGGCGAATACTTTTATCTAACCATTCTTTATAGGGATGACGGCCTTTTAGCTCATCATCAATTTCATTTGAACGCCATAATTTACCTGTTTCGGTGTCTATGGCTAACATTTCACCTGGCGCAACGCGGCCTTTTTCAAGTACATCTTCTTGCTTGTAATCCCAAATACCCACTTCTGACGCTAAAGTAATTAAGCCATCTTTGGTGATGACATAACGTGCCGGACGAAGTCCGTTGCGGTCAAGGTTACACGCAGCGTGGCGGCCATTAGTCAACACTATGCCGGCTGGGCCATCCCAAGGTTCCATATGCATGGAGTTGAATTCGTAGAAGGCTTTTAAGTCTTCATCCATGGTTTTGTTATTTTGATACGCAGGTGGCACCAATAAACGCATGGCACGGAATAAATCCATTCCGCCTGCTAAAAATAATTCAAGCATGTTATCCAATGATGACGAGTCAGAACCTACTTCATTTACGAAAGGTGCAGCATCAGCTAAATCAGGTAACAAAGGTGTTTTGAATTTGCCGGTTCGGGCTTGAGCCCAATCACGGTTGCCACGAATAGTATTGATTTCACCATTGTGAGCTAAAAATCTAAATGGCTGAGCCAGCGGCCAACGGGGTAATGTGTTGGTTGAAAAACGTTGGTGAAATACGCAAATAGCCGACTTCATGTTTTCGTCAGCCAAGTCTAAATAAAACTTAGGCAAATCACCGGCCATAACAAGGCCTTTATATACGGTGACTAAGCTTGATAGGCTGGCTATGTAAAATTCTTCATCGTCAGCTAAGCGTTTTTCAGCGCGTCTACGTGCCATAAATAAGCGACGTTCCAAGTCCTGTGAGCGCCACCCAGAAGGACCATTGATAAATACCTGCTCAATTTGTGGTACACACGAAGCTGCCAAATCGCCCAAAATTGAATTATCTGTTGGTACTACTCTCCAGCCAACTATGCCCAAGGTTTCTTTTTCTAACTCTTCGGTAATAACTTGTTTGGCAGCGTCAGCTAAAGCTTGATCTTGATTAAGGAAAACCACACCTACAGCGTATTTTTTGCTAAGTTTCCAATTTTGCTGTTCCGCTATTCCACGAAAAAACGCGTCGGGTTTCTGTAAAAGCAGACCACAGCCGTCGCCTGTTTTTCCATCCGCGGCGATACCGCCACGATGTTGCATACGGTCAAGCCCCTCAATTGCGGTACTGACCAATTTATGACTTGGCTCGCCTTTAGTCTGGGCGATTAGTCCAAAGCCACAGTTATCCTTTGAATCGTTAGGATGATATAAACTCATTAATGCAAACTCCTTCAACCTTCGACTGGGCAGGATGTTATATATTGTTACTGCTAATCATACATCTAGATAAACGTATGAACGTGAATTGGCTTCATGCCTTGATGCTTATTTTCGGTCGTAATTATTATTGGGGATACCAGTCGAGTATCGAATATTTATACTAAGCAGGTCGTACAAAATACCGAGGATTATTTTATAAATCAATTCTCTTATATAGTGTATTTTGTATTTTTCATGAAACGGCCTCTTATTGCCATTAAAAATATATTTATTTCAATGACATAGCGACTTATTGTGGCTTAGTTATAAGCTATAAAGAAAAGCTAATAAACGGCTCAACTTGTTATTAAAAGGTTAAAAAAATTCATAAATATTTGCAAATAGCTTGGATGATGTTGAATTAATATTCAAAAATATGAATAAATAGTATTTTTGAGTTGGGATTATGCGCATTAATACTAGGCTAAGTTTTGATCCTCGGAATATTCTTGTTAGCATGTCGCGAAATTGGTACGAAGCACAGATGTTTGAGACCTCCACATTATGACTAAAAAGACCTCAGTTGATCCATGGGCGATCCGTATTGCGCAATTTATCAATCGTTTTGGTGCAGTTAAGACCAGCGTTTTATTCGTTGCAGTTACTTTGATGTTCACCTTCACAGGCACGTATTTTCTTAGAATTATTGTCAGTGACCAAGCCCACACTGAAGACTTCTTTATTGCCGTCGTATTAACTTTACTCAGCGCACCTTGGGTGTTGTGGTTTTTTAGTGAGTTAGTTAAACAACTGGAACGCTCAAGAGAAAGTCTAGCAGAGGCTGTGATTCAGCTCGAACATCTTCGAGCTGAAGATGAGTTACTTAACCGCACTTTGCAAAATAATATCAAGCAACTTAATCATGAAATAGAGCAGCGTAAAAATGCTCAATTAGAGCGAGAAAGTGTATTTGCAGATTTAGAGCGTGAAATCACCGAAAAATCTGACAAAGAACAGCAGGCATTGCGTCTGTCTACTTTGTTGCGGTCCATAATTGATGCCTCACCAGACTTAATTTATTACCGAAATGAAGAAGGACAGTTTGCCGGCTGTAACCGTGTTGCTGAGCAAATGACCGGTAAAACCGAACAAGAGTTAATTGGCTTAACACCACATCAAGTGTATGACGAAGAACTCGCTCGACAAGTGGTTGCCAGTGATCATGAAGTACTCGAAAACAACGTCAGTATTACCGAAGAGTTATGGTTACGCTTTGCCGACGGTCGTCGACGTTACTTTGAAATGCGCAAGGTTCCATTCTTTAGTGCTGACAATACTCGTCTTGGTCTACTAGCTTTTGGCCGAGATATCACCGAACGTAAACAGGCAGAGAATGCAGTAACTAAAGCCAGCAAAGATAAAACAGCTTTTATTGCCACTATCAGTCATGAATTGCGTACACCGCTAAATGGCATTGTTGGCTTAAGCAGAATGTTACGCGACACTGATCTAACCAGTGAGCAGTTTGCCTGGGTCAGTACTATATACGCCAGTGGTATCACCTTAGGTAATATATTTAACGATATTATTGACTTGGACAGGCTGGATAGAGACAGACTTGAATTATCACTAAAAACCGTATCAATTAAAGATTTCACTCAGGAGCTCAGCAGTATCATAGAGCTTTTAGCAGATGATAAAGACTTAACTTTTGTTGCACATATGGAAGAACCATTACCCGCTTTAGTAGAGGTAGATGGCACACGCTTGCGCCAAATTTTATGGAACTTATTGTTTAATGCCGTCAAGTTCACGCAAAAAGGCACGGTATCATTAGAGGTAAAGGCTGAAAATATTGATGCTGAAACCTGCATGGTTACCTTTAAAGTATGTGACACAGGTGTGGGTATACCACAGCAAGATTTAGATAAAATTTTCGCTATGTATTATCAAGTTGACTCACCGGAACATCAAAGTGCAACAGGTACTGGTATTGGTCTGGCTATTTGCCAACAAATGGTATCTTTGATGGATGGAAAAATTAGTGTCAGCAGTGCAATAGGGGAAGGCACCTGTTTTACAGTTGACCTGCCTCTGGCGATCAGCAAAAAACCACTTCAAGTTGAAACACTAAAAGTGACTGGTTTACAAATATTGTTAGTGGAAGACATTGAGTTAAATGTGATGGTAGCTAAAGCATTATTGGAAAAACTCGGCCAATATGTTGATGTAGCTATGACAGGTAATGAAGCCATTACTATGGCACGTGACAAACAATATGATTTAGTTTTATTGGATATTCAATTACCTGATATGAATGGTTTTGAGGTCGCCAATGTTCTGCACGAAGAGTCTTTGGTAGAACAAACCAGTATTGTGGCCTTAACCGCAAATGTGATTAAAACTCGTCAAGAATACCTTGATAACGGTATGGACGACGTCATTGCCAAACCGGTTAAAAAGAGTCGAATTATTGAAGTATTTAATAGTTTATTCTGCGAACAACCAAGCGTGCCTTATCAACCAGCCCCAGAGCCTAAAAAAGACCAACTGAATACTATTCTCGACTTAGAATTGTTACAAATGTTGGTCGATACTATAGGCCATGAAATGGTGCGCACTAGCGTGAAAGTATTCCAAGAGAAAATGCCTGAATATCTGGAAATTTTGCAGATTAGTTTAAGTGCGAATGAAAAGGACGAAGTCTGTTCTCAAGCGCATAAAATCAAAGGCGCTGCTGGATCTGTTGGTTTATCTAGGGTGCAAAAAATTGCCAATGAAATCCAGCAGGGTGACCATCCTGCATGGTGGCAAAATGTGCATGATTGGGTGGAGCAATTGAATCAGGCCGCTAGTCAGGATATGCAAAAATTAATTAACTGGTTGAGTCAGCAAGATATAGATGACTAAAGCTATATTATTCTAGCTCTAAGCTAAAGCGAAGTGAGTTTATCAATAAAGATGATGTGGTTTTTATTGGTAAATTTATCAATGCAAGTACCATATTAAGTCTTAGCCATTTAAATAAATGGCAGAAAAAAATAGGTTGTAAAAGTAATGTCAAAATTCGATCCGATTGATCATTCTCACCGTCGTCGCAATCCCTTAACGGGTGATTGGGTATTAGTCTCCCCACATAGGGCGAAACGCCCTTGGCAAGGCCAAGTTGAAAAACCACAGCCAGCCGATACCCAAGCCCATGACCCAGAATGCTATTTATGTTCGGGCAATACTCGGATTAACGGTGAAGTAAATCCTACGTATGATGGCACATTTGTATTCACTAATGACTTCGCAGCATTAATGCAAGATACTCCAGCGTCTGAGCAGTCGAATGATGATCTGTTTACACTTCAAGCTGCCAGAGGCACCAGCCGCGTTATTTGTTTTTCCCCTGAGCACAATAAAACCTTACCTGAATTATCGTTACCCGCTTTAGAAGGGGTGATTGCTACATGGCAAGAACAAGTGGCTGATTTATCGAAAGATTATGTGTGGGTGCAAGTATTTGAAAATAAAGGCGCCGCTATGGGCTGTTCTAACCCACATCCGCATGGGCAAGTTTGGGCGAATGACTTTATTCCGAATGAAGTGGCTAAGGCCGAAACAAGCCAAAAAGCTTATTTTGATAAACATGCTAGTTCACTATTATTGGATTATGCACAAAAAGAATCAGCTGATGGTTCACGCATAGTGGTTGAAACCGAACATTGGATCGCTGTAGTGCCATATTGGGCGGCGTGGCCGTTTGAAACCTTGCTTATGCCTAAGTTCGCATGCGCTAGATTAACCGATGTTGATGCAGTCCAAAAAGCTGATTTAGCCATCGCAATTAAAAAACTCACAAGTCGATACGACAATTTGTTTCAATGTTCTTTCCCTTACTCAATGGGCTGGCACGGCGCGCCGAATAACTTAGTCTCAACTGACCACTGGCAAGTTCATGCGCATTTTTATCCGCCTTTGTTGCGCTCAGCTACAGTGCGTAAATTTATGGTGGGTTATGAAATGATGGCAGAGCCGCAAAGGGATTTAACGCCAGAGCAGGCCGCGCAAAGATTACAAGCACTGAGTGATGTGCATTACAACGAATCTAATGGAGCCTAAGTTTATGTCTAACAATACGTCTAACATCTCGCAAAGTATGTTAACTGAACTTGATTCTGTTTTTACTCAAACATTTGGCAGCGCACCCACTCGTCATTTTCAAGCTCCGGGTAGGGTAAATCTAATTGGTGAACATACAGACTACAATGATGGTTTTGTTCTGCCTTGTGCTATTGATTACCAAACATTAGTCGCAGTCACTCCTAGAGATGATATGACCATCTCAGTGGTGGCCGTTGATTACAGTAACCAACAAGATGAGTTTTCTGTTGATAGCGAAATTGAAGTTCACCCCACACAGCTGTGGAGTAACTATGTTCGTGGTGTGGTGAAACACCTACAACTTAGAGGGCATGTATTCAAAGGTGCTAATTTGGCTATTGCTGGAAATGTGCCACAAGGAGCAGGATTAAGTTCGTCTGCTTCCTTGGAAGTGGTTATAGGTGAAATTTTTCGTAGTTTATACAATTTGTCACTTACAAAAGCTGAAGTGGCATTAAACGGTCAAGAAGCTGAAAATCAATTTGTCGGTTGTCAGTGCGGGATCATGGATCAAATGGTCAGTGCTTGTGGTTCAAAGCTCAACGCTTTGTTATTAGATTGTCGCTCGTTAGAAACCGAGCTTATCTCTATGCCAGAAGACTTGGCGGTGATGATCATCAACTCTAATGTAAAACGTGGTTTAGTTGATAGCGAATACAATACCCGTCGCCTGCAATGTGAAGAAGCTGCGCGTATTTTGGGGCTAAAAGCGTTACGAGATATTAGTTTGCTAGAACTGCAAAATAATAAAGATAAACTGCCTGAGGTAGTTTACCGACGTGCTCATCATGTTGTATCCGATAGTGAACGTACCGTTTTAGCTGCACAAGCACTTAGAGCAAATGATGTAGTGCAATTATCACAATTAATGGCCCAGTCTCATGTTTCCATGCGTGATGATTTTGAAATCACCGTTCCGCCAATAGATTTTGCAGTGAAAATATTAACTGAATACCTTGGTGATAAAGGTGGTGTACGTATGACAGGTGGTGGTTTTGGTGGCTGTATGGTTGCTTTAATGCCACACGACATGGTGGAAGGTGCGAAGTTATTAATGGCTGAGCGTTACCAAACTGAAACGGGTTATAAAGAAACTATTTATATTTGCAGTGCTAGTGATGGGGCTGGTGAGTTTAGTTAACCAGAGCTGGACGGTATGGCTTATACCGAGTTCAGTTTTTTTGTTTCGCTAGGATCACCAACAAAATTCCACCTAATATGAAGCAGGCAGACACTGCGAGATGAAAATCTATCGGTTCTGCTATTAACAACACACCACCTAGTGCAGCCCAAATAGGAACGGATAATTGGCTGGCTGCTGCAATGCTAGGTTTTAAATGTGGTAACACCGCGTACCACACCGAATAGCCGACCCCAGAGGCTAGAGCACCAGAGCCGATAGTGTAAAACCAGCCTTGTGCACTCATCTGTAGCCCAGTGGTTAAATAGACCCCAGCTAAAACGATAAATACAATTGGTAATAGCCGAATAAAGTTGCTTGCAGTGTCTAACAGAGGTTGCCTAGACTTTACCCCTATTAAGCTATACATGCCCCAAGCTACTCCTGCAGCACTCATTAATATACAACCGATTAAGCTAGGTTTTTCCAGCTCTGGATAAACAAAATATAAAAAGCCAAGGAGTGACACACTTATGCCTACTAGTTCTTGTTTTCTCATTTTAACGCCTATTAACCAACCTCTGAACAACATAGTAAATTGCACACAAGCGAATAAAATTAGTGCGCCAGTTGCCGTGCCTAAAGTTACATAAGCGTAAGAAAACCCAGCAGCATATACAAATAAATAGAAGGCACCTGAATAACTGCCAAAATTGGTTATTTTCCTGAAGTTCGTTTTGTTTTTGAGCGTGGCTATAAATGCCAAAGTGATCGCCGCAGATAATAATCTAATAGCGGTGAAATCTGCTGGTTGCACTTGTTCGGTGTTAAGCGCTAAGCGACATAGAACGGAGTTGGCTGCAAAAGCAAAGAGTGAAACAAGGGTAAATAAAATCGTTTGAAAGGTAGTCACTACTATCTAGATCAATAACCATGTGGCGGTGCCCAAAAAGGCAAATATACCGACTACATCAGTAATAGTGGTTAAAATTACGCTGCCCGCCAATGCAGGGTCAATTTTTAATTTTTTCATTATAATTGGCAAACTTGCACCGGCGAGGCCTGCGGCAACCATATTGATCATCATTGCAAAAGCGATGACTGCACCTAACATTAGATCTTGTTTCCAAATGGCAATGACCGACGCTATTAGCACTGACCATATCACGCCATTTAAAAAACCTATGGCCAATTCTTTACTGATTAACCATCTTGCGTTAGCCGAGCTCACATGTCCTAGAGCCATACCACGAATAACTAGGGTAAGGGTTTGATTACCCGCCACGCCACCCATACTTGGGACTATGGTGTTGAGAATGGCTAACACAGCTAGTTGACTTAATGTGGCTTCAAATAAATCACTTACTGCTGCAGCCATTAAGGCAGTAAGTAAATTAACACCCAACCAAATTGAACGGCGCTGAGTACTTTTAACAACAGGGGCGAAGGTATCTTCTTCATCGTCTAAACCAGCCATACTCATCATTGAGTGTTCGGCGTCTTCGCGAATAATGTCAACTACATCATCAATGGTAATACGACCCAATAATTTGTTATTTTCATCAACAACTGGAGCAGACAACCAGTTATAACGTTCAAACAAACTAGCGACTTCGTTATCCATCATATTGGCAGGAATCGCTTCTGAGTCTTTAATTAACGATTCTATTGGTGTGTCAGCAGCGGAAGTGATGAGTCGAGTAAGTGCCACACCACCCATTAGTTTATCTTCGCGATCCACCACATATAAGGTGTCTGTGTGTTCGGGCATATCCCCTTTAAGGCGCAGGTATCGCAAGATCACATCGACATTAATGCCAGGGCGAAGCGTAATGGCATCCGTGTTCATAATAAAACCAGCGGTTTCGTCACCGTAAGACAATCCAAGTTCGGCACGTATCCGATCTTGCTCCTCCATGGCAGCCAATAGCTCTTGAGCAATCTCTTGCGGTAAACCACGCAAGGTATCAACTAGGTTATCGGTGTCCATCTCTTCTAGGACATCAGCAACCCTTTCAGGTAGCATTTTTCTGATAATGCCATTACGTACATCATCGGAAAGCTCTTCAAGTACTTCACTGTAGAGATCAGGTGGTATAAGTTGCCAAATATCCAAGCGATTGCGGCTGCGGCTGGATTCCAAAAGCAAGGCAAGATCACCAGGCTGCAACTGATGCAGCATTTCTTTGGCGAGCTCTGTTTGACCACTACCTAATGCTTCATTTATGTCATGAAGTTGGTTGTTGCTGCTTTTGGCTTCGAAGGTACTAGGCATGGTTCAGATAAACTTACTCGTTAAAACAAAATAGGGGTGTAGACCTTTGGTAATTCAGCAGAGACTGTGGCCATTAACATTACCTCACTAGTTTAATCTATGCTCTCGTTTTGGTCAGTACATATTTCACCCTTAGAGCGTGAAATATACAGAGCAGTGACTAAAAGATAATAATGTTGATTTGTTATTTTAGGATATTGCACCAAGCCTACGAGACTTTTCGGACAATGCTATCAATACCTGCCTAGCGCCCTATAACGCAGGCAAATTTACTATGAGTTAAACGGTTTTTAATATGTTTGTGCGAAGCGTAAGGTTAGGCTTCTTTGATGATAGTTATTTCGATCTGATAGACAGCGGAAACACTGGATAGCTAGGGCAAGTCGTGGCTTTTAATAAACCTAAATTTCTACTTCAAGTTTAGTTACTACTCTTGCTCATTAAAACGAGTGGCGATTAATATTTCAACAGCTTCTAACGCAGCCTCTGCATCTTTTCCTTCACTCACAACTTTTACTTCTTTACCTTGGTGACTCTCGAGCATCATTAAGCCCAATACACTATTGGCTGAGGCTTGTTTATCACCTTGATGTAAGGTGATTTCAGCTTCAAATTTATTGGTTAACTGAACAAGTTGGGTGGCAGCCCGCGCATGCAGGCCTAACTTATTAACGATAACTACTGTTCTTTCGAAGCTAGGCATAAGTTCAGTGCACCTTAATTAGCGATTCAATTCGCGATGGCGAATTTGTACATCTGGGTGAGAATCACTAAAGGTTTTGGCTAAAATTTCTGTCACATAAACGGATCTATGTTGGCCGCCTGTACAACCAATAGCGACTGTTACGTAACTGCGATTATTCCGCTCTAAATGGGGTAACCAAGTCGAAATTAGATTTTGAATTTGCCAAATAAACTTAGTGACTATAGGTTGTGAACCTAAAAATATCTGCACTGGGGCGTCTAACCCTGTTAGGTGTTTAAGGTCAGGTTCCCAGTGAGGATTGGGTAAAAAGCGACCGTCAAATACGTAATCTGCGTCTTTGGGTATGCCGTGTTTAAAACCAAAGGATTCGAATACTAAGACCAGTCTAGAGCTTTTTTTACCTAGAATACGTTCACGTACTAGTTCAGCAAGCTGGTGGACGGATAATTGGTCTGTATCTAAATAAAGATCGGCACGTTCAGCAATAGGTGCTAGTAGTTCACTTTCAGCTCGAATAGCAGCTGACAATGACTTGTTTTGTTTAGACAAGGGATGTAAACGTCTCGTTTCGCTAAAACGTCTAATCAATACGTCATCGCTAGCATCAAGATAAAGTATGGTCATGTCCCACGTGGAGGGTAGGTAATCTAAGATTTCTACTAACTCGTTAGGATTCTTGGGTAAGTTTCGAACATCGATACTAACGGCAACTTGGTCGTATTCATCTACCACAGTGTGAGTCAGTGTAGGTAAAAGATTAACTGGGATATTGTCTACGCAATAATAACCAAGATCCTCAAGCGCGCGCAGCACTATTGATTTACCGGAGCCAGATCGGCCACTAATAATGATAAGTTTCATTTAGCTTATTGCCTCAAATAATTCTTGATCTGTTTTAGCGTTGCGCATTTTGCTCAATGTGTCTTTATTGTTAAGTTTAGTGGCAATAGCTGACAAGGTACCTAAATGTTCTGATGCTTTATTTTCGGGTACCAAAATGGCAAAAAAGATATCAACTGGCGCGTTATCTATAGCGTCATAGTCAATTGGTTGTTCACTGGTAACCACAATAGCCATAACATTTTCTAGATCTTTAAGGCGACCATGTGGCAGAGCAATGCCATTGCCAATACCCGTGCTGCCCATTTTTTCTCTGCATATAAGGCTAGACAAAATAGTGGCTTGATCGATATCCATTAAATATTGATTAGCTATTTGACTGATGAGTTCAAGTACTCGTTTTTTACTGGTGCCCTGAACTGCACATAAAGCGCAGTCAGGGTGAAGGATATCTTTAATTTCCATTATGGATTCTATTTTTGGTTAATCGTTGACGTAATTAATGACGTTTAATTTTTTCCTTGTGCTTAATCACTTGTCGGTCAAGTTTATCGATTAAAGCATCTATTGCTGCATACATATCTGCGTGTTCAGATGTAGCAAACACCTCTGTTCCACTGAGATGTAAAGTGGCTTCAGCTATTTGTTGAAGCTTTTCCACTTTTAAGATCACATGTACATTGTTGATATGATCAAAATGTCGTTCAAGTTTGGTAAATTTTGTATCGACGTAGTCTCTTAGAGAATCTGTAATATCTACATGATGACCGGTAAGGTTAATTTGCATATCGCCTCTTCCTTCTTCAATTCGCCTAGAGCAGGCTCTTACGTTGGTTGGACGGTGGAATCATTAATGATTCCCGGTATTTTGCTATTGTTCGCCGCGCCACCATAATGCCTTGGTCGGCCAACAATTGGGCAATCTTGCTGTCACTTAAAGGTTTACTCGGTTTTTCTGCTGCCACTAACTTTTTAATCAGTGCTCTGATCGCGGTTGATGAACATTCTCCGCCAACATCAGTAGCTACATGGCTTGAGAAGAAATACTTCAACTCAAAAATACCTCTTGGTGTATGCATGTATTTCTGGGTGGTGACCCGTGAAATAGTGGATTCGTGCATATCTACCATTTCAGCGACATCGTTCAACACCATTGGTCTCATCATTTCTGGACCGTGTTCAAAAAATCCCATTTGCTGCTGCACTATACAGTTGGACACCTTAAGTAGCGTTTCGTTGCGACTTTCGACACTTTTTATAAACCACTTGGCTTCTTGTAAATGTGAACGAATAAATTGGCTGTCTGAAGTGTTTTTAACGCTTTTACTCATCGCCGCATATTGCTGATTCACATTGAGTTTTGGCAAACTATCTGGGTTAAGTTCAACTGTCCATCGACCATTCTTTTTGGCCACTGATACATCTGGGATCACGTATTCAGATTCACCTGTGACAATGGCTGTGCCGGGTCTAGGATTTAGAGTTTGCAACAAACGCATGGCTTCGCGCAATTCTTCTTCTTTGAGGCGCGTTTTACGCATAAGCGTACGGTAGTCTTTGCTGCCAATAAGGTCGCAGTAATCGGTAATGAGCATCTTGGCTTCTTCTAACCAAGGTGTGTCTGGCGCAAATTGTCGTAGTTGTATCAATAAACATTCTTGTGCACTGCGTGCGCCCGATCCAATGGGATCAAACATCTGAATACGCTTAAGTACTACTGCAACTTCATCCAAATCAATATCTTCGTCATCCATACTTGCTAGTACTTCTTCGATACTGATTGTCAAATAACCTGCTTCATCGATAGAGTCGATAATTGCCATCGCTATTGCAATATCGGTATCGCTAAAATGGGTTAAACGCATTTGCCAAAGCAAATGGTCTTGAATGTTGTCTGTAGTTTCGCCTTGAAATACTTGGTCGTCGTCGCCTGCAGAGCCAGCACTGCTCATTGATGCTGGGGCTGATGAAGCACTGAGGTATTCATCCCAAGTACTGTCTAGAGGTAAATCTTCTGGTATGTCATTGTTTTGCAGGGCATCGCCGCTTTCGACACTGTCTGCATTGACTTCACTTTGCTCGATAGTGTTATCTTTGCTGTCTGCACTGTGGTTAGTTTCAAGTGCCTTTTCGCCGTTACCGCTATCATTTTGTTCGTCTACTTCTAACAAGGGATTAGAATCAAGGGCTTCTTGAATTTCAGTTTGTAAATCCAAAGTAGACAACTGCAAAAGCTTAATCGCTTGTTGCAGTTGCGGTGTCATTGTAAGTTGTTGGCTAAATCTTAACTGTAAAGAGGGTTTCATTCACTTCTTATGTTTAATCTGTTGTTGTTGTTATAAACCGAGTTAAACTCTTCATTCTAGAAATTACAGCTATGTTGTCGACGTTGTCCTACCTCAATCATACGTATACTAAATACTCATGAAGTCGCGTGCTTGACGGCTTTGCTGAAATCCCAATAATTTGAATTAATCTTGAATCTAACTATAGCTTGAATTGTTCACCTAGGTATACATCTCTTACACGCTGATCACTTAAAACTTGTTCTGAGGTGCCAGATGCTATCAATTCGCCATGACTAACTATATATGCTTTTTCACAAACGTCTAAAGTTTCGCGTACATTATGATCGGTAATTAATACACCGAGACCTCTATCTCGCAAGTGCTGAATTATTTTTTTTATGTCGTTAACCGAAATAGGATCGACTCCAGCAAAGGGTTCGTCTAACAATATAAACTCTGGATCAGCTGCTAATGCCCGGGCAATTTCTACTCTTCTACGTTCGCCTCCAGACAAACTCATACCTAAACTATTACGAATATGGTTGATATTAAATTCGTCTAACAGTGAGTCGGCTTGTAGTTCTCGTTGTTCTTTGGATAACTCTTTTCGGGTTTGTAAAATCGCCATTAGATTTTGATACACAGTTAACTTTCTGAATATCGATGCTTCTTGTGGTAAATAACCTATGCCTTGCCTTGCTCGCACATGCATCGGTTGCAGCGTCAGGTTTTGTTGGTCAATAAAAATGTCACCTTTATCTAAAGGTACTAGACCAACAATCATATAAAATGTGGTGGTTTTGCCTGCGCCATTTGGCCCTAATAAACCGACTATTTGGCCGGTCTCTACTTCAATGCTGACATCACGCACTACTTGTCTCGATTTATAAGACTTGGCTAAGTGTGAGGCTTTTAATATTGCCATTAAGGTTGTTCTTCCTGTTGATCTGCTTCAGGCTCTTTAGGTTTGGATACAGGCTGGAAAGTGGTAATAACCCGGCCACTTTCTTGATCGCTACCTTGGGCAATAATTTGTTCAAGTTCCATATTAAATTTGATCGACTTGCCCTGCACACTACTGGAATTTTGCTGTATCTGAGCATTGCCTTCTAAAGACAAAGAGCGAGTTTGACGGTGATATTCAATCTTATCTGCCTGTGCAGTGACGATACTGCCGTCTTCTTGCTGTTGAGAATATTTAGCTGGACTGCCAGTGGCAATAAAAATTTCATTACCTTCACCTTTACTTGCATCAATCTCTAATTCATCGGCACTGACTTTTAATGAACCTTGCTGAATGACAACGTTACCTTGATAGGATGCTCTTTTGGCGATGCCATCAGCATTTTGATAAAGGGAAGCTAGCTCAATTTTTTTTGTAAAATCATCTTTCCCAGCATGACTACTAGCCGAGAATAACAACGCAGTTAGTAAACTAGCGCGGTATAGACGGTTGGTAAACTGTTTTAACATGGTCTAATAACTCATATCTTTGGGTTTCTAGGCTAGCGGTAAAGCCATTACTGTTTATCACATAATTGGGGCCAACAATCTCGACCGCCTGATCGGAATACATGGTTTTGTCTGCTAAGTTCACTTCGACAAAATTGGTACGAATTACTTGCACATAGCCTTGTTCATCAAGGCTAGTGATTTCAACGTTAGTCTCAAATTGAATACGCTGATCTTCATATAATGTGCCTTCCTGAGCATCTACTTTCCAAGGGTGTAACGATTGTGCAAATAATAAATAACTGGGTTGTTTGAATAAGGTAAAGCCAAGTAGGTCAAAATTCTCCATCTTTTGCGCAAACACCTGATGATTTATTTGGCCCAACTTATCATACAATGTACTGCGCATTTTACTTGCTTGGTAATTCGGGATCCATGCTTCTTCTGTTTGTGAATCTACTTTAACCTCTTCTTTGGAAAGCCAGCTAGGCAGACTCAAACCTAAAGCCAAAATAAATAACAGAATAATACATAGGGTAACGCGATTCATATACTGGCGCCGTGAATGTTATCTAACTTCCCATGAGCCAAAAGAATCAAATCACATAATTCACGTACCGCGCCAAAGCCACCTTTAATCTGAGTCTGATAATGTGCTTGTGCGGCTAAAAAAGGGTGCCCATCTTGTACACACACATTGCATTGCGACACTTGATACATACCTAAATCTGGCATGTCATCACCAATTGTGGCGGTTTCATTTATAGTAACAGATAGAGTCTGTTGTAGTGCTTGTAAGGCGGGTTGTTTGTCTTCACAACCTTGAATAATATGTTTTACGCCAAGGGCTGTCATTCGTCGCTCTACCATATTTGACTTACGCCCAGTGATAACGGCAACTTGAACACCAATTTTTTGTAAGGCTTTGATCCCATAGCCATCTCGAGTATGAAATGCTTTGAGTTCTTCCCCTCCTTGACCCATGTAAATACGGCCGTCGGAAAATACACCGTCTACATCACAAGCCAATAGTTTTATTTTCTTTAATTTCATGAAGATTGTTTCATCAATCGATCCGTAGGGAGTATCTATTGTAGACATTAAATAATCCCTGCTTGCAGTAGTATCTGCATATTGATAGCGCCAATTGGTTTGCCGTTGGAATCGGTAACAAACAACGAGCTTATTTTGTGTTTTTGCATCAGCTTTAGTACCTCAGCCGCTAACATCTGGGGCTTGGCGGTGATGCTATTGGGCGTCATAATTTGTTGGATTTGAGTTTTATGGATATCAATTCTATCGTCAAGCACTCTGCGCAAATCACCATCGGTAAATATGCCTAGTAATTTACCGTTATTATCAATCACTCCAGCCATGCCTAGGGCTTTTTGTGAAATCACTAATAAAACTTCACGTAATGTTTGTTGACCTGATACTAAAGGTAAGGACGGTTTTTTGACCATTATGTCTTCTAGTTTAAGCAACAGTTTTCGGCCTAATGAACCGCCTGGGTGAGATAAAGCGAAATCTTCAGAAGTAAATCCACGTGCGTCAAGCAATGCAACGGCCAGTGCATCCCCCATCACCAAAGTGGCTGTTGTGCTTGAAGTAGGAGCAAGCCCCAGTGAGCACGCTTCCTGTTCAACTTTAATGCAAAGGTTAATATCTGCATATTTGCCAAGGGTACTTTGAGAATTGGAAGTCATGGCAATAATAGGTACACCCATACGTTTTACCACAGGGATCAAAGCCAAGAGCTCGGCTGTTTCGCCGGAATTTGAGATAGCTAACAAAATGTCTTGTTCAGTAAGCATACCCAAATCGCCGTGATTTGCTTCTGCAGGGTGCATAAAAAATGCTGGCGTACCTGTGCTGGCAAGTGTGGCCGAAATTTTGTGGCCAATATGACCTGACTTACCCATTCCGCAAACAATCACTTTACCTTTGCAAGGTAAAATTAACTCGCATGCTTGGACAAAAGAATCATCAATATATTGGGCCAATTGAGTGATAGCTCGTTGCTCAATTTCCAATACTCTTAAAGCAGATTGTTTAATCATAGTGTAATTCTAAGTGCCGCTGTATTAACTAAATAACAAATATTGATAGGCCAAGAAGCAAGATATTAAACCTAAACCTTCAATGCGGTTAATACATCTGCTTCCTTTTAAATTAAAACTAAATAGAACCAGTAACATAGTCAGACCAAGCATCACATAACTATCGCGTGTGGCTGCGTTTTCGTCTATCGCACCAGGTGCAATTAACCCTGGCATAGCCAGTACCGCTAACAGGTTGAAAATATTAGAGCCAATTATATTACCTAATGCTAAATCATCTTCGTTTTTCAATACTCCTGCAATACAGGCCGCCAACTCTGGCAAGCTTGTACCAATAGCGATAATAGTTAATCCAATGACTAATTCACTTAAACCAAAATATCGTGCGATTATTTCAGCTGAACCCACCATAAAGTGGGCACTCAGTGGCAGAAGTATCATGCCTATTACTAACCACATTACTGCTTTTGAAGTGGGTACACCTGAAGGAATTTCACTTTCTGTTTCGGATTGTAAAAGATCGTCTTTCCCCATATTGAAAGATATCCAAGTAAGCCCGCCTATGACCGTAAAAAACAAAATGATCAAGATGATGCCTTCTTGCCTTAACAATAAAAAATCAGACAAAAAATAAACCGCTAGTAAACTCACTAGCAATAACACTGGCATTTCTTTTTTCAGAGTACCCGATGCAATGGATAGAGGTTTAAGTAATGCGGTTAATCCAAGCACCAACGCAATATTCGTTATGTTTGAACCAAGAGCATTACCTACGGCTGTATCTGTGTTGCCATTAAGTGATGCAGTGGCAGCTACCATAATTTCAGGCGCAGATGACCCCATAGCGACTATGGTAAGACCAATTATCATAGGCGATACGCCAATATTCTTAGCTAAGGCTGATGCGCCAAAAACAAACCTATCTGCGCCCCAACTTAATACAATAAGCCAAATCAAGAAAAAACAAGCTTCTAAAATCACAAAATTTCACTTCTAGTTGAATTACGTTCAATTGTCGCAAAAAGCTAAGCCTTTGCATATCAATGTTAAAATAAATTAGTTGCGTAATATTTTTGCGGGTTTAAAGGTCAATACCCATACCGCCTCTAAATGTGTGCTTCAAAATAACTTGAACACCTTAAAACAAAGTACTTTAAACTCTCGCTGAATTTAGTATTTTGAAGTGTATGGGTATAAAGACAACATATATACGCCCAACGGTGTTGATATATGCACCAACTATGATGAAAACAAGTATGTATAATGTAGTTGATTTGTTTTGGGTAGTGAATAAAGCAGTAAGCTAGACCCTGTCAGCTACTATTTATGGTTAGTGTTAAGCTGATATTCAGCAATAGTTGTATTAAATCGTATATACCTTGTTACTTTTTGTCTTTGTTATTTTATACATAAAACTAATATAATAGGGCTCCTTAATGTTGGGTTGTTTTTTATACTTAGCTCGATTAACCAAAATTGGAATGTTTCTATCTAAATGGAAAATTTGATTGAAATTAGCAATCTAACCTTTAGCCGTGGTGGTCGTATTATTTATGATGATATTTCACTACAGATTCAAAAAGGTAAGACTACTGCTATTATGGGCCCCAGTGGCATTGGTAAAACGACTATGCTGCGTTTGATGGGTGGCCAATTGATACCTGATAAAGGTGATATTAAGTTTAAGGGCGAATCTATCCCTAACATGCGGCGTAACCGCTTATTTGAAGTGCGCAGACAAATGAGCATGTTGTTTCAAAGTGGTGCCTTATTTACTGACATGTCCGTATTCGACAATATTGCCTTTCCGTTGAGGGAACACACAAAATTATCTGAATCTATTATTCATACTATTGTTTTGTTGAAATTACAGGCTGTAGGTTTAAGAGGTGCAGCAGATTTAATGCCTGCTGAGTTATCAGGAGGTATGGCGCGCCGAGCTGCACTGGCAAGAGCTATTGCCTTAGATCCTGAGTTGATTATGTATGACGAACCATTCGCCGGCCAAGATCCTATTTCAATGGGAGTATTGGTAAAACTGATTAAGGCATTAAATGATGCTTTGCAGTTGACCAGTGTGGTGGTGACCCATGATGTAAATGAAGTATTAACTATTGCTGATTATATTTATATTTTGGCAGAAAAAAGGGTTATAGGTAGTGGCACCCCGGAACAAATTAAAAATAGTGACTCACCGTTAGTGCAACAGTTTTTGCAAGGAAAAGCAGATGGACCTGTACCTTTTCATTATCCTGCGAATAGCACTGCTCAGGCTTTTTTGGGTAGCGCATCATGAAGTGGTTTATAAATTTAGGCGCGAATACCCTTAATCGGCTAGAAATGTTTGGCCGCGCTACTTTTATGTTGTTTGGGGCGATTGTTGCCAAACCCCAACCTTTAAAAATGATTCCGCTGACGATTAAACAAATACACGTAGTAGGTGTGCAGTCACTACTTATTATAGTGGTATCTGGACTATTTATTGGCATGGTGATGGCTTTACAAGGCTACACCATATTAGTTGACTATGGTGCTGAGGGCAGCCTTGGTCCGATGGTCGCGTTATCCTTATTAAGAGAGTTGGGCCCAGTAGTCACAGCTTTATTATTTGCCGGGCGAGCAGGTTCGGCACTGACCGCTGAAATTGGTCTAATGAAAGCCACTGAACAACTCAGTAGTTTAGAAATGATGGCAGTTGATCCATTGCGTAGAGTCATAGCACCGCGTCTTTGGGCAGGTATTATTTCTATGCCAATGCTGGCACTTATTTTTAGTGCGGTTGGCATATTAGGTGGTCACTTAGTAGGTGTAGATTGGTTAGGCGTAGATTCAGGTAGTTATTGGTCTATTATGCAGGCCACAGTTGATTGGAATAAGGATGTGGTAAACGGCATCATAAAAAGCATTGTATTTGCATTTGTGATTACTTGGATCGCCACATTTAAAGGATACGATTCTATCCCCACCTCTGAAGGGATAAGTAAGGCAACAACAGAAACAGTGGTGTTTTCTTCGTTAGCGGTACTTGGGCTAGATTTTATATTAACCGCATTAATGTTCGGAATTGAATAGAGGAAATGGCAATGAAATCCAAAAAAGCGGAATTATTGGTAGGCGTATTTGTCGCCTTAACGATAGCAGCAGGTTTAATGTTGGCACTGAATGTTGCCAATCAAAGTATGGCGAGCAGTGAAGATAGTTATATTTTATATGCTAAATTCGACAACATTGGCGGTTTAAAAGTGCGCTCAGCGGTCAAAGTAGGTGGGGTGACAGTGGGTAGAGTAGATAACATTACGCTGAGCAATAGTGACTTTACCCCATTAGTGACCATGAGTATTTCTACAGAATTCAATCAATTCCCAGAAACCAGTTCGGTATCGATTCTTACCTCGGGTTTGTTAGGAGAGCAATACATAGGCTTTCAACCTGGTTTTGCTATTGATGGTGTTGAAAATTTGGCTCAGGGTGACTACATAGAAGACACAAAGTCAGCATTAGTGTTGGAAGATCTAATTGGTCAATTTTTATTTAGTAGCAACGACGGATAAGCTATGACGTTAATTGGAGAAAATAACGTGATAAACAAATGGGCACTTTTACTGTTAAGTGGGATATTACTTTTTTGTTCTGGTCTAACCCAGGCTGAAGAGATAAATCCTTACGTAATGTTAGAGGAAGTGGCAACCAAAACTTTTAGTAGAATAAAGGAAGAGCGTCAACTCATCGAAGCAGATCCAGAGCTGTTACGTAAGGTGATGGAAGAAGAATTGTTGCCTTACGTGGATTACAACTTTTCTGCATTAAAAGTGTTAGGCAAACATTACAAGAAAGTACCTCGGGAGAAAATTCCAGAGTATATCAGTGTGTTTCGCTCATATTTAATCACTACTTATGCTTTGGCTATGGGTTACTACAATGGTCAAGACGTTGAGTTTCAACCTGTTCGAGATGTCACCGACGAACGAACAGTGACCGTAAGAGCGGTAGTAAAAGAGCCCGGCAGACCAGATATCAACTTGGCTTTTAAGTTACGTAAAAATAAAAAAACCAATGAGTGGAAAGCATACGATATGGTTGCTGAAGGCATCAGTCTTCTATCCAGTAAACAAAGTGAGTTTGAATCTATCTTGCGAAAAGATGGCTTACAAAAAGTCATTGATATGATGAAAAACACGGTCAATAAACCTATTAATATTGATCCAGAAAAGAAAGGAATCTAGGTGACTAAATTGAAAGTAGTTGAGTCACCTAAGCATTATTTCCAGCTACAAGGTGAATTCAACCGTAACACTATCCCTAAATCAGAAGCCTTGGCTATTCTTCAGCTAAACAATCAAGCCACCAGTGGTCAGGTCACAACCCTTGATATGTCGGGTGTGACTCATTCTGATACGGCCGGATTAGCCTGGTTGATGAACTTTTTGAAGCATAACCATCAACTGAATGTTCAATTAGAACTTAAAAATATTCCAGAAACCTTGAGAAACCTTGCAAAAATAAGCGACGTAGATAGTTTTTTATCGGTACAATAGCCGATTATTTTTACTCATCTGGACTTGTCATGGATAATCAACAAATTGAAGCGCTTTTGCTCGAAACATTAGGCTTAGCCGAAGCTCATGTGAATGGTGATGGCTCTCATTTCCAAGTCATAGCTGTAAGTGATCAGTTTGCAGATATGAGTCGAGTTAAAAAACAGCAGTTCGTTTATGCGCCTTTGGCGGCAAAAATTGCTGAAGGCAGTATGCACGCAGTTTCCATTAAAACCTTTACCGAAAGCCAATGGAAACGCGAGAAGATGTTTAATCTTCCCCAATAGTATCCCCAAAAAAATCATCCTAGTAACATCGAATAGAGTGCATTCATGGACAAATTAATTATCGAGGCATGCCCGCCACTAAATGGAAGTGTGACTATTTCAGGCGCTAAAAATGCTGCATTACCTATTTTGATGTCAAGTATCTTAGCTGACTCCACTTGTTATTTTGATAATGTGCCTGAGTTACGAGATATACATACTAGTTTATCTTTGCTGAGTGAATTAGGTGCCAAAGCATACCGCCAAGATGGTCAATCTGTGGTGATTGATCCGAGTCATATAAATAACTTCAATGCGTCCTACGATTTGGTCAAAACCATGCGCGCATCCATTTTAGTATTGGGGCCTCTTTTAGCTAAATTTGGGCAAGCCAATGTGTCTTTGCCTGGAGGGTGCGCTATTGGTGCCCGTCCCGTGAATTTACATTTGCAAGGCCTTGAACAAATGGGCGCTAAAATTGATGTCGATAGTGGTTATATACGGGCTTCTGTTGATGGAAAGTTACGTGGGGCAAACATATTTATGGATGTGGTCAGCGTGGGTGCGACAGAGAACCTTATGATGGCGGCTTGTTTGGCCCAAGGCGAAACCATTTTGGAAAATGCAGCAAGAGAGCCGGAAATTGTTGATTTAGCCAATTGTTTAAACGCTATGGGTGCCAAAGTTTCAAATGCTGGAAGCGATAAAATTACCATTCAGGGAGTGACATCTTTATCTGGATGTCGTTATCGCGTATTGCCAGACAGAATTGAAACAGGTACGTTTTTGATTGCAGCAGCGGTCACAGGCGGAAAAATTCGCTGTGAACAAGCAGCCCCTAAAACCCTAGAGGCAGTGCTAGATAAATTGTCTAAAGCCGGCGCTAAATTGACTGTTGGTGATGACTGGATTGAGTTGGACATGACCAATAGACAACTTAAAAGTGTTGATATCAAAACGGCTCCACACCCAGGCTTCCCAACTGATATGCAAGCGCAGTTTGTTGCGCTTAATTGTCTAGCTGATGGAACCGGTGTGGTCACTGAAAATATTTTTGAAAATCGTTTTATGCATGTGCCTGAATTGCAACGAATGGGCGCGGAGATATCCTTACAAGCCAATAGCGCAGTATGTGATGGCAAATCTACTTTAAAAGGTGCGCAAGTCATGGCAACCGATCTGCGGGCTTCGGCAAGTTTAGTGATTGCTGGGCTAGTTGCTGAAGGGCAAACTACAGTCGATAGGATTTACCATTTAGACCGCGGGTATGAACACATAGAGACAAAGTTAAATGGATTAGGCGCCAATATTAAACGGGTAAGAGGGTAACTCAAAAGTTACCCTCTATATGATTGGTATTACTGTAACTCTGCCACTATCATGTTTAATTTTAAAATGGTGCCATCTCTGTTCACTTCAAAAATGATGGTTTTGCCCGGTTCTGTATTTGCAATGTAATCTAGGGTTTCGCGAATACTGACCACTGGAGTGCCATCAACCGATAGAACAATATCTCTAATCTTCAATCCTGCTAAGTCGGCTGGATCTCCTGAGACTATACTAGTAACCATAATCCCAGTGCTGTTTGGTCCAACCTGTTGTTGTTGTCCGACAAAGCCCAATGCACCACGAGTGACCTTACCTGTGGCGACAATTTCGCTGAATACTTTATTTGCCAATTCATAGGGTAGGGCGAAAGACACACCATCAACCGATTCAACTCTGTTACGGCCAATACGCGTTTTAAAACTCGCGTTGTTAATACCGACTAAGAACCCCTCACTATCGACCAGTGCACCACCAGAGTTACCTTCGTTAAGTGCCGCATCAGTTTGAATATAATCGAAATACTGATTGAGTTCATTGTTACTTATACGGCTAACGATGCCCTTGGTTACTGTTTGTCCTAAGTTGTAAGGATTACCTAAAGCTAATACCACATCACCTACTAAGGTTTTGGGATTATCTAGTTGAGGTATAGGATGCAAATTTTCCGCAGAAATACTCAAGACTGCTAAATCTGTTATTTGGTCATAGCCAACAATTTGAGCTTCTTCGAATCGACCATCTTGGAGTAACACCATTATTAACTTGGCGTTAGCTATAACGTGATAACAAGTCAAAATGTAACCGCTTGAAGTCATAACTACGCCTGAACCCAAACTGTTACGCTCGACCGGACGTCTGCGATTGTAACCAGCGCTGTCAATACTCGTACTGTATATATTAACTACTGCTGGCCCAGCAGCATTTACCGCTGGATTAAAACTGAGTTTTTTTGAGCTTTCTTGTTCAGTGAATAAAGTCAGTGGCAGCCCGCTACCTTCTCGTAAATCAGGTACCAACAACAATATAATCGATGAAATGATCACGCCAATAAGGATGGATTTTAGTAAAAAAGATAAGGTTTTTAGCACAAGCAGTAATTAAGTATTTTTACATCAGATGATTTGAATAATAGCATTGAAATCAGGGAGTTGATAGCAGCACTAGTGTTTAGTGCTGCTATCAATGGTCAGTTTTTATTGACGGATTACCAAATATAAAGAGGAAATACCACGTTTAACATTTAGCGCGATGACTCCTTTTGCCTCTTCTAGCTCTGTGCGTAATTGCAAAACAGTATCCACTTTCTTACGGTTAATACCGATTATAACGTCCCCATCTTGTAAGCCAATCCGATTAGCAGGGGAGCGTGATTCAAGCTCTGAAACGACTATGCCTTTATCGCCTTGTTGAGTTATGCCGTTAGTTAAGGTTGCACCTTCTAAAGCAGGGTGTAATTCTTTGGCAACCACTACATTTTGGGTAGCATCACCGAGTACTACATTTACTTTTTCACGTTTGCCTTTACGTAAAACTGTCAATTCAAGTTTAGCGCCGGCACCTCTGCTAGCTACTTTTGCTCTTAGCTCTTGGAAGCTAGCAACTGATCTGCCGTCAATTTGGGTAATGATATCACCCGCTTGAATGCCGCCTTTTTCCGCTGCAGAGTCTGGCGATACTTCACTTACAAATGCGCCTTGGTTGACATCTAGGTTCATCGCATCAGCTAAGCCAGAATCAATGTCTTGACCCATAATGCCGAGTAAACCACGGCGGACTTCACCAAATTCAATAATCTGATCGACCAAACTTTTCATCATATTGCTGGGTATAGCAAAACCAATACCGACATTTCCGCCGTTAGGTCCAAAAATAGCCGTGTTAATCCCTACTAATTCTCCACGAAGGCTGACTAAAGCTCCACCTGAATTCCCTCGGTTAATCGCAGCATCAGTTTGAATAAAGTTTTCGTATCCACCTATATTTAAACCAGAGCGTCCAAGCGCGCTAACAATGCCTGAGGTAACTGTTTGATTCAGACCAAAAGGGTTGCCAATAGCGACAACAAAGTCACCTACTCTTAACTCGTCAGAATCTGCCAAAGGCATAGAGGTTAATGCATCTGGATCTATTTTTAGCAGTGCAATATCACTTTGTTCATCAGCACCTAATTTTTTGGCTTTGAATTCGCGACCGTCGGTTAGCTTAACTGTAATTTCATCGGCGTTGTCTACAACGTGATTATTCGTTACCACGTATCCTTTTTTGGCATCGATAATGACACCCGAACCTAACCCTTTAAAAGGCCTTTCTTGTACTTGTTCATCTGTACCTCCAAAGAAATGTTTAAACATTTCGGGTACACGTTGACGTGATACTTGGGTACCTTCAACTGAAATGCTGACAATTGCAGGCGTGGCTTTATCTAACATCGGAGCAAGGCTAGGTACCTCACCTTTATCATTTGAGAAGAAAGGTAAAGCAGCGTTAGACACTAAAGTGACCGACATACTTGCCACAACGATGCAACATGCTACAAAAAAACGATTAACTATTTTATTCATCGATTATCATCTCCAACATCAATATTTAAAAACAATACAAAGACTATCTAAAAACTGAGAAAGTTCATTACTTGGTTTCTTTAACTTGGGCCTCTTCTTGACCTGAGAACAGTCCAGAACTTTGCGAAGAAAAATCTAATGGTTGTATATCTGCATTCGATTTTACCCGAGATGGTTTCGCACTTTTATTACGTAAATAAGCCGTAGTGTGTTCACCGAAATAATTCAGTGAGCTACCATCTGGCATGGCCTGCTGGCTGATTAGTAGCTGTTCATAACTTTCAATCTGCTGTTTTAATGAGGCTGATTGAGCAATTAAACTGTCTGCAATTTGTTTAGTTTCTTGCACATGCATAGTCGCCTGTTGATTCATTAATTCTTGAATTGTTTGCTCTTTTGCCGCTTCATCCGGTGTACTTTGTTTCTCTGTACTGAAATATTTAGCAACAAAAAAGCCAATGATTCCGCCAACAAGCAATAACAATAACCCTACTAACCAATCCATAACCACTCCTATTTCTAAACTGATATCTACTCATCTACACCGTTACTATTTAATAATTTATAGCGTAATGAACATGAGCAAGCCTGCAATATGCGTTATTATACGCTCAGCATTTTCAATTCGGTCATTTTATTTGTATTCAAGTGTTAAAAACACACATTAGTCAAAGGAACAGCAGCAAAGAATGATTGAGTTTACGCCATGGCAAAAATATCAAAATGATTTACAAGATCCTGAATTTCTATATGATGCCGCCCAAGAAAATGCGGTAAAGGAATTACAGCGTCTGTATGACGAATTAACCCATCCCGAGCAAAAACTGACGTGGCGAATTAAGCTACAGAGTACGTTCGGTAAAGGGATGCGTAAACCTAGTATCCAAGGATTATATTTTTGGGGTGGAGTAGGGCGTGGGAAAACCTATTTAGTTGACACTTTTTATGAGTGTTTGCCTTTTGAAAGAAAGATGCGTGTTCATTTCCACCGCTTTATGCACAGAGTGCATCAAGAATTGAAAGTCCTAGAAGGTCAACCAGATCCGCTAGTAACAATCGCTAAAACATTCGCCAAAGAAACAAGAGTGATTTGTTTTGATGAGTTTTTTGTCTCTGACATTACCGATGCAATGATTTTAGGCACCTTAATGGAAGAGCTTTTTGGCCACGGTATCGTGTTAGTTGCTACTTCAAATATAATACCTGACGACCTTTATCGTAATGGTTTACAACGAGCACGGTTTTTACCAGCGATTGAATTAATCAATGTAAATACGCGTATTGTCAATGTAGACAGTGGCGTAGATTACCGACTTAGAACTTTAGAGCAGGCAGAAATTTTTCATTACCCATTAGATGAGAAAGCCATTCAAAATTTAGATAAATATTTTGCACAACTGGCCCCAGAGCTGGGCACCAACAATCAAGAAATAGAAGTCGAAGGTCGGATGATCCCAACCTTGCATTATGCTGATGGCGTTGTCATGTTCGAGTTTCGCGCGATTTGCGATGGCCCTCGTAGCCAGAGTGATTATATGGAATTAAGTCGCCTCTATCACACTGTACTCATTGCCAACGTAGAACAAATGGGGCAGGCAACAGATGACATCGCACGGCGTTTTATTGCTATGGTAGATGAGTTTTATGAACGCAATGTGAAATTGATTATGTCAGCGGAGGTGTCGATGGAAACACTTTATACTGAAGGCCAACTTAATTTTGAATTTAGGCGCTGTTTAAGTAGGCTAAAAGAAATGCAGTCTCATGATTACCTTGCATCACAGCACATACCTTAAATAAACATATTTAGGTCATTTGAGAAAGCAAAGACCTTAGAATCGAATGGGTTTTGTTATCTACTTAGAATATCGGTAAAATCCTGTACATTAAATCTAATCGAGCCGGTTGCTCGACATTATTAGAAGAGAAAAACTCAATGGGAAGAAAGTTTGAAGTACGTAAAATCTCCATGGCAAAAACTGCTGGAGCAAAAACTAAAGTCTATTCTAAGTACGGCAAAGAAATTTATGTGGTTGCCAAAAATGGAGGTACAGATCCTCAGGCAAATCTAGCTCTGCGCAGACTGATCGAAAAAGCTAAAAAAGATCAAGTCCCCAGTCATGTCATTGATAAAGCCATTGATAAAGCAGCGGGAGGCGCGGGTGAAGACTATGTGCCAGCTCGTTATGAAGGATTTGGCCCAGGTGGCTGTATGGTGATTGTTGACTGTTTAACCGACAACAACAACCGTACTATAACGGATGTGCGTAATTGTTTTACTAAAACCGGCGCTAAGTTAGGTGTTGAGGGAACAGTAGGGCATATGTTTGATCACCAAGCGGTATTCGCATTTAAAGGTGATGATGAAGATGCAGTATTAGAAACTTTGATGGAAGCTGATGTTGATGTCACCGAAGTTGAGGGAGAGGACGGCGTAGTAACCGTATATGCACCACATACTGAATTTAATAATACTCGCACCGCCCTAACTGAAAATAACCCTGAGATTGAATTTGAAGCTGAAGAAATTACTTTTATCCCACAAACTGAGTCTATTGTGAGTGGCGATGATGTAGCGACTTTTGACAAATTTATGGATATGTTGGAAGACTGTGACGACGTGCAACACGTTTATCACAATGCAGTGGTAGAGCGTTAAGTTGTTCCCAGTAAATAATATGTTTGATGAAAGCCCTCTTTGAAGAGGGCTTTTTTGTTTGTGTTGGATGTCTGTTAAGAGCGAATTATAGTCAAACGATTAAGTAACGGTGACAATCGCCTATACTGAGAGCGCAGACGGTGACAACCTCTCGTCTATTCTCCGTCATTCCCGCGAAGGCGGTAACCCCCAATAACAACTGAAAAATTTCTAAACACCTTGTTTTCATCATCTTAAAAGTTAGTGGGATTATGATTCTGTTGTGGTGTTTTTAAGCGATCTCAATTGAAGTTACGGGAATTAACAGGAGGTTCCCGCCTTCGCGGGAATGACGTGTAATAGCTTGTAAATCCTCACTACCTGCTATTTGTAATCGTTAAGTAAGTGGTTCACCAACGGCAGGTAATGGCACTTAGCCGAAGTTCAGCTTAGAGCTACCAACAGACATACAGCTCCTATTATTCCAAGCATTAAGTTTCCACTAGCTACCTAATGATGTTTAGTCACTTAAATAAAAAAAGGCAAATTTGTCAAAATCTTCCCGCCCCACAACGCAGAGCACTGTTTGTTTTAAAGATTGACCGAAAAGTACAAACATTTGTGGACACAGTGCAAACAACTTTAGGGGGCCTTTGCTACATTTACCACAATAGGCAGTTGCCTCTTCACTTTTCGTTATAAATAACGAAACACCAATAGCGGGCTCCGAATAAATTTGGTATCAAATCTTATTGCTCTGTTACAGGACGGGGTTGCTTTAGAGCAGCCAAGTAATATTAACTATGTTATAAATGACGAGTTTACTTTTTATACAAATTCGACAGAGAAGGAATTACTCATATGAATAAACCAATGGTTTTAGTAATACATGGAATTGGTACGCATAAACCTGGTGAAACAAAGAAAGCTATTGCTGATGGGTTAAATCAAGCAGCTAAAAACTTTGGATTATCAGATTTTGACGTCAACGATAAAGTTGAATTTTTTCAATTTAATTACTCTGACTTTCTTGATGAAATCAGACTTAAGGATGCTAAAAAAGCGGGAGAATTAGTTGACCATTTATCGCTTCTAAAAGGTCGTGGACTGGGTGAAAAAGCAGCCTCAGAGTTAGTAGAGTTTTTTTCTGAAGCAGATGAAGATAAGTTTTTCAACACTCATTGGCTGGATGTGATTTATTACGGTTTAATGTTTTGGGGCGAAAACATTCGTGTAGATCTCGCAAAAAAAATAAATGACTTAATGATTGAGCGAGAGCAAGGCAATAGAAAGCTTCATATAGTAGCGCATAGTTTAGGTACTGCAGTGTTACATGACACTCTTGCAAAACTGTTTAGAAAAGATACCGATATAACCTCAAAAGTTCCTCACTTAGATGTCGACCGCTTTAAGATTGATTCTATTTGGACAGTCGCCAACGTAAGTAGGCTCGTTAATCTATTAAATGATATCGCCGACCCAAATGAATCCATCGTAAGTTGCGACAGTGATGGATGTACAAGCGAATTTTATAACATAAAAAATGAATTTGACCCCTTTACTTGGTTTAAAGAATATAAACGACCGATAAACCAAAGTGGCAGGCATATTACTGTTAAAACTGTCAGAGAAATAGATACTCATGATCTTAAGGAGTATATGGAAGCCCCGATAGTCGCAGAGGCTTTTTTATCTAACGTGCTAAATATATCTGTTACCGACGAACAATACGCGCAAGGTACTACTAAGCATGCCTCAACTAGTATCAATTATAGTTACAAACAACTTAAAGCCACTTTTGATAATCTGCATCAACAAAATGAACCGATGGATAAATTCAAAGCTATTTTGGCTATTGTAGAAGCCGCAGATTCATTCCAAGAAAAAATAACAGACATGATGGACCAAGCTTAAACGTTAAGGAAAACCAATATGAAAAAGTATCTTTTAGTGGCACTGGCCTTATTAGTGGTCAGTACTAGCCATGCAGACGAAAATGATATCAAGTTGAGATGTGAGTATGACAAAAATTATTTTGATAACTACCCAACTCAACATAATTCATTACAAAATTTAGCGAAAGCTTTAGGTCCAACGCTGTGTAAAAACGTATTACAAATCACCGACGAAGAAATAAGCTCTTTTGAAAACGCGTTAACTGATTATGCAGTTTTTGCTAATGCAGATATTAAAAATACATTCCCTGAAGAGATATTTACTGGAGTAAGTAATATTGCTCAATTATGGGAAGAGCAGCTTAGAAATTATAAGGCGACGTTTGATTATTTAAATCCCATATTATTTGGTATGAATGATCTAGGGCCAGGGGTAGGTAAAGACCGTTTTAACTTTAGGGTCAATCTCACACCGCATTCGCAAAACTACCTTGAAATGAAAATTGACAGAGAACAAAAAAAATCCTGTAAAACCTCAAACAAGGATATTGATTGCCAAAATGCGATTGACAGTTTAAATAATGCCATTAAGCCAGCCTTCTCATTACTCAATTCAGAACTTTTAGAAAATAATGGAAAACTATTAGGTCAACTTCAAAGTGACTGGAAATCCTTTATTAAAGAGGCGCGATACCAAACCCCTTTAGATGTTTGGTTCACCACTGTTATTCAATCCGATAAATTTAATGGTGCTGACTTAACTGGGCCACCTACCACGCAGTGGTTTTTGTTACGTCCTAGTCTTGTTTATGAGCATGTAAAGGAATTAGAAAAAGGTAATAGAGACCAAGTAAGTGTCGCTTTGGAATGGGTAGGTATGAATTGGTGGAAAGAGGGTATTGGATTTTCGTTTACTAGTATTTATAACGACAGAGCTGAAACTAGCGCTGTCGGACACGGCTTCACACTTCACATTAAAAATAAATACAGTATTGGTTATGTTCATCGAAAAGATAAAAATGGGGGGGTCTTCTTAAACTTAGATTTACTAGAAGTATTTGGTGAAAAAAAGAAAGTTTATAAAAAGTATAAAGATTATTTTTGAGTAGAAATAAATGAGGTCTGAGCCGATGAAATGTCTGTATTTGACCTGAGACAGCTTATTTACTACGAATCCTAAGCGTTTAATTTTGATTAAAAAGCTGAGCTTTTGCTCAGCTTTTTTAAATCATTAGAATTGTTTAATAATATGCAGCGGTAAATGCCCACGTACCTATTTAAAAATGCTACTGAGCCTTTTGCGCAATAACAATTTGGTCGAGTAAACCAATCATCAATTTTGTGCCTGTTCCAGACGCAATGCCATCAAATACATTTTCAACATTTTTGCCGTGTTGGCCGCCTGCTAAATCACTAATTGAACGAATTATTACCCAGTCTACGTCGTTGATAAAACAGACTTGGCCCACCGCAGCAGATTCCATTTCAGTCACTTGAGCATTGTAAACCCGCTGTAACCAATTGCGGTACTGAGCGTTATCAAGAAACACCGAACCTGTTACGCCATTTCCGCCTACTTTGATTTGGATGGGGTTGCCTGAAGGCATATTGATTGGGCTGACGGCTTTAACGGCTTTTTTAGCCAGTTCGATTAATTCAGTTGTAGCTGTGAAATAGGGCATTTGTCTAGGTTTATCCCAGCCCTGTTTAACTATTGTCATTTCTTCTGGGTGAATATAGCCAAAGTTCTCATACGCGGGCGAATGGGGATCTTGTTTGCGTCTTTCTTTGTATTTCTTCTGTGCATTTTCGTAATAATCAGGCAATACAAAGCTGCCGGCTCTTTTGGGATCAGGATTCACATACACGGATTCATCGTGGAAATACCAGCGTTCTGGTACAGCAATGTCTCCTGGTTGAAAATCGGGATTGACGGCACCAGCAATACCCATCATGACTACTCGGTCAATTGGAAAATAATCCAATGCCATCTGCATCGTCATAGCCGCATTAGGTACGCTTATACCTGTGGTAAATATCACCACTGGCTCTCCCTTGTATGAACCCAGTTGGTATTTGACTCCCTTGATGGTTAGCGTTTGAGTGATCTGAGCATCTGCAAGTTGACTGAATGCTTGATCAATGGCTTTAATTTCTGGGGCATAGGCGGCAACAATAGCGGTCCATTTATTTTCTACCGAAAATTCTTTTGGCCCATAGGCATGAGTATTTTTTGCATAAGCAGTGTGGGCAAATAGCAAGTAACTAAAAAGAACAAAAAAATGAATGGTGTTTTTTTTAAACATAGTGACTTTCTCTTTAATGTAACGTGTTTATGCCCTTTAAAAGTGCAACGCAATAGTCAATCTTCGGTCAAGTCCTGATTATTTAACCTTGACTGCACCAGCATAGAGAGCTTTATGTCTCAGGCAGTAACGTATGGGAAATCCATGCCAATAGTTGTTGGCATGGATTTCATCAACTAAAAATTTATTTACCAATTAAGCGAAGGAACTCGTTACGAGTAGCATCAGATGTGCGCATAGAGCCCAACATTACTGAGGTGATCATCGATGAATTTTGCTTTTGCACGCCGCGCATCATCATACACATGTGTTTACCTTCCATAATTACACCAACACCTGTTGCACCAGTTACTTTCTGCACGGCATCTGCAATTTGTTTGGTTAAACCTTCTTGGATTTGCAAACGTCTAGCGTACATATCAACAATGCGAGCAAACTTAGATAAGCCTAATACTTTGCCATTGGGTAGGTAGGCAATATGGCAACGCCCGATAAAAGGCAAAATATGGTGTTCACACAATGAGTAAAATTCAATGTCTTGTACAATCACCATTTCATCTGTGTCTGCCTCGAAAATAGCTCCATTCACCACACCGTCTAAATCTTTTTCATAACCATCGGTTAAAAATTGCATTGCTTTGGCGGCGCGTTTGGGCGTATCTACCAATCCACCACGACTAACGTCTTCTCCCAAAATTGAAAGAATATCTGTGTAATGGCCGGCTAATTTATCTGACATGTAATTTGACTCTTCGATGAGTGATATGAATTGAGTTTGTATAGGTACTACAGGAATAACCCAAAATTAGATTACTGGATGATAACATTTTTTGCATCGAGTATTAAATACCGTCGTTACATTTATGTCTCGTACCAGTCCAATTATATATCGCTAAATAATTAGGTTAGCAGTTGTGAATTGGCCGTGGTTTACACCCTTTTTCCTTTTGGTTGCAAGGATAAACGAAATTCAATCATATAGTGATCAAGAGCCGTTTTGGCTTCCTCATAGGCTTGGGCATAACCTTCAGATGCGGGGTGTTGTATATATTCTTCAAAGGCTGAGTCAGTCTGGTCTATTAATGACTTTAAGCGCTGTTGGTTGATATCCATATCGATTCTCCAGATTTTTAATTAAAATTTAATGTTCGATTATTGTTTTATAGAAACTTTACAATTGCTAGAAGGATAATAGCCAAAACGACTAACACCGGCGCTTCATTCAAAAATCGATAAAAACGTGACGAATGGGTATTTTGGTCATTGGCAAAATTTCGTACTAATACAAACAAGTAGAAATGATAAACGTATAAAGCCAAAACCAATATCAGTTTAATATGTAGCCATTTGGCCGTCACAAACCACTCTTTGCCATACAAGGTTATTAACCACACTCCAAATATTAAGGTCAATAAGGCAAAAGGGGTGACAAAGTACCATAACCTTCTCTCCATTATCTTAAACTGATCTTTCACTGCCTGCACATCAGTCTGAGCATGGTAAACCATTAACCTAGGCAAATAAAATAGCCCAGACATCCAAGCAACCATAAAAAATACATGCAGCGCTTTTATCCAAAGTAAGGTCATTTTTGTTCCTAGTAACTAGCTTTATGTAAATGGTGTCTGAGTGTTTTCCACTTAATAATACCGACTATTTGCTCTGAAGTAGTCGAAAAAATATAAACTGCACCGTCTCTGTTAAGTTCTAGTATGCGATACACTTCGGCTAACGTAGCTTGAAAGTCGACCCCTTGCATTGGCGTGAAGGTTAAACGTTTTGATTCACTGTCTTTGCCTTTGTCATAATTTACTAACGAATATTCAGTTGCCCCTTCTTTGCCAACAGAAAATTGCACTATAGCGCTATCCTGCTCGTTATCTAAGGTACTGATAAGTTGCTCATTGCCCTCTTTTAACAGCTTGAAATTTTTATCCATTACAGCTAACACACCGGTCTTTTGTAATGATTCCATGACTGACGAAATAGTGTAAGGCAATTTTTGGTAATCTAATTGTTGAGTGAAAATAGAGCTATTACCTAAAAATTGTGTGGAAGTTACATAGGCAGGAACAATGACCAAAATTGTGGGTAGGATTAACTCTGGACTATAGGATAACTCCATAACGGCAGACAAAGCCGCCAAAGGTGCATGAATAACTGCGGTCATTAATCCAGCCATGCCCAAAAGTGAAAAACTACCATTTAAGTTACTCACATCATCAATGAAAAAGCCCAGTGGATACGCAAGTACCACACCACTTAGCATGCCAATAACAAACACTGGACCTATTATACCGCCGGGGATACCAAGCCCAAGTGCAAAAATGGTCAATAGAAATTTTGCCGCTATCACTCCGATAAGTAATTGAATATTTTCATTTTGTGCGATTAATAGGTGAGCTGAGTGGAAATGTGCACCTAAGGCATCTGGTAATATATATCCAACTGCCCCGGTAATTAGGCCTGCAATTAACAATCGGCGAGCCATATTGATACGGCCAAATCCGCTGATCACCAGCATCAATGATTTATTGAATAACGTGGCTAGGCAACCAAGTAAAATGCCAAAGATGATTAAATATAAGTATATCCACTGACTAAACTCGTGAAATTGAATAAAAGACAATTCTTGTGCTTCACCAAATACGATGCGAGTTAAAACAGTGCCACAAGCGGCGGCCAGCATCACAGGTATAAAAATATGGATTTTGTATTCTCGTAATACAACTTCCATAACAAAAATCACCGCTGCGAAAGGTGTGTTAAATGAAGCAGATATACCCGCTGCAATACCGCAACCAGACAAAATACGAATACTGTTGTGTGGAAACTTCAACCACTGACCAAAAAAGCTACTGCCGAATGCGCCTAAATGAACAGAGGGGCCCTCTCGGCCTACTGAAAAACCAGAGACTAAGGCCAAAGTGCCACCCAAAAATTGGTTTATGGCGGTCCTAAACGGAATGTGTCCAAAGTAGTGTTTAACTCGGTGAATAACAAATGGAATACCCATGCGATAGTGTTTAAAGCCGGTAAGATAAGCGATTAATACAATGGCTAATGCGCCTACGCACGGAAGAAGAAAACGCATATATGGCTCTAAAGAGGCAAAATCATTGAGTTCTGGTAAGAATAACCTCTGCAGCCATTCAACGCTTAAGCGAAATAGAATAATTAAAGATGCAGCACAAATTCCGCCCACAATGCCGATGATACACAGCTGAATTGAGGTACGTGGAGTCGCAAGTTCTTGTCTAAAAGCGTTGAGGTTCACAATTATAAAATTGACTGATAACTGAGATGGTTTTCAGCTTATCACAAGTCTTTGTATTTTATAGAGTTAAGCTTTTGGGTACGGTTAAAAAATTCAATTGTTTGATAAATCATTCGACCAATCCAAATAACTAAATGATAATATCCGGCTCACTTAGAAACGCTTTGTAGGTTTAAAGGGCATCCATTGATAATTTCTAAACTAAAGAAAAAATTTGGCGCATTTCAGTTTTATTTGATTTTTTTATTGATGATTGCTGCCACTTTGTATGCAGGTTTTTTCTGGGGGAACGCGCATTATGCGCAACAAAAAATGATGTTATCCACTCATGAAAAAAGCATTCAAAACCTCAAACTAGAAAATGAGAAACTGACTAAAAATTTAAATATTTTAGGTGTTGAACTTGAAGTAGCAAGACTGACTCAGCAAAAACATTTTGTAGAAATTGGCAAAAGTATCGATACGGAAAAAGAGTTACGCACTCAACTCGCTTTTTATCAGCAGGTAATGGCACCAGAACTAAATGAGCAGGGTTTTTTGATTGATGGATTTAATCTTGAACCAGCCTTGAGTGATAATTCTTATCGGTTTGAGTTAGTCCTGATGCAGCAAAATAAGACTAAGAATATTCTAAGGGGAAATTTGCAGGTTATTTTGATTGGCAGTGAAGCAGGTAAAGCAAAACAATATTCGATTGATTCTTTGTTAGCTGATCAAGAGCAGAAAAGTCTGACCTTTGGTTTTAAATATTTTCAGGTGGTTGAGGGTGAAATTAGATTACCAGAAGGTTTTCAACCAGAACAAGTATCGGTACATGCGGATATTTTCCAATTTAAACGTAAGAAAGGCGAGTTAACCACTATTTTCGATTGGGCCATTAACCCCAACTAGAAGTAAGGGACATGAATTCAAGTTAATTAGTCTTAGTGAATAGTTGACCATATTAGTCAAGTATTAGATAATCCGCCTAATTAAGAGTTATTTTACTTTTTATACCGAGACAAGTTATGACAGTGCAAATTGCGTTACCGATTGAATTTTCTGATGCTGCCGCTAGAAAAGTAAAAACGTTGGTAGAAGAAGAAGAAAATCCAAATTTAAAACTACGAGTGTATGTCACTGGTGGTGGCTGTTCTGGTTTCCAATATGGTTTCACTTTTGATGAAAAAGTGAATGAAGGCGATACCACTATTGATAAAAACGAAGTGACTTTAGTAGTCGACCCTATGAGTTTACAATATTTAGTTGGCGGTGAAGTGGATTATACTGAAGGGCTAGAAGGTTCTAGGTTTTTAGTGACTAACCCTAACGCAACCACCACTTGCGGTTGCGGTGCTTCTTTTACTGTTTAGCACCAACTCAAGTAAATAGTAAACAGAAAAAAGCCAGCTGAGGATAGCTGGCTTTTTTAATGCAACTAATTCAATCTTGAATCTATTGCGTATTAGTACTTTCAAATATTTTATCAGCAGATGCAGCAACAAAACCTTGGTATAATTTACCTGTTGGCATTTTATAGCGCTGAGAGAATTCATAAAAACAGCTAGGCACTAGTTTTTTGCCGTTGCTGAACTCAACTTCTATCTGATCTGCCATGGTAGATGACTGGGCCAATAAAACCTCTGGTCCACCTTTGATTTCACCACCTGAGTTATTTAAAACAAAGCCAGATTCTTTCAATAGGGTATTCATCTGTGCCAGTGATTTAAAATGGCCCATGTGATTTAAACTCACGGTAAAATGATTGGCTCTAAATCCCCAGGCTGACATCCAAGCCGCATATTCAGAATGTGCCACAAGGGTTTCATATTCTTGTGTGCTGATTTGCCAATGTGTACCTGAATACAAAAAGTTATCTTGCTGCGCTACATTGTCATCCATGTCATCAGTCATTTTTTGGATGATTTGCTGAACAATTGGCGGCATTTCTTCGACAATTAGCTCACTGATAAACACTTTTGGCTGAGTTTCGTCAGCATGTTCGAAGTGTTTGGCACGTAACTTTTTTTCAATAAAGTCATACTGACCTTGCTCTGTATAGCCTAATGCTAGGAAATGCGCTGCAAGTTTATCTAGGTTGATTTTTTCGATATTAAACGAACGTAACGCAATATGGTCATTGCCTAACTTAGCGCTTTTACCTAAATGCTCAGATTCATATCCTTCCAATAAATCATGTACTTTTTTTGCCGAAGGCGTGATGGTTAAATAGTCTTGCCATAAATGGCTAAACAAGCTATCTATTTTGTTGTGCATAGCGCTAAAACTCTTGTTCTAAAATTAAATACTTAACCCAGGGCTTAAGGTACCAGGCAATGTTGTTTTTTCTAATTCGACAGATGCAACTGGGTATGCACAGTAGTCAGCAGCATAGTAAGCACTTGCTCTATGATTGCCGCTGTCGCCAATTCCACCAAAAGGTGCGGCACCACTAGCGCCAGTAATTGGCCTATTCCAGTTGACTATACCGGCACGAATTCGTTGGTAGAAATGTTGGTAGTCCGCTTGGTTATCCGCTAATAAACCAGCCGATAATCCAAAGCTGGTATTGTTCGCTTCATCTATGGCTTGGTCAAAATCACTATAACGAATGACTTTCAGTAGCGGGCCAAAATGTTCTTCATCAGGCATATCTTTAAGAATGTCGGTTACGTCAATAATACCTGGGCTAACAAAACCAGACTCAATGTCTAGGTGTTTCAGTTCTACTAGTGGGGTAGCACCAAGTGCAACTAACTGTTGCTGTGCCTTAACCATTAAAGACGCCGCATGTTGTGAAACCATAGCGCCCATAAAAGGCTGTGTTTCAGCATCATACATACCCACTTGAATGTTGTTGGTCGCTTCAATCAATTTTTTAAGAATTGCATCACCAGCCTCACCTTGTTGAATAAACAAGCGGCGTGCGCAAGTGCAACGTTGACCTGAGGTGACAAAGGCAGATTGAATGATATCGTGCACTACCGCATTGGTATCAGCTGCGTCTTTGACTATGAGTGGGTTATTGCCACCCATTTCCAAGGCCAGAATTTTTCCAGGATGACCAGCAAACTGTTCATGTAACAATCTACCAGTACGTGAGCTACCGGTGAAAAATAAACCGTCTAATCCGCTATGCGCAGCAAGTGCTTTACCTGTTTCTACTTCACCTTGAACCATGTTTAATACTCCAGCAGGCAAACCGGCTTGCTGCCATAGCTCTAAAGTTTTTTCAGCAACAACTGGGGTAAGATCGCTCGGTTTAAACACAATAGTATTACCAGCCAGTAGGGCAGGAACAATATGTCCGTTTGGTAAATGCCCAGGGAAATTGTACGGGCCAAATACGGCTACAACGCCATGAGGTTTGTGTCTAATAAATGCTTTGCCTAATGGCATGGCGTTTTCTACTGTGCCTGTACGCTCGTGGTACGCTTTTTCAGACAAAGCAATTTTGCCTATCATGGCGCCTACTTCAGTCGCCGTTTCCCATAGTGGTTTACCGGTTTCCTGAGCAATGCTCAAAGCAAGTGCTTGTTTATTTTCAGCTAACAATTCAGCAAACTTTTTCACAAAGGCTAAACGCGCTTCAAAAGAGAGATTACTCCAAGCGACAAAGCTCGAACGGGCCGCTTTTACTGCTGAATCTACTTGCTCTTGAGAAGCTGACTTCGCCTGCCAAATAGTACTTTTCTTAGCAGGATCAATTGACTGAATGTCGTGGCCTTCACCGGCGTGCCAGTTTCCTGCAATATAATGTGTATGATTATTCATGTTTATGTCCTGAAATGGGTAGGAGCAAAGCGAATACTGTCGCCATCACTTATACCGAGTGCATCGGCGGCTTGTTGACCAATAGTGACATGCTCTAAATCGACATTTATAGAGAGTGATGTACACACTCCACGAAAGTCTTCAACTTTGGTATTTATGACAAAAAAGTCTCTTTGATTGTCAGTAATCTCATCAGTTACTTTCACCTGCATTTTTCTACTAGCTTGTGCACTACGAATATGTTTTAAATTCGCTTCAACAGTTGGACCTGCATCAAAAATATCGACGTAACCTCTGCAGCTAAAACCTTCTTGTTCGAGAAGTTGTAACGCCGGTTTGGTTTTTTCATGCACTTGACCGATTACTGCTTGAGCTTGTTTACTCAGTAAGTTCACATAAATGGGATACTTTGGCATAAGCTCAGCAATGAATTGTTTTTGACCTATACCTGTGAGGTAGTCGGCAGTAGGGAAATCCATCGAGAAGAAATGCTCTTCCAACCATTGCCAAAATGGTGACTGGCCGTTTTCGTCGTTGATACCGCGCATTTCGGCGATAATAGTTTCAGCAAAACGTTGTCTGTGTTCCATCATAAACAAAAAGCGAAATTTGGATAATAATCTTCCGTTTAAGCCTTCTCTAGCATTTTGTCGTAAAAACAATGTGCATATTTCAGACACACCAGTGTAATCATTACATAAGGTAAGAATTTCGACTGGATTGTAAATATTCAGTTCGCGAGAAGCATGAACAACCTTACTCAAATGATAATGATAAAAGGCGTCGTCTAAACCCACGCTAGATGCAATACCGCTTGTACCCACCACTTCTTTGGTATCTTGATCTTGCATGACAAACAAATAACTTTCGTCACCTGGCTCAACTACCTCTTTTGCAAAGGCTTGAACCGATTTGTCTATTTTACTTCGAAGCAATACCTCGTTAACGGGTAACGAGGTAAAACCAACCCCAGATTCTTGGGCAATTTCATACAGCGACGAATAATCGTCGCGCTGGATTGGGCGAATGATTTTCATGTTCGCTTACTCACTTATAGGTTGCTTAGCCGTTAACTACTTTCGCTACTGCTCTTTCAAAACGAGCAAGTCCTTCTTGAATATCTTCATCAGGGATAATCAGAGAGGGGGCGAAACGCACAACATTAGCACCAGCAATCAAACACATTAATTGTTCTTCTGCGGCTGCCACTAAAAATTCACGGGCTCTTCCAGCAAAGTTTTCACTTAATGCTGCACCTAAAAGTAGGCCTTGACCGCGGACTTCGGCAAAACAATGGTATTTATCATTAATTGCTTCCAGACCTTTACGGAAAAGTTGTTCTTTTTGTTTTACACCATTCAATACTTCTGGTGTGTTCACAATATCCAACACTCTTTCGGCTACAGCACAAGCAAGTGGGTTACCACCATAAGTACTGCCATGGGTACCTATCTTTAAATGTTCAGCAATTTTAGTGGTTGTAATCATGGCACCAATTGGGAAACCGCCACCAAGTGCTTTAGCCGTTGTGAGAATATCTGGCACTACTCCGAGTCCCATATAAGCATAAAGGTCACCTGTTCTGCCCACTCCGGATTGAACTTCATCAAAAATAAGTAGTGCATTGTGTTTATCACATAAAGCACGCACGCCTTTAACAAAGTCACTGGTTGGACTAATTACACCACCTTCACCTTGTAATGGTTCCATCATAACCGCACATGTTTTGTCGGATATTAATGCTTCAAAACTAGCTAAATCATTATAATCTGCATGTTCGATAGCACCAGGCTTAGGCCCAAAACCGTCTGAATAGGCTGGTTGTCCACCAACAGTAACGGTAAAAAAGGTACGACCATGAAAACCTTGTTTAAAAGCGATAATTTGATCTTTTTGTCCGCCAAAGTGGTCAAGAGCAAAACGACGAGCTAGCTTTAATGCCGCTTCGTTAGCTTCAGCCCCAGAGTTGGCAAAATATACTTTTTCAGCAAAAGTGGCGTCGGTTAACTTTTTGGCTAAGCGCAGTGCCGGCTCATTAGTTAACACGTTGCTCAAGTGCCAAAGTTTTTCACCTTGCTCTGTGAGCGCTGAGACAAGCTCAGGATGACAGTGACCCAATACATTGACTGCAATACCGCCAGCAAAATCGATGTATTCGGTACCTGCTTGATCCCACAAGCGAGAGCCTAATCCTTTTACCGGAATTATTGCCGCTGGATTATAGTTGGGAACCATTACTTCATTAAACAAGTCGCGAGTTACATTCATACTATTGCCTTACAAGTGTCATATTTTGGTTACAAAAGGAGCGATAGTATGGCAGAAGGTTTGGCTCTTGTCTTTATGCTTATGAAATGCAAAGCGCCATTTTTAAAGGGGTTCACCTAGTTTTGCATGAATAGTGAATAACTATCTAATTAATGAGAATACAGTTGATACTGGTAGTGTCATGTAATACCAATACTGCAAACCAGAATTGGTATATTTAGTGATTTTGATGATGTTGCATGAATATGCTTAAAAAAATTAATCGTTGTTCATACTCAGGTCAAGTGAGCGCATATCCGTTGTTTTAAGTATCTCAAGTGAGCCTTTTGGCATACGTAGTGCGCGAACAAAGTCTTTAGATTGTTGTAAATCAATCAGTTTATGCCCTTTTAGCATGCGATATTGAGTATAGGCTTTACCTTGCTTTAATACTAAACCTAGGGGAGACATGTCTTTTGCAGGTTCATTATTTGCAACTTCAAACATCGCATTGGCGATAAAGACTCTTTGCATGGCCATTTTATCAATTAAGTTTGCACTAATATTGAGTGCGTATTTATCGATTAACTGATTCAAAAATGAACCTGATGGCGTAACTCTAGTCAAGGCAGAGTGTTCCTCATGCTTTTGAGCTTGTTGAGATTCCATTAAGGCTTCCCGCAACACTGTTTCGAAAAGTCTGAAATACAACTTTGTCACTACTACTTTACCCATCATCTGAAACATCCCAAGGCAAAATGCATTGTTTTGATTCACTCCCGACACTGAGGCTATTTGTTTGCATGAAATCGCAGTGGCTAGTGCCTCTTCCCAAATTCTTAGTTTTATTTGCGGATAAGGGTCGGTTATTTGAGGTAATGAACGTTTGAAAGCAAGGGATGTGAGAACAATAATTAGATTTTCTAAGCCAAAAAAGTTCAGACCTACACGCATAGATTCAACTAATACCACATTGCCTTTGTTGTCCAAACGTCTATATTTTGGTTGGTTAACCAATTTCATTAAATCATTGAAGAACCAAGGTAATTCAGTGGCAAGGGGTTCAATTTTTGAAATAGTGGCGGCTTTGATACACACTAAGTCGAGTAGTTCTGGTAGGACCCTATCTATTCCAATTATTTTGGAATAAAGGTGGTCTGTATCTTTTAGGCTTTCATCTAGGCGTTTTGCAACTTCAATATCTACTTGTTCAGCTATTTCACCAAGAAAGTTAAGATCGGATTTAGTATTTAAGTCTTTTTCTCGAATCGCTTGTTTTTCTACTCGTAATAAGGACCTAGCAGTTTTACTTTGCTCAATCTCGATTACATTTAAAGCGGGTTTCCCCTCATTGAGTACACTTTGTTGTGCAGTCTTGGCATCCAAAAATAACGCTTCAAAGCGCTGCTTAACTAGTTCTTCTACGTTTGTGGTTGCACTCATTAATTATATTTTTCTTATGAAATAGCTTTGATGAAGGATTTTTTAGAAAGTAATTATCTTTATAGGACAATAATTAATATTAGTCCTTAATATTACATTAATACCGGAAAATTTCTATAGTCAAGCTATAGTGCTTTAGTTGTAATTTGGCTGTTAATAAATTTATTTAGGATGTGATGTCCAAACTCTGTTAATAAAGATTCAGGGTGAAATTGTACGCCAAAGATAGCTAAGGTTTTGTGTTCAATCGCCATGATCTCAATTTGTTCTGATAGTTCTTCAGACGCAGTACTGTCCTTTATAGTGTTAAAACACCAAGCGGTTATTTTAAAGTCTTCGGGAATACTTGCCTTTTCCAACACCAACGAATGATATCGCGTTGCGGTAAAAGGCCGATTAATATTTTTAAATAAGGTTGATGCTTGGTGATGGATTACGGAGGTTTTTCCATGCCTAATTTGTTTGGCGTTAACTAGGCTGGCACCAAAAACTAAGCCGATTGCTTGGTGGCCTAAACACACCCCCAAAATGGGGATCCGACCGGCAAAGGTTTTGATAGCTTCAAGGGTTATTCCTGCTGATTGCGGCGTACAAGGGCCCGGTGAGAAGACTAAATAATCAGGCCCTATTGCGTTAATTTCTGCACAAGATATTTCATCATTGCGCACCACTAATACCTCTTGTCCCAACTCCTCAAAATAACGAGCTAAATTATGAGTAAATGAATCATAGTTGTCTATCAACAGAAGCATTGTTGAGCTTAAGTACTGGCTAATTTAAGGACGTTTAACAAAACCTACCGCTTCGTATGCTTTTGCTAGTGTGACTGCTGCTCGTTGGCTGGCTTTTTCTGAACCTTCATGCATTATTCTGTTTAGCTCAGTTTGATCGTCACGTAACGCATGAAACTTTTCTTGTATCGGTTCAATCAGCGCCACTACTGCATCAGCTACATCAGATTTTAAGTGACCGTACATTTTATCTTCATAGCTTGGCACTAGGGCTTCAATTGAAGTGTTAGTGGCACAGGACAATAGGCTCAATAAATTGGATACCCCTGGTTTTTCCGAGGTATCAAAGTAAATACGCGCTTGGTCATCAGAATCTGTTACCGCACGTTTAATTTTCTTGGCAATCTTTTTGGGATCTTCTAGCAGACCAACAAAGTTGTTAACGTTATCGTCCGACTTAGACATTTTCTTTGTGGGGTCTTGTAAACTCATCACCCGAGCGCCAAACTCAGGAATATAAGGGTCAGGTATGCTAAAGGTTTTGCCATAAACGTTGTTAAAACGTGTAGCGATATCTCTTGCAAGTTCAAGGTGTTGTTTTTGGTCATCACCCACTGGCACTTGATTCGCTTGATACAATAAGATGTCGGCCGCCATCAATATTGGGTAAGAATATAACCCGGCGTTGATGTTAGACACATTTTTTGCAGACTTATCTTTAAACTGAGTCATGCGATTCAGCTCACCCATTTGGGTATAACAATTCATCAACCAAGCTAATTGTGCATGCTCTGGCACATGAGACTGCATAAAAACAGTACTCTTAGCGGGATCTATTCCACAGGCTATATACAGAGCTAATCCGTCTAAGCAAGCTTGGTGCAGTGCCTTAGGGTCTTGCCTTACAGTGATCGCATGTAAATCAACCAACATATACAAACAGTCATAATCATCTTGCATATTGACCCACTGACGAAGTGCACCCATATAATTGCCAATGGTGAGTTGTCCTGAAGGCTGGCAGCCGCTAAGTACAATTGGTTTTGTCATGTTGATTGTTTCTACTTATTACATAGTGTTGAAAGAAAGATTATTTAACCAAAGCAAGTTCAGAGCGCATTTGTTGGATCACTTCGTGATAGTCAGCTTGGTCATAAATAGCGGAACCAGCTACAAACATATCTGCTCCTGCTTCTGCAATGGCGCGAATATTATCGACTTTTACGCCGCCGTCAATTTCTAATCGAATATCAAACCCCGATTGATCAATTAACGCACGAATCTGCTTTAGCTTTTCTAGGCTTTGAGGAATAAAAGATTGGCCGCCAAATCCAGGATTAACAGACATTAACAAAATATGATGCAACTTATGCATCACATGGTCGAGATGCTGCAAAGGAGTGGCAGGGTTAAAGACTAAACCAGGCTTACATCCAGAATCTATAATTAACTGCAAACTTCTGTCTACATGCTGTGAGGCTTCAGGATGAAAGCTTATGTAGCTAGCACCAGCATCGGCAAACTGCTTAATCATATCGTCTACAGGCTGCACCATAAGGTGAACATCTATGTCCGCCGTTACACCGTGTTTGCGCAATGCCTTGCAAACTAATGGACCTATAGTCAAATTTGGCACGTAATGGTTGTCCATTACATCAAAGTGCACAACATCAGCGCCGGCAGCCAATACATTGTCTACCTCTTCACCCAACTTAGTAAAGTTTGCTGATAAGATAGAAGGCGCGATTAAATAAGGTTTCATTATTTTCCTTGCTTGCAAAAGCCGATACTTTACAGAAAAATCTAAATAGACAAAAGCACCCTCTTTGCACCAACAATGTTGTCTCGCACTCTTATGGTGCGATTGGCATGTCGATAAATAGAAAGTTAATCGGCCTGCAGATATTTATTTTTTAAAAATAATCAATAAAAACATGGGTTTAAGTTATTGTCGTGGTATGTTGTTTTGTTTGCTGCATTTAGGCATCAGATTTGCGTTAAGTAGTAAACAAAATAAAAATAATATGCCAGAAAGCCTAATTTAATTACTGAAAAAATATAATAAATACAATCGGAGTATACACATGAAAACTTTAAAAATTACTGTAATTGCCGCCGCTGTTTTAGCTGCATCTAGTTTTAGCCAAGTAGCATTAGCTGAAGGTAGTGTAAGTGCTAATATCGGCTATGTTTCTCAATATCATTTCCGTGGTATCCAGCAAACTGGTGGTGGATCTGCTAGCGCTGGTTTAGATTATGAAAATGGTGGGTTCTATGTAGGTACTTGGGCAGCAGATGTCGCTGATGGTTTAGAAATTGATCTTTATGGTGGTTATGGAATCGAGCTGGACAGTGGCCTTTCTCTAGGTCTTGGGGTAACTACTTATCAATATACAGGTGATTTTGACTCTGCTTACAACGAAGTAAATTTAAGCGCAGGATACGGTTTAGTCAGTGTTGGTTACAGTAAAGGTAAATGGGACGGCGTAGTGGGTGATGAAGCCGCAACTGAAGGTGACTATTCTATCTTAACGGTTTCTCTTGAAAGCAATGGTTTTAGTGGTACTTTTGGTACTTATGGTGCAGATGCCGAAGGTGAATACTTTGAAGTGGGATACGGAACTGAGATTGGTGGTTTCGATGTGGGTGTAGGTGTAATCTTCAGTGGTTCTGACCTTGATGATGATGAAGCAATGTTCTTCTCACTAAGCAAAGCATTCGATCTATAAAATTGATTTAAACAGTCAATTTATATAAAGGCGCATTGATTGCGCCTTTTTTTATACCCAAAGAATAACGACAAAGTGCCTAACAAATGAGGTGAAGTGCAGTTGTCGCTTATTCAATTACAGGTATAATGCAACAAAGTATGTCAAATTGGATAACATTATGAATAGGAAGTCAAAATCGTTGTTTACTTTCACTGGAATATCCTTAACCGGTATAGCCGCAGTGGCTATGTTAAGTTTTTCTCAGGTGTCGTTAGATAATCGAAATATGTTTTGTGGAAATTTAGAACAAGCTGTTATTGATCATGAGCTACCTGTTAGTCATCCTGCAAATAGATGCGCCACAGAGCATTCACAAGGTGTGAGTTGGTCTGAATGGTTCACTGGGCGTTCAAGCTCATACCAGTTCCATTTTATCGATTTACTCGAGCTGTTATCTCGCTCAAGAAGTAGTGAAACCTAAACCCCAAAACAAAATAATTTGAATTAGTCAGCCTGATAGAGGGCTAACAATTCAGCCACTTTTAATCTACTACTGCCATTTTGACTAATAAAGCGACTGACTTGAAGTTTAGTCATATGCGCGCCTTGGTATATATCTCTGGTAAATTCAGTATCGTGATTGCTAACCAAAACTGGAATGTTACGAGTGTAACCAGCACGATGTGCCAAAGATGCTAACTTAACCTGATTGTCCAAAGTAAAGCCTCCAGTAGCATAACTATTGAACATAGCCGTTTTGCTTATGGGTGCGTAGGGAGGATCACAATATATCACTGAGCCCTTTCGTGCCCTGGCGAATACTTTCTCAAAAGAGTCACAGGTAAAAGTCGCTAGTTGAGATTTTTCTGCAAAGTACCACAGTTCTTTTTCTGGGAAGTAGGGCGCTTTATATCTGCCAAAAGGCACATTAAATTTACCACTATTGTTATACCTGCATAGACCGTTGTAGCCGTGCCTATTTAAATAAAGAAATAATAGTGCTCGCTCATAGACATCATTACTGTCATTAAACTTTTGTCTTATTTGATAATAAAGTTGTTCATCGTTATGAACTGGAGTGAAAAGCTTAGCGCTGTCCTTAATGTAATCAGAAGGTTGGTGTTTGACAATATTGTATAAATTAATTAAATCGGGGTTTATATCATTGAGCAGGTATTTAGAATAATTGGTGTTCAAAAATACCGAGCCTGCGCCAACAAATGGCTCAATCAGCTTTTTAGCTTCTGGAAGTTTCGCGTTGATGTCTTCAATTAGCTTGTATTTTCCGCCAGCCCATTTTAAAAAGGCCCTGTTTTTCTTATCTGTCGTTACTGCCAATGTTTCAACCAAGTCGAGCCGCTAATTTATCAGGCCGAATTGTAACGGCACTGAGCATAAACAACAATTAGCTTAGGGCGAAGAGTTACTTATTTCTTGTTTGACTTGCTTAACACTCTTAACAAATGGACTATTTGTTAATTTGCTCTTCATTAAAGTGGCTATTTCTGTTCTTGCATCTTCAATTGAAGGAAAATGTTGGTTTTTTAATAACACATACCAATCTGCTCCATAACGACGGGTTTTATATAACCAAAGTTGCTGGTCTAGCTGCTCATCCTTTATGTAATCGAGCAATATACTAATATTAGCCATCGCAGCGATTTGAATTAGATAGTTTTCTGTAGGTAATGCCAACAACACATCATGTTTGAGTGTGAGAGGATTGTCAGATTGAGTGGGCTCTAGGCTACTAGACTGCAATTTTTTCTGTTCGACAACCGGTTCAAAACTGACCTTGTCTTCGACTTGATAATCATTGACGGTGTCAGTTTGTATTTCGACTTCTTTAATTTCAATAGGCGGTTCTGGGAATGCTAATAACTCCACCTTTACTTCAGCTTGTGGCTCAATCGTACTAGTTTGTGAAAGTATTTTGTTTGACTGCTCTTCAAATTTAGTACTTGCTGTATTCCAATCAGTAACTAGCTTGTCTTTAGTGCTAATTTTCGTCGTGATAGGTGCATAGGCTGGTGGTTCGAGCTCTTCAATCGGTAGAGGTGCTTCTTGAGCTACTGTAACGGGCGTTGATTCGACCACTATGGAAACATCAGAGGTCTCTGCGGATTGCTCTGGAGTCGATAGTTGAGCAGTAATATATGACACCATTGAGCTCACTTTTTCAGGATACTGCCAGCTCAAAATCCCAGCAAAAACAGCCAAGAAAACCAATCCGAACAATGTGGCTACCCACCATTTTTTATAAATAGGTGGGGAAACGTAAGATTGAACATGACGACCTTCTATACGTTGGGCAAACTTCTTCCGTTTATCTTGTATAAACGACTCTAAATCAGAAAATTCATGACTTTCAGATTGTTGCTGATAATTTTGGTTATTTAATACTATCGGTTGATCTTTAGATTTAGCCCCTAAACCCAATTTGGCAGACTCAGCCCAATCAGAGAGACCCATTAGCAGTACGTTGAGATGTTGTTTATTGTTGGCAAATCGACTCTGTAAGACCAAATCCCACAGCTCTTTAACCAGCTTTTCAGGCAGCTTTTCAGCGTGAAAAATACTTATCAATATTCGACCGTTATGATTATTCAGAGGTGCAAGTAACTGGTTCAGAGGTCGATTAAAGTCAGCATCTTGGCTTTGACTGATGAGTTGCCGAAATAACTTCTCTCGGTAGATGACTAAAGGGGTTAATTCATTTGCAGTGAGCAAGGCTAGGTCAGCTTGTTCATTTTGATGTTCAAGTAAACTTTCTACAACTTGTGATTGCTGCTGAATTTTGTCGCTACACACAAACACAAGTTGTGAAGAGTAACTGATTAGATAGTCTAATCGGTTGTTCAGTTCTGACGCTGCCATTTTCATATACCTAGGTAGTGATGTTTATTGCGTCAATGCAATAAACAAAAATTTAATCCTAAGAAAGAATGGCGCGTAACACCTCTTCAGAAATTTCATTTGTGACAACCGCTTTACCAATCCCTTTTGGAATGACAAAAAACAGTTGACCAGCTTGGACCTTTTTATCGTGGCGCATATGTCGAATAAAGTCGTCATAAGTCATATCTCTAGGTGCAAGCGTTGGTAAATCAAATGCTTTAAGCAAAGATTCGATGCGACTGAATTCTGACGCTTCGAGCCAATTCATCTTAGTTGCTACTGCAGAAGCAAGAACAATGCCTGTTGACACAGCTTCGCCATGCAACCAGTTGCCATAACCTTTTTCAGCTTCAATCGCATGACCAAATGTATGGCCTAGATTCAGTATGGCTCTTAGGCCAGACTCTCTTTCGTCAATAGCGACTATTTCTGCTTTTATTTCACAACACCGAGCAATCATGTGCTGCATTGCTGCGAGATCTTGCTGTTTGATTGCTTGTTGATTTTCTTCTAACCAGATAAAAAATTCTGGATCGTAAATCACTCCGTACTTGATTACCTCTGCCATGCCAGCAGCAAATTCACGTTGAGGTAAAGTACTTAAACTATTGGTATCGATCAGTACCGCTTTAGGTTGGTAAAAAGCACCAATCATATTTTTACCTAAAGGGTGATTAACAGCTGTTTTCCCGCCCACAGATGAATCAACCTGAGATAATAAAGTGGTAGGAATTTGGATGAAGGGCATGCCACGCTGGAAACTAGCAGCCACAAACCCAGTTAAATCGCCGACAACACCACCGCCCAAAGCGATTAAAGTAGTGTCACGCCCTGCAGACATTTCTAACAACTTGGAAATGACCATTTCAAAACTTTGCAGGTTTTTGTGTTGTTCTCCGTCAGGTACAACAATTTTACTCACGTCATAACCTGTTAAGGCTTGACTGACAATGGGGAAATAAAGCGGATCGACCACATCATTGGTCACAACAACTACTTTTTTTGTAGTGAGGTGTTTGGTTAAAACCTCAGGATGGGTAAGTAGATTTGCTTGGATTAATATAGGGTAGCTACGCTCACCCAACTCAACTGTTAGTGTTGCCATAAGTAGCTAGCCCTATAATTGCTATATAAGAAAGGAGTGTTACAGACCTATTTTTCCAATGATCTGATTTGCCACAGCGCGAGCACTTTGATCATCTGTATCAACAATATAATCGGCTGCATCTTCATATAGTGGATTGCGTTCTTCAGCTAGATTACGCAATACTGTTTCTGGATCATCTTTTTGTAACAACGGACGACGTTTATCACGCTGAGTTCTAGCAACTTGTTTATCGATCGTAGTTTGCAAATAAACAACTATGCCTCTCGCCGATAACCTGTTTCTAACATTTTTACTGACCACCGAACCACCACCTGTAGCCAAAACAATGCCTTGTTTATCGGTTAAGTCGTTAATGATGTTTTCTTCACGCAGACGAAAGCCTTCTTCACCTTCAAGATCAAATATCCAAGCGATATCTGCGCCCGATCGTCTCTCAATCTCTTGATCGGAGTCAAAGAATTCTAAATGAAGTTCGTCTGCAAGGTGCCTACCAATAGTGCTTTTACCAGCACCCATGGGGCCTATAAGGAATATATTACGTTTTTCAGCCATTTTTGCTTATTTCACAACTATGTTTAAGGGGTAGAAAGTTCGTGCGGCTACCCTTTTATGGATTAACCAGACCTCGTCG
>Ga0105350_10000071_pt1 | contig 60977 bp, 58 predicted proteins | sample EN1Hudsemesocosm_FD_83506 | JGI IMG/M metagenome (GOLD analysis project Ga0105350, IMG submission 83506) | Methane-oxidizing microbial communities from mesocosms in the Hudson Canyon - EN1E Hudson Canyon | ecosystem: Environmental > Aquatic > Marine > Cold seeps | place: Hudson Canyon... | reverse complement strand
GAATAAATCAGGGATCCAGTTCGCTGTATTCATATCATGAGTACGACGACGATCATCACCGGTGTTTTTACGTAAATCTAGGAACTCTTCAACATCAATATGCCATGTTTCAAGATAGGCACAAACAGCACCTTTACGCTTACCACCTTGGTTTACCGCAACAGCAGTGTCATTAGCTACTTTTAAGAAAGGTACAACACCTTGTGAGTTACCGTTAGTGCCTTTGATATGCGAACCCAAACCACGGACTCGTGTCCAGTCATTACCCAAGCCGCCTGCATATTTAGATAACAGGGCATTGTCACGCATTGCATCGTAGATGCCGCCTAGATCATCAGGCACTGATGTTAGGTAACATGATGACAGTTGTGGGCGTAATGTACCGGCATTAAAGAGGGTAGGAGTACTACTCATAAAGTCGAATGAAGACAATAAATTGTAGAATTCGATTGCACGCTCTTCACGGTTAAGTTCGTTAATCGCAAGACCCATCGATACACGCATATAGAATGCTTGTGGCAACTCGAAACGGGTATTGGCTTGGTGGATGAAGTAGCGATCATACAGTGTTTGTAAACCAAGATAAGTGAAGTTGAAATCGTTTTCAGGTTTCAGCGCCTTACCCATTCGTTCAAGATCGTATTCAGCTAGTTCTGGGGATAATAATTCGTGCTTAATAGCACGGTGGATATAGTGTTGGAAGTAATCTTGGTAGACATCTTTCATCTCGTGTTGTGATGCTTGACGAGGTGTTTCGTAAACAAATGTTAATGCTTCACGGCGAATACTATCCATTAATAAACGGGCTGCGACGGTGCTGTATTCAGGATCTTTTTCAATAAATGTACGTGCTGCCATAACCAGTGACTTTTCAACATCACTTTCAGCAACACCATCAAAAATATTACGTTGCGTGTCATGTAAGATTGCTTGTGCATCAACACCTGTTAAGCCTTCACAGGCTTCAGTGATGAGATTTTGCAGACGTGTAATATCAAGAGGGTGTTTACTGCCATCAGCAGCAGTTACATTGATTGTTGAATCAGTAACAGGCTGTGGGTGTTGTTTTTCTTCTTCAACCCGTTTTTGATATTGCTGTTCGCGGTATAAAACGTAAGCACGAGCAGTTTTATATTCACCTGTGCGCATTAATGCGAGTTCAACGTGATCTTGGATATCTTCAATATGAACGGTGCCGCCATCATCTAGTCGGCGTGTTAAGTTGGCAGCAATTTGATCGGTGATGCCGGCAACAGTGTCATGAATACGACGGCTATCCGACGCTGATTGACCTTCAATAGCAAGAAATGCCTTAGTGATTGCTATTGCAATTTTGCTACTATCAAAGTCGGTGACTTGGCCGTTACGGCGAATGACTTGATACTGTGAAGAGTTTGAACGTGTTTGAGCTACTGATTCGCCAGCCATAATGAATTTCCTACAATATTTAGTTTAAAACCTTAAACCACAAGCTGTAGTGGTTTTTCAATCATTGAACCACAAGATGATGTGGTTTGGGAATAGCAGTCAGTGGATAAGTAAGGGGTTTTCTGTGGATAACTTGTGACTAATTTAATGTCAGCATAGAGAGGGCGCGGCTTAATTGATTATGAAAAATAAATGCCCCTTTGAGATCTTTTTCAAAAGGAAACTTTATCTTTAAAGTGCTTTTACAGCCTCTAAAACCTCGGCAAGGTGCTCTTTTACTTTAACCTTACGCCATTCTTGTCGTAAAACACCTGCTTTGTCGATTAGGAAGGTGCTGCGCACAATCCCCATATATTCGCGGCCATAATTCTTCTTAAGGTGTAATACATCAAAAAGAGCACAAGCGGACTCTTCGGCATCAGATAATAGTTCGAAGGGAAATGCTTGCTTTGCTTTGAAGTTTTCATGAACACGAACGCTATCACGTGAAATACCAAAGATGACAGTGTCATGTGCTTGGAACGCGGCAATATTGTCGCGGAAGTTTTGACCTTCTAGGGTACAACCAGGTGTATTGTCTTTGGGGTAAAAATAGATAATGATGTTCTTACCTAGATAGTCGGATAAATTGAAAGTTGTATCGCCAGTGCTAGGGAGTTGGAAGTTAGGCACTGCTTGGTCTAGTTGGACTGTACTCATTGTTAATTCCTGTTGTAATATAGGGATAGCTAAAATATACATTACATAACGATCTAATTCTATCTTGTTTTACTGACAGGGTTCTTGTCATCTTGTAGCTGGCGAAGTACCATAGTGGTTTATTTATTGGAGTCTCCTGAACATGTTTAGCGGCAGTATGGTAGCAATAGTCACACCAATGCAAGCAGATGGAACGCTTGATCGTGACAGCCTAAACAAGTTGATTGAATGGCATATTGATAGTGGCACTGATGCTATTGTAGCGGTAGGCACTACTGGTGAGTCAGCGACGTTAACCGTTAAAGAGCATTGTGGTGTTATTCGTCAAGTTGTTACTCAAGTGAATGGGCGTATTCCAGTCATTGCAGGTACAGGTGCTAATTCAACTTCTGAAGCTATTGAATTGAGTCAGTCCGCGAAAGACTTAGGTGTTGATGGGGTATTATTAGTGACGCCTTATTATAATAAACCGACTCAGGAAGGTTTATTTCTACATTACAAAGCTATTTCAGAAGCCGTTGATATCCCTCAAATCCTTTATAATGTGCCGAGTCGTACTGCTTGTGACTTATTACCAGAAACAGTGGCGCGTTTAGCTGGCATTGCAAATATTGTTGGCATTAAAGAAGCAACGGGCGATGTGAGTCGGGTCGCACAACTAAAAGCACTTTGTGGCGATAAAATTGAACTTTATACTGGCGATGATGTCAACACAGTAGATTTTATCATCGCTGGAGGCCAAGGAGCCATCTCAGTAACCGCTAATATTGCTCCTGCTGCAATGCATTCAATGTGTGCTGCAGCAATGAAAGGTGATGAACAAGCTGCACGTGCAATTGATAAGAATTTGGCTTTATTACATGAACGTTTATTTGTTGAAGCTAACCCCATGCCTGTAAAATGGGCATTGACTGAAATGGGATTAATCCCGACAGGCTTACGTTTACCGATGACTAATTTGTCTGAAAAATATCATCAGCCAGTGCGTGAAGCATTGAGTGCTGCCGGCGTATTATATTAAAATTGAGAGTGAACTTAAACTACATGAACCTTAAATATACTTCTATAGCTGCATTACTTTCTATTACACTCAGTGGTTGTGGAGCTTTCTCTATTCTTGATGAGGTTGTTCCAGATAATACGAAAGAATATCGTAAAGCTGAAACAATGCCGCCACTTGATGTGCCTCCTGATTTAAGTGCTGCTAGTATTAATGATGATATTGTTAACAGCACATCAACTTCTGCCACTTATTCTGAATTTAAAGAAGAAGTAGAAAATCCTTTAGCCAGTAAATATAATATTATCCAAGATATTAAACCCGCATTAACGGGCGAAGGCGCTACACGGCATTTGATTGTGCCAAATTCACAAGAACCTACATGGGAACATTTAGCGTCATTTTTAGATGAAAAAGGCTTGCGTGTTAAACGTTCAGATCAGCGTATTGGTCTAATGGATACAGAACCTGGTGCAGATAGTTATGCCTATCGTTTAAGAATTGAGCGTGGTGATATAACTAAGCAAACACTGGTGTATGTCAGTGCCGCCGGTATGGAAAATGATTCTCAGAAAAATGAGGCAATGCTTCGTCAGGTTGCAGGTTCTTTCGGCGAACTGCATCAACAAGAAAAAGAAGTATTGCAAGAGCGAGTTGCTAGTCTACCGCCTGAAGCGGTAACGACAACATTAGTTGATGAGGGTCGCCAGCAGTCATTTCTACCGCCTGAAGCGGCAACGACAACATCAGTTGATGAGGGTGGCGATCAGTCATTTCTACCGCCTGAAGCGGTAACGACAACATCAGTTGATGAGGGTGGCGATCAGTCATTTCTACCGCCTGAAGCGGTAACGACAACATTAGTTGATGAGGGTGCCGATCAGTCATTTCTAACGCCTGAAGCGGTAACGACAGCATTAATTGAAGAGGGTGACCATCAGTCATTATTGGTTGAACAAGATTTCCCTGATGTTTGGAAACGTGTTGGTCGAGTTCTTGATAGCAAAGGTTTTAAGGTTGAAGATCGGGATCGTTCTAGTGGTACCTATTTACTTCACTACGTTGATCTTCTATTTGTAGTTCATGAAGAAGAGAGCCTGCTGAGTAGATTAGCTTTTTGGCGTGATGATATAGATAAAACGCCAGAAGAGCTCTATAACATTAAATTAATTTCTGATGCAGCAAATACCAGAATCATTATTTTAGATGCTGAAGGCTCGATAAGTGTTTCTGATATATCGAACCGTTTATTGACATTATTACAGGAACAATTAACTTAGCAATGCGATTTGCCTCTATCGGTAGCGGTAGTCGAGGAAATGCAACACTGATTACACACAAAGAAACCACACTCCTTGTTGATTGTGGTTTCTCTGCTCGTGAAACAGAGAAACGACTGCAACGTTTGAAATTTGATGTGAGTGACTTATCTGCAATATTAGTCACACATGAGCATGCCGATCATATTAACGGCGTAAGAGTGCTTGCTCGTAAGTATAAAATCCCCGTTTATGCAACACCTGGAACGGCAGCGGGTTTGCCCGTGGACACTAAAGATTTAGTTCGTGAAATTAGTTGCCATGAATCATTTAGTATCGCTGATATTGAGATCGAACCATTTCCTGTTCCTCATGATGCGAGAGAGCCCAGTCAGTTTGCCTTCTCAGACGGCAATCATCGTTTAGGCTTGTTAACAGATCTTGGCATATCAACCCCAATTATTGAACAAACACTGACCTTATGTGACGCGCTATTATTAGAAGCTAATCATGATATGGAAATGCTTGATAATAGCGAGTATCCCGATCATCTTAAATATCGTGTATCTGGCAGGCTAGGACATTTAAATAATGTACAATCTGCCAAATTACTTGAAAAAATTGATACATCACGCTTGCAACATATAGTTGCAATGCACTTGAGTGAAAAAAATAATTCACCCAATATTGTGGCACCTTTATTTGCTGAGGCGCTAAACTGCGAGCAAAGTTGGATTGGGCTTGCTGAGCAAGACACAGGCTTTGATTGGCGAGAGATAACTAATCGTTAGAGATGGAATAATGGAAAAAAAACAAGAACTATTTGCCGGTAAAGCAAAGAGCATATTTGCAACTGATAATGAAGATTATGTCATCATGAGTTTTCGCGATGATACCTCAGCATTTGATGGTGAGAAAATTGAGAAATTAAGTCGTAAAGGTGAAGTTAATAATAAGTTCAATGCCTTTATTATGCAACAATTAGAAAATGCCGGTGTGCCCACTCATTTTAAAGCGCTGTTTAACGATACTGAATCTGTTGTCAATAATATGCAGATGATGCCTGTTGAATGTGTGGTGCGAAATGTTGCCGCGGGTAGTTTAGTACGTCGCTTAGGTGTCGAAGATGGCATGGTATTAAACCCACCATTATTCGAGTTTTTCCTTAAAAATGATGAACTGCATGATCCTATGATCAACGAATTTCATATCGAAACTTTTGGCTGGGCTAAGGCTGAAGATGTAGTTAAAATGAAAGAGTTAACATTTAAAGTTAATGCTGTTTTGACTAAGCTGTTTTCTGATGCGGGCATGATTTTAGTTGATTACAAACTTGAATTTGGCTTGTTCAAAGGAGACGTTGTTTTGGGTGACGAATTCAGCCCAGATGGCTGTCGCTTATGGGATACTGAAACACGCAAAAAATTAGATAAAGATCGTTTCCGCCAAGGTCTTGGTGGTGTGATTGAAGCTTATGAAGAAGTGGCTCGCCGAATTGGTGTCACGCTTTAAGCAAGATTAATGGCTTAGCTTGAATATACAAATCCCCATCGTTATTATCAGCGATGGGGATTTTTTTATGGCTCAAGTGTAGCTGTATTACTAAATATGTCCGCTATTAGTTTTTATAATACTGCCATTGAGCTTGTTTGTCCGTATAATCAAACTCGTTTTAATGGTCTCATAATTGAGATAATAGGGAATTCGTGCAAACGAAGCTGTCCCCGCAACTGTATACGTGGAGTGAGTCACCTCAGTTTTTACTGATAGAGCCACTGAAGCTTAATTATAAGCTTTGGGAAGGTAGTGACAAGCAATGAAGCGTGAGCCAGAAGACCTGCCATTTTGACACTATAACTGATGGCCGGGGTGTGCAGTCGGGGCGGGTTTCCGCTTTTTAATGATGGATTAAATTGCCTTTAAATTAGCTGTTTGTCATTTCGTCACTCTATCCCACTAGGTCTGTCAGTATTGTTTATTTCTTTACTGGGTATGACGTTATCAAAACTATATTCTCAACGCTTCTTTTATTAGTGTTCACAGTGCCTGTTTATGCAGACACAATATTGGCTATTGTGTCGCCACGTAATGTGGCAGAAGTGGTATCAGGTGCACATGAATTTTTAAAAGATAAGCCAACTGTACAAATTCATATTCGCACCACAGAACAATGGTTATCATTAAGCGCACAGCAACAAACTAGCTTATTGAAATCAGCTGATTTAGTGTTCTCTGGTGGTGTGTTTGGTGATAGTGCCCTATTGCTTAATAAGACGCTATCTCAAGGATTGGTCAGTAATTTTATTGCCGTTCATAGTGATCGACGCTTGGTAAATAGTTCAAGGGTACGTGGGCAAGCATTATTGCTTAATGCTGATATTGATCGCCTGATGAATAACCCTGAGCCAGCACAAGATCCTCAGCAATGGCTTAATGAACGCTTAGCGTTATTTCCCCAATATAATGATTGGCTATTAACCCGTTTATTTTGGCTAGGCCGAAATAGCACTAATATGCAGGGCTTATTTGATCAGCTAAGCCATTTACTTAAAGACAGTAAAACAAAGCTTTCTCCTCAGTTAGTTTCACCCTTACGTGGTTATTATTTAGACCAAGTGGTGCCGTTGGAACAATTTGACTTTGCACAAAAAAAATCATGGGTAGTACTTTTAGATTATGAAACTGGCGATCGCCAGGGTGAAAAAGCATTATTAGACTCCCTTTGTGTAGGGATTGAAACTGTCGACATAGGGTGTATGACAGTATTAGCAGGCTGGGGTAAAGCCAGTGTTGAAGCTATAGCCCTACTCGCCAACAATAGCAAAAAAATCCGCTTAATTATTTCTTTACAAAACTTTGTTGTAGGTGCTGGAGAGGGCAGGGAGCAGGTTAACCAATACTTAGTCGAACTAAATGTGCCGGTTATGAAAGGAATTCGCCTTTCTGATAATACCGAAGATGAGTGGTTATTATCTGAGGAAGGCTTAGGCTGGAACTCGGTTCATTACCGTGTCGCTATGCCTGAGTTGCAGGGCATTAGCCAAGCTATGGTTGTGTCTGCGATGAGTGAGCCCACTACTGATACTTTGACTGGTGCAGAAATGACTTTGACCTTGCCAATTGATAGACAGGTAACATTGATGACACAACGAGTTAATCGCTGGTTGCTGTTGCAACAAAAACAAAATAAAGATAAAAAAGTAGCCATTATTTATTATAACCACCCTCCTGGTAGACATAATATTGGTGCTGATAATTTGAATGTGCCTGAATCATTATTTGATATGTTACTAGCATTAAAGGCTGAAGGTTATCAGCTAGGTAAATTACCAAATTCAGCTGAAGGTTTACTGGATATATTACAAGATAAAGGCGTTAATTTACCTGAAGATGGTCCGGCTTTAAAAGCGATGTCGACTCATGTTCAATTAGTGAGCAAAGCTGAATATCTAGATTGGTTTAATGATTTCCCTGAGGGCGTTCAACAAGAAATGGTCAATGGGCCATTAGGTTATTTGCACATGATGTTACAGCGTGCTGTTAACTTAGAAGATAAAAATATAGGTAAACGCTTAATGAAGAGGGTGATTAATGATTTACACCATGCTTTAGACGGCGTTGAGCATCCTGCACGAAACCGTGCTTTGAATTTGCTTGAACAATTAGAACTGATGTATTCAGAACCCAATAGTTTGGATTGGAATAAAGCTCAAGTTTTGGTTGAAGCTATTGCAAATCAAGGCATCGAAGGTATTCGTGGTTGGGGTGAAGCACCGGGGTATATCATGGTGCAGGATGAACAGTTTATTTTGCCAGGCATTCAATTTGGCAATGTATTTGTCGGCCCTCAACCTCCTCGTGGTTGGGAAATAAATGAGGAGCTTTTACATGCCAATTTATCCTTTCCACCGCCTCATCAATATGTGGCATTTTATCAATGGCTGCAAAAGGGTTTTGAGGCAGACGCCTTAGTTCACTTAGGTCGCCATTCGACCTATGAGTTTTTACCTCGTCATCGTGTCGGCATGAGTGATGAAGATTATCCAACCGTGGTCTTAGGTGATTTACCGAGTATTTATCCCTATATCGTTGATGGTGTGGGTGAGGGAATACAGGCTAAGCGTCGCGGATTAGCAGTGATGGTTGATCATCTGACACCGCCATTAGAAAGTACAGCACTTTATGATGATTTATTGTCATTACGACAATTGGTAGAGAGCTTTGAATCAGCGCCGGTTAATGCCGAGGCGATACGCCACCGTGCAATTGTTGAGATTAAAAAACTGGTTGAAGACCTTAACTTACAAGAAGAACTTAAAGCGAGTATGTCGAGTGAGTTAGCGGTTCGTGGTATTACCGACTTTTATCAAATTGATGATGATTTATTAGTGCATGAAGTAGGTCATTATTTAACGAAATTACAAGAAGACTTTATGCCATTAGGCTTACATGTTTTTGGCCGTGATTGGTCAGCTGATGCCATTACAACAATGTTGACATCGATGAGCCAGAATCGCACATTAGATGAAAACTGGCATTCGCTATTAGCGAAGTCACCTAAAGCGGAAATGCAGGCTTTATTGGCCGGGCTTAATGGTCAATATATTAAAGTGGGCAAGGGAAATGATCCTATTCGTACTCCGGAAGTATTACCGACAGGACGAAATTTTTATGCCATGGACAGCAGTTTAATACCCTCACGTTTAGGTTATAAAGTGGGAGTTGAGTTAGCCAGTAAAGCGCGTATAGAAGCGAGTGAATTGAGCCAATTATCAGAATCATCCACTAGTGGAGAGTTAGACGGTACCGATGCCATTGTTCTGTGGGCATCAGATGTGGTGCGTGATGAAGGCGCTATGATTGCGTTTGGCTTTGATATGTTAGGGGTAAAACCGGTATGGAATAGCCGAGGTATATTCAAAGGCTTACAACGATTTGATATTACCCAATCTCCAGATAAAAATGGCCAAGGTAATCATGTTTCTAGGGTACGACATGATGCCTTATTTACGACATCAGGCTTATTTCGAGATTTATATGGTGCTCAATTAATTTGGTTAGAACGTGCGGTGTTATTGGCCTTAGATGGATCATCTGATTTGATTCGCCAACACTACCCTGCATTAACTTATGCTTTAGATAGTGCATTAAGTCCTTTAGAAGGCTTAACACAGCCAGGCACTGAATCTTTAAAAATAAACCGTGTTGCGGCACGCTGGGTTAAAGATGCAAGCGCAGCTCTTAATGCAGGTATGAATGCCGAACAAGCTGGTCGGGAAGCAAGTTATCGTATTTTTGGTACTACGCCAGGTTCTTATGGTGCGGGTGTAAACCGTTTGGTTGAGCGTTCAGGCTCGTGGCAAGATAGAAGCCAAATAGCACAAACGTATATAAATCGAATGGGCCATGCTTATGGTAATGGCATCCAAGGCGAAGCAAGTAAGAATATATTTAAACAACGATTAGCGACGGTGGATAATACCTATTTAGGTCGCGCGAGTAATTTATATGGCTTGCTTGATAATAACGATTCTTTCGACTATTTGGGTGGTTTAAGTTTAGCCGTTGAAACGGTGCAACAGGGTGTAGTACCTAATAATTACATCCTTTCGTATGCTGATAGTGAGAATATGAAAGTTGAGCCATTACAAGTCGCTTTATTATCTGAATTACGTGGACGCTTTCTTAATCCTCAATGGCTTGTACCGCTAATGGATGAAGGGTATGCCGGTGCAAGAACCATGGGCAGTGAATTTTTAGAATATCTTTGGGGCTGGCAAGTGACTAATCCGGGTGTAGTAAAAAGCTGGGTATGGGATGAAGTTAAAGCAGTTTATATTGATGATAAATTAGCACTAGGCTTAAATGAGTTCTTGCAGCAAGGGCACAATGTACATGTCAAAAGTAATATGTTGGCAGTGATGTTAGTAGCAGCACAAAAAAACTTTTGGGACGCTGATGAGGCGCAGATTAAGCAACTGGCCGAGCAGTTCACAACAATAGTATTAGCGCATGGCTTACCGGGTAGTGGTCACACTAATCCCGACAATCCTATTTATCCGTGGTTAGAACCTTATGTTAATCAAGAAGATTTCCAGCAGTTAGAAGCGATATTACAGTCAACAAAAGTAAGCCAAGAAGTGAACTCTTTACCTTCTACTATTGTTGAGATTAATCTAGAAGGTGAGCCACTGAAAACACAACAACAAGAACAAGAACAGCAAGTAGATGAACAATCTCAACAAGAAACTGAAACAGACTCAAAATTAGCTTTAACTTTATTATTTGCGGTAATGTTGTTGCTACTTATTGGCGGCTTACGTGGTATGCATATGCCTACCAATAATACTAAACAAGGGAAAGGTTAATTGATGTTAAGTTCAATATCGATAGGAATCATGCATGATCTAGTGGGTTATCTATTAGAACCTGTTATTTATCTTTTATTATTCTTTTCAGCAATTGCATTATTAGATGTTGGTATTGCACTTTCGGAACGATTTAGAGCAATTCCTTTATGGATTAAAAGTGGAGATATAGCAGGCTTAGAACATTTGGCTACACGGCGTATTGAACGCAGTGACTTTTTAGCACGTATTGCACCCATGTTAGGGTTAATGGGGACATTAATTCCTTTAGGCCCAGGTCTTTCAGCATTAGGAACGGGTGAGTTAAGTATCTTAACAACGGCCATGAGTGTTGCCTTTGATACCACAGTATTAGGGCTATTGATTGGTATAGTAGGTTTTGTATTAGGGCGTGTTCGCCGCCGTTGGTATGACACCGCTCTAACAACGATGGAACAACAGCAAGTGGTCACAGGAGATTAAGATGGCTAGATCATGGCAAAAAAACCGCTTCAGTACAGAAAGTGAAGAACCATTAGGGCCAATGGCTAACTTTCTTGATCTTATGTTGGTATTTGCATGTGGGCTGATTGCGGCGTTGATAGCTATGAGCGATCAATTGCAAGATCATTTTCAACAAGCATCAAAACAGGCAACGTATTTAGAAAAAAAAGTTATTGAGATGGGAAAGGAAATACCTGAGTCACCACTAGGCCGCCAAGGTGGAGCTGAAGGCTTTGAAGCAGTAGGTCAGGTTTTTCGTGATCCTAAAACGGGCAAGTTAATCTTGATTGGTGATTAATGACTGGCGATGATGTGATTATTAAGCTTCAACCTGCCAGCTAATGTGTTCACCTGCACGCATAGGGACTAAAGGTTTTCCGGGAAAGCTTAAGGTTTCAGGGACTAACCATGATTGTTTCACTAGTGTGATCGTGTTTGAATTCCTAGCTAGACCATAGAAGTCTGGGCCAAAGTGACTGGCGAAACCTTCTAACTTATCTAACGCGTCTGCCGCTTCAAAAGCCTCAGCATATAATTCAATCGCCGCATGGCCGCTATAAATACCAGCACAACCACATGATGTCTCTTTGGCATCAATTGCATGTGGCGCACTGTCAGTACCTAAAAAGAACTTAGGACTTCCACTTGTTGCTGCTGTAATCAGCGCCTGTTGATGTGTATTGCGCTTTAGAACAGGTAAGCAATAATTATGTGGATGAATACCACCTACAAGCAGATCATTTCGATTTAATAATAAATGGTGGGGGGTAATCGTTGCTGCAACGCGATCATCACTGTTCATTACAAAGTCAACTGCATCAGACGTTGTAATGTGTTCAAAGATTACTTTTAGTGTTGGGTAGTCAGTTAAAAGGGCTTTTAAAACTTGTTCAATAAATACTTTTTCACGATCAAAAACATCAATTTCAGGGCTAGTGACTTCGCCATGTACAAGTAACGGCATGCCAAGAAGCTGCATTTCACTTAGTGCATCAGCACACAGGGCCAGATCGGTGACGCCAGCATCAGAATTAGTGGTTGCACCAGCAGGGTAAAGTTTTACCCCATGAACAAGGCTACTTTGATGGGCTGTTTTAATTTCATCAGCACTGGTATTATTTGTTAGATATAAAGTCATTAACGGCTGGAAATTACTTCCTTTAGGTCTGGCTTTTAAAATCCGCTCATAATAGCTTTGTGCTATAGCAGTTGTTGTGACTGGTGGGCGAAGGTTGGGCATGATGATCGCACGATTAAAGTGCTGCGCCGAGTCAGGAACAGTGCGAGACAATGCCGCTTCATCGCGCAAGTGGAGGTGCCAGTCATCAGGCTGCTTGAGTGTTATTTTTTTAGTATGTAATTTTGTCATAGTGATTAATTATGCCACAACACTATCAATCAGCGAATATCTAATAGACAAAGCCATGCAAAGAAAAGGATCTGGATATTGTTTTTCTTGACCTAAGTTGGCATTCCACGTAGATTTAAAGGTTTGAATATTTATAATTTTTGTTAAAGGGGAACTCGTGGAATTAAGCGGTGCGGATATTCTCGTTCATAGTTTAAAGGACGAAGGTGTTGAATATTTGTTTGGTTATCCCGGTGGTTCGGTGCTTCATATCTATGATGCGCTCTATCAACAGGATGATGTAAAACATATATTAGTACGTCATGAGCAAGCGGCAACGCATGCGGCGGATGGTTATGCGCGCGCTACGGGTAAAGCTGGTGTGGTCTTGGTCACGTCTGGCCCTGGTGCAACCAATGCTGTAACTGGCATTGCAACAGCCTATATGGATTCTATTCCAATGGTTGTTATTACCGGTCAAGTTCCCTCAGCTGTTATTGGTAGTGATGCCTTTCAAGAGGTTGATGCGGTAGGTATTACGCGGCCATGTGTAAAGCATAATTTCTTAGTTAAAGACGTTACAAAATTAGCTGAAACAATTAAAAAAGCATTTTATGTTGCAACTACAGGCCGACCTGGCCCAGTTGTGATTGATGTGCCAAAGGATATGACTGATCCTAATATTAAAGTCCCTTATCACTATCCTGATAAAATCACTATGCGTTCATATCAACCGACAGTGAAAGGTCATTCTGGCCAAATTAAGCGTGCGGTAGAATTATTACTGACAGCTAAAAAGCCAATGATTTACTCAGGTGGCGGTGTTGTTTTAGGCAATGCCTCTGAAGAGTTGCGTACTTTTGTTCGTCAATTAGGCTACCCAATTACCAGTACACTTATGGGCTTAGGAGCTTACCCTGCAACAGATGAGTTAAATATCGGTATGCTTGGCATGCACGGTACTTATGAAGCCAATATGGCCATGCACGATTGCGATGTTTTGATTGCGATTGGTGCTCGTTTTGATGATCGCGTGACGGGTAAAATTGCTGAGTTTTGTCCTGCTGCGAAAATTATTCATATTGATATTGATCCTTCATCAATCTCTAAAACAATCACTGTAGATATTCCAATTGTTGGCGATGTAGCTGGCGTGTTGCAGGAGATGAATTACCTCATCACAACAGGTAAAAAGCAGACCCAGAAGAAAGCGATCGAAGCATGGTGGAAAGTTATAAATGTCTGGCGTGCAAATGAATGTTTGAGTTATGACAAATCAAGCGATGTAATTAAACCGCAAGCTGCTGTTGAGATAGTTCATGAGATAACTAATGGTGACGCGTATGTTACATCAGATGTAGGTCAACATCAGATGTGGGCAGCACAGTACTATGGGTTTGAAAAACCCAATCGTTGGATTAATTCTGGTGGCTTAGGCACGATGGGCTTTGGTCTACCTGCGGCAATGGGGGTTCAATTAGCTTATCCTGATGAAACTGTTGTGTGTGTTACGGGTGAGGGTAGTATTCAAATGTGTATTCAGGAACTTTCTACCTGCTTGCAATATGGATTACCTATTAAGATTATTGCCTTGAATAACCGTTATTTAGGCATGGTTCGTCAGTGGCAAGAATTTTTCTATAAAGAGCGTTATTCATCATCGTATATGGAATCGCTGCCTGATTTTGTGAAATTAGCAGAAAGCTATGGTCATGTTGGCATACGAATCGAAGATCCTGCCGATCTTAGATCGGGGTTAGAGAAAGCATTTGCTTTAAAAGATCGTTTAGTATTTGTTGATATTGTTACTGATCGGACTGAAAATGTTTACCCAATGATCGCTGCTGGTATGGCTCACAATCAGATGCATATGTCGCCACATGCGAAATTACCGCAAGATCCAGAGCGGGAGCTTTCATAATGCGTCATATTATTTCTATTTTGATTGAGAATGAAGCGGGTGCTTTGTCTCGTGTAGTAGGCTTGTTTTCTGCGCGGGCGTATAATATTGAATCATTAACTGTTGCACCTACTGAAGATGCTTCATTATCACGTATCACTATCGTTGCAGTAGGGACTGATCGTATAATTGAACAAATTATCAAACAGCTTAATAAGTTAATAGATGTGGTTAAGCTATTAGATTTATCTGATGGGCCACATATTGAGCGTGAGATGGTACTGGTTAAGGTCAAAGCAGCTACAATGGCTCAAAGAGAAGATATTAAGCGTTTGGCAGACATCTTCCGTGGCCATGTAATTGATGTCACAACGGCAAGTTACACAATTGAACTGACTGGATCAGGCCGGAAAGTAGATTCGTTTATCGAAGCACTTGCGGAACATAAGATTTTAGAAACTGTTCGCTCAGGGGTGTCAGGTATTGCCCGTGGTGATAAAGTTTTACGCGTATAAAAGACCATTTCCATGATCTATCTCTGCCATGAGGGAAGAGATAATGAACATGAAAATATCTTAAATTAGATTTTTGAAGTATTAAGGAATTAAAAAATGAGTTTGAACGTTTATTACGATAAAGATTGTGACATAAATATCATCAAAGGTATGAAAGTAACCGTTGTTGGTTACGGATCACAAGGCCATGCACATGCTTGTAACTTAAAAGATTCTGGTGTTGATGTGACTGTTGCATTACGTCCAGGTTCATCTTCTATTGCTAAAGCTGAAGCACATGGCTTAACAGTAAAAGACACACCGACTGCAGTTGCAGATGCTGATTTAGTTATGATTTTGACTCCTGATGAGTTCCAATCTCAACTATATAAAGAAGAAGTTGAACCAAACTTGAAAAAAGGTGCGGTTTTAGCGTTTGCTCACGGCTTTGCTATCATCTACAAACAAGTACTTCCACGTGCTGATTTAGACGTTATCATGATCGCGCCTAAAGCACCTGGGCACACAGTGCGTAGTGAATTCGTTAAAGGCGGTGGTATTCCTGATTTAATCGCTATTGAGCAAGATGCGTCAGGTAATGCAAAAGCAATCGCATTATCTTACGCTTCAGCTGTTGGTGGCGGACGTACAGGCATTATCGAAACTACCTTCCGTGATGAAACAGAAACGGACTTATTCGGTGAGCAAGCTGTTTTATGCGGTGGTGCAGTTGAACTTGTTAAAGCAGGATTTGAAACATTAACTGAAGCGGGCTACGCCCCTGAAATGGCTTATTTCGAATGTTTGCATGAATTGAAATTGATTGTAGATCTTATGTATGAAGGCGGTATCGCTAACATGAACTACTCAATCTCTAATAATGCTGAATACGGCGAATATGTTACAGGTCCTAAAATCATCAACGAAGAAAGTCGTTGGGCTATGCGTGAAGCATTGAAAAATATTCAAGAAGGTAAATACGCAAAACAATTTATCCTAGAAGGTCAAACTGGCTACCCAGAAATGACATCAATGCGTCATATCAATGCACAACATCCAATTGAAAAAACAGGTGCTAAATTGCGTGAAATGATGCCTTGGATTCAAAAAATTGTTGATAAAGATAAGAACTAAATTTTAATCTCAACAACCAAAAACAAGCGGGGGCTGATATGAAAGTATCAGTCCCCGTTTTTTTTTCTGCTATCATTTAATCATATAACTCATATTTCGATAGGATTTGCTAAACTTTATGGACAGTGAAAAACAGCATCGACGTGGCATTTATTTACTGCCAAATTTATTCACGACTGCAGGCTTATTTGCTGGGTTCTACGCAATTATTGCCGGTATTCGTGGTGATTTTGAACCGGCGGCAACGGCAATATTTATTGCGATGGTCATGGATGGTTTAGATGGCCGTATTGCTCGCATGACCAATACACAAAGTGCATTTGGTGCTGAGTATGACAGCCTTGCTGATATGGTTTCGTTTGGCTTGGCGCCAGCATTAGTCATTTTCCTGTGCGCATTGCTTGATACGGGAAAGTTTGGTTGGATGGTCGCTTTTATATATGCCGCATGTGGTGCATTACGTTTGGCGCGGTTCAATACACAAATAGGGATTGAAGATAAACGTTATTTTCAAGGCTTACCAAGTCCTGCTGCAGCTGCTTGTTTAGCCGGTTGGGTTTGGGCTGGGACAAGTAATGGACTTACGCCAGGATTAATGACAGCAGTTGGATTACCACTTACTTTTATCTGTGGGATTTTGATGGTTAGTACAGTCAGATATCACAGCTTTAAAGACTTAGATTTACACGGAAAAGTACCATTTATTGTCATGCTGGTATTGGTGTTAGTTTTTGCGCTTATTGCTACCGATCCTCCGCTTGTTCTATTTGGTGGTTTTATGCTTTACGCTATTTCAGGCCCAGTACTTACATTAAGACAGATACGTCAACGTAGAACTGAACGACACCAAGAAAAATAAGGTGCTTGGCAATAAGCACAATTCAGCCTAAAATTAAGGTGCTCTTTAGTAAATCAGTAAATATTGATACTTGTTAATAGTTAATATCAGTTGAAATAGACATAAGTTTCGCTAATTATTTAACTTTTATGCTGTGAGTGCCTTGGGTATACAGACTTAGCAAGTCCAACCAGTTTTTTCTACTGATAGATCCTTGAATATTTAAAATCTAGTCTGCGTAAATGGAGCAGGAAAAATGAGTGATAAGTTAATAATTTTTGATACAACCTTGAGAGATGGCGAGCAAAGTCCCGGCGCTTCAATGACGAAGGATGAAAAAGTACGTATCGCTAAATCACTGGAACGTATGAACGTTGATATTATTGAAGCTGGATTTCCTATTGCGAGTGTTGGTGACTTTGAATCTGTTCAGGCTGTTGCAGCTGCAGTAACAGGGAGTCGAGTCTGTGGTTTAGCTCGTGCGTTAGATAAAGATATTGATCGTGCTGGTGAAGCATTAAAAAGTGCTAATGCTTCTCGTATACATACGTTCATTGCGACGTCTCCTATTCATATGAAGATGAAACTTCGTATGGAACCTGAGCAAGTTATTGAAAATGCTGTGAAAGCGGTTATTCGTGCTCGACGGTATACTGATGATGTTGAGTTTTCTCCAGAAGACGCAGGACGTAGTGAACCAGAGTTTTTATACCGTATACTAGAAGCGGTGATTGATGCAGGTGCAACTACGCTCAATATTCCTGATACTGTTGGTTATAATTTGCCACATCAGTTTGGTCAGTTAATCTATAACTTACGTGAAAAGATTCCAAACTCTGACAAAGCTATTTTTTCAGTACATTGCCATAATGATTTAGGATTAGCCGTCGCTAACTCTCTATCAGCTGTTTTAAATGGCGCACGACAGGTTGAGTGTACGATAAATGGCCTTGGTGAGCGTGCAGGTAATGCAGCGATTGAAGAAATCGTTATGGCAGTGCGAACACGTCAAGATATGTTTAGCTGTGACACTAATATCGATACTACGCAAATTTTGGCGGCATCACGTTTAGTTTCTGGTATTACAGGCTTTGCAGTGCAGCCCAATAAAGCGATTGTTGGTGCCAATGCATTTGCTCATGAATCGGGTATTCACCAAGATGGTGTATTAAAGAATCGTGAAACATATGAGATCATGCGTGCTGAAGATGTAGGCTGGAATACTAATCGCATGGTAATGGGAAAACACTCCGGTCGAAATGCATTCAAAACGCGTTTAGCAGAATTAGACGTTGTGTTCGAGAGTGAAGAAGAATTAAATGCTGCCTTTCGTCGGTTTAAAGAGTTAGCAGATAAAAAGCACGAAATTTTTGATGAAGACTTGCAAGCTTTAGTAAGTGATACTGTTGCTTTAGACAATGAACGTGTGCGTTTGATTTCCTTAAAAGTCTGTAGTGAAACGGGTGAAACACCCATTGCTTTTGTAACGCTTTCGGTTGATGATGATGAAAGCCAAATTGAAATGGCTGGCAGTGGTCCTGTAGACGCAGCTTATCGCGCTATTGAAGAGATTGTACATAGCCGGACTGAACTACAACTATATTCAGTTAATAATATTACCAGTGGTACTGATTCTCAGGGTGAGGTTAATGTTCGCCTTGAAAAAGGTGGACGCATTGTCAGTGGTCAAGGCTCTGATACAGATATTGTCATCGCTTCGGCTAAAGCGTATATCAATGCCCTGAATAAAATATTAGTAGCGGTTGACCGTGCTCATCCACAAGTTTGATGGATCTATCACCAAGACAGTTATCGACTCTTAATATAATGGGGATTCCTGTCTGGGAGTATCGCGCTGATGATGTGCTTGACGAGCTTGTATGCGAAGTATTATCGCAAGAATTTCTTGATCGCTTATTAGCTTGCCCATGTTGGGTTATAACCGATGAGATTGAGAATGAACAAATGCATCGACTGCTGCATGCAATGTTATTTTCCATAGAAATCGATGCGAGTCAGTTCGTACTTATTCATCCCAAACATATATCTGAAGTCATGCAGTTGGAGACCTCAAATAAAGTCATACTTGTTTTAGGTGATCTACTCGATGCGAACTTAGCTGATAAGAGCATATCAATAGTCAGTCATAGCTTACTGAAATTGCTTGAGCAGCCCGAATTAAAGTCTGAAATGTGGTTAGCATTACTGGACGTAAAGCAAGCGTTAGTAATATGTTAAGCCCAAGAAAAATGCAGAAAAGTGATCTGGCTGATGTTGTCAATATTGAACGTGAAGCAAATCAATTTCCTTGGTCGCGGAAAAATTTTGAAGACAGTTTAAAAGCTAATCATATGGCGTGGGTGTTTTTAGATGACATAAACGCTATAGTTGGATTTACTATTATTCAGAAAGTAGTAGATGAAGTTCATATTTTGAATATCTGTATTAAACCCGGTGTTCAAGGTCAGGGCCACGGACGTGATGTACTCAATTATATTATTGATTATGCTAAGACGATTTCCTCAGCAATTATTGTTTTAGAAGTACGAAGTTCAAACAAACGAGCACAATATTTATATTTAGGAGCAGGATTTAATGAGATGTCTGTTCGAAAGAACTATTACCCAGCAGCAGAGGGGCGTGAAAATGCACTATTAATGGGAATGGATTTAAGCTTTTTGTAAATTATTTGTATTGCTTTGCACGAGTCTGTAGCTTAGGCTTGTATAGGTAAAACGCTGTTCTAGATCATGAATTTGTGATTTAGATTATTCAAAATGTATATTTTTTAGGAGTAAAACATGGGTTTCATTAAAGGAATTCTTGGTAGTATCAAAGCAACGATCGCATCGGGGTTTATTTTAGCTATTTTGATTGCTTTCTTCGGCTGGGAAAGTAATGGTGGTTTTAATGTATTAGAACTAACAGTATGGATCCATGTATTGGCCGGTATTACTTGGATTGGTTTACTGTATTACTTTAATTTTGTGCAAGTACCTGCAATGGGTGAAGCACTAAACGATGAAGGTGGCCCTGGTCCAGCAGCTATTGGTAAATATGTTGCTCCTCGTGCTTTACTTTGGTTTCGTATGTCAGCAGCCTTAACATGGCTAACAGGCTTAAGTGCATTAGAATCAATGGGTGTTGGCATTGTTAATGCTTTTACCTTCTCAAGCCCAATTATTGGCCTTGGAACATGGTTAGGTACCATTATGTTATTTAACGTATGGGTGCTGATTTGGCCAAACCAGAAGAAAATATTAGGTATAGTAGAAGCAACAGCTGATGAGATTGCTAAAGCAAAAGTAACCGCTTCAATGGCATCTCGAATTAATGTTTTATTATCGATACCATTATTATTATCGATGACTGCATATGCTCATGGTAATTTAGTTTAGAGAAATTATAAGTGCTAATCATATTCAAAAGGGCAGTAAGTTTGCTTACTTTTTGATAAGGTTATAATATAGTACGTTATTTGAAAAAAGACAGTTTCATTTGAAACTGTCTTTTTTTTTAGGCCATATGTAATTTACTATTAAATGGCTTGGGTTTATTGGAGTAGCACCATGACGGATTCAGTCATGCCAACATATGGTCGTCTTGATGTGGCTTTTACCGAGGGTAAAGGCGCATGGCTAAGAGACGTAGACGGGAACAAATATTTAGATGCGCTGAGTGGCCTTGCAGTGTGTAATTTAGGCCATGCACATCCTGCTGTTGCTGAAGCCATCGCTGACCAAGCTTGCAGATTGATTCATACATCTAATGTTTATCATATTCCCTTACAAACTAAACTCGCTGAAAAATTAACCGAGCTATCAGATATGGATCAGGTCTTTTTCTGTAACTCTGGTGCGGAAGCGAATGAAGCCGCGATTAAAATCGCGCGTAAATACGGCCATGAGAAAGGCATAGATAAACCTGTCATCATTGTTATGGATGGTAGTTTCCATGGTAGAACGATGGCAACATTAACCGCGACGGGAAACCCCAAAGTTCATGCAGGGTTTGAACCGTTAGTACCTGGCTTTGTTCGTGTTCCCTATAATGATCTAGATGCATTGAGAATGGCGATAAGCCACTGGCCAGAAGCTGTTGCCGTTATGGTTGAGCCAGTACAAGGTGAAGGTGGCATTAAAATTCCAGATATTGACTATTTGACCGGCGTGCGTGAATTATGTAATCAACGCCAATTGTTGATGATGTTAGATGAAGTTCAAACAGGTGTTGGGCGCACAGGGACATGGTTTGCTTTTCAGCAGTGTGACAATGTTCTTCCCGATGTAATGACGCTTGCTAAGGGTCTAGGTAATGGACTTCCTATTGGTGCATGCTTAGTTTCAGGTTCTGCTGTTGGTGTCTTACAAGCAGGCAACCATGGTTCAACCTTTGGTGGTAACCCGTTGGTATGTCGAGCGGCATTAGCCGTGTTGAATACCATTGAATCAGATGCTATTTTGTCTAATGTAAATACACTGACTGAGAAAATGCTAAAAGGCTTTGAAGCTAATTTAGCTGCTTTAGAAGGTGTGAAATCAATTAGGTCTAAAGGATTTATGTTTGGAATCGAGTTAGTAATACCCTGTACTAGTCTGGTTAAAAAAGCCTTAGAGCATGGAATTTTAATAAATGTCACTGCTGATAGCGTAATTAGATTGCTACCGCCTTTAATTATTTCTGGTGATGAAGCAAATGAAATAGTAAAACGAGTCAGTGAGCTAGTTATTCAGTTTTTAAGCTCACAGCCAGTAAAGAGTAATGCATTATGAGACATTTTTTAACCCTAAAAGATTTGACTTCATCTGAGTTAAACCAATTAATTGATCGTGCGATCGAGTTAAAACGAATGCATAGAGTAGCTGAAGTACACGAACCATTGAAGAATCAAGTGCTTGCTATGATCTTTGATAAATCATCTACGCGAACACGTGTTTCATTTGAATCTGGAATGATTCAGTTTGGTGGAGGTGCGATATTCTTGTCACCAAATGATACACAGTTAGGTCGTGGAGAGCCTATAGAGGACTCTGCTCGGGTCATCTCAAGCATGGTTGATATGGTAATGATTCGTACCTTTGATCACAATATGGTCGAACGTTTTGCTGATTACTCATCTGTCCCTGTTATTAATGCATTAACCGATGATTATCATCCTTGTCAGCTACTTGCTGATATGCAAACTTATGTTGAGCAACGTGGTTCTATCGAAGGTAAAACGGTTACATGGATTGGTGATGGTAATAATATGTGTCATTCGTATATTAATGCTGCGGATCGATTTGGTTTTGACTTAAATATTGCTACTCCAGAAGGTTACGAGCCTCGCGCAGATATTGTGGCTGAGGCTGATGCTCAGATCACTTTATTTAATAAGCCAGAAGATTCAGTCAAAAACTCTGATCTCATTGTTACAGATGTTTGGGCGAGTATGGGTCAAGAGGAAGAGCAGAAGAAACGCGAATTAGCTTTTGCTGATTTTCAAGTAACGCGAGCTCTTATGCTGAAAGCAAATGATGATGCATTATTTATGCATTGTCTACCAGCTCATCGTGGCGAAGAAGTGTCTGCCGAGGTGATGGATGATGCAGCTAGTGTGGTATGGCAAGAAGCAGAAAACCGTTTGCATGCCCAAAAAGCATTAATAGAATTTTTGCACACTAACCGTTGAGATTAGTGTTTAATATACTGAGCTAATTTTTCTAAACGTTCAGCTGTACCAATATCTGACCACTGGCCTTGATAAAGCTGGCCTGAAAGCTGTTGCTTAGTAATTGCAGCCAGAAAAACAGGCTTCAAGGCCATTTTCTGTACATCATATGATTTGAACAGATCGGGATGGAATATTGCGATACCACTATAAGTAACTTTGTTTTCACCACCATTAATAACATTGCCTGATGATAAGGAAAAGTCACCGTTTGGATTATGTTCGGGATTATTTACGAAAACTAAATGCCCTAATTTCGATGGTGCTAATGTAAAACAATCTAGCTGCTCAAAAGGAAAGTCAGTCCAAATATCACCATTAACAACAAGAAATGGCTCATTACCAAGTAATGGCTGTGCATTAATGATACCGCCTGCCGTTTCTAGACCATTTAGCCCTTCAGTTGTATAGCTTATGGTTGCACCATAGGCTTCACCATTACCAAGCACTACAGGAAACTGTTCACTTAAGTAAGCTGTATTAATAACAATATCTGTAAGTCCAGCTTTAACTAATGAGTGAAGGGTATATTCGATTAAGCGCTTCTCACCTGCTTTTAATAAGGGTTTAGGTGTGTGGTCTGTTAAAGGCCGTAAACGCTCGCCACGTCCTGCTGAAAGAATGATTACTTTCATTTTATCGCGCCAATAACAGGGTGCTCTGAAAGAAAATGGTGTAACTGAGAAAACTCAGGGTATTTAGCACTGACTTGCTTTACATAGTTGAGCGTAAGCGGCAAATCATTAATATAATTCGGTTTATTATCGCGATAGTTTAGCCTACAGAATATACCTAAGACTTTGATATGCCGTTGCAAGCCCATCAAATCGAACCAGCGTGTGAATTGTTCGGTTGATAGCCCAAGTAATAAGCCTTTGGCTTGAGACCGTGAAAGATAATAGCCAATGAATTCATTTAATTTTTGCTGTGGCCATGAAATATAGCAGTCACGTAATAATGATACTAAGTCGTAGCTGATGGGGCCTATAACGGCATCTTGAAAATCTATAATGCCAGGCGAATTATCGTTAGTGTGCATTAAATTACGTGAATGATAGTCTCGATGGACAATAACTTGCGGTTGTTCGATCGCATTTTTGATGAGAGCATCAAATGTCTGCTGCAAAAAGGGCGGTGATGTAATACCAAAGTGTCTGTCTAAAAACCAATTCGGAAATAAGTCCATTTCTTGCTGTAAAAGCGCTTCATCATAATCCGCTAATTCAATATCATTAGATTTGATTAACTGAATATCAATTAAGCTATTGATTGCACTACGATAGAGCGCATCTACTGAGTGTGAGTTAAGCCGATCCAAGTAAGCTGTACTTCCAAAGTCTGTTAGTAGTAACAAGCCTAGATCTTTATCTTTTGCGACAATTTCGGGCACATTGATGCCATGTTGAAACAGGAATGAGGCTACTTTTGTGAAAGGGTTAGTATCTTCTTGTTCAGGTGGTGCATCCATTAATATCCATGTTTTATCGTTAGCTGTTACACGAAAATAACGACGAAAACTAGCATCACTGGAGGCTAACTCAAAATGAAATGATGTCAATGAAAATTGGCTTTTTAGCCAGTTGTCGATTTGACTGAGTCGTATATCGGTATTTTTATCTTGTAACATTATAGTTTTCCAACCCACTTTAAGTATATGATAATTAGTGTTATGTTTATTTTTAACTAATAATTATGTATGAAAATATGCCGAAACTAGTTTTGAAGTGTATAGTATTCTGTTTTGTAGATGGGTATTGATGTGAATTAATTCCCCCAACAAATTATTATATTAATTTAGGAGAGAAAATTGAAGAGTCTTGTATTTATTATTTTACTTGTAATTGCAGCAATTGCAGGTTACAGCATTATTAACAAACCAACAGAAGCAGTAGCTGTTAGTGAAAGTGCAGTTGATGAAGTCACCAATGGTATCGCGGAACCAGCGGATGCCATGTATGAAGTTACCAGTGCTCAATCTAAAGAAGTAAACTTGATAACGCCGGTCGATATGTCTGAACAAGCACAAGAAGAAATGTATGTAAATATCTCGGAATACAATAAATGTATGATGCAAAACCGTCTTGAATACCATCAAGAAGCTATGCGTGCTGAAAGTGTTGCGGATAAAACATTAGCAGCCTGTGAGCCGCATTTAGATGATTTGAAGGTAACTTTAGAAACAAATAGTGTTAATAAAGATCTACGTGAAGGAATGATTAAAACGATGCGTCAGCGTATGGCCCGTAAGCTTATGTCTAATGTAATGCAATCTAAAGCTCGCCAAGCAGCTGAGAATAGTGTGCCAGTAGTGCCAGTTACACCTTAAATTAAAATAAGCTGTTATTGTCGACCAATAGCAGCTTATATTTAATTAGCATTGAGTATATCTATTCCTTCAATTTCTAATAAACGAATTAAGCGAATTAACGGTAAGCCGATTAAGCTGTTCGGATCGTTACCTTCAAGTTTTGAAAATAAACTAATGCCAAACCCCTCTGACTTAAAACTTCCAGCACATTGGTAAGGCTGCTCTTGCTGTAAGTAAAAGTCTATCTGGCTTTCGCTTAGTGTTTTGAAACTAACTTTAAATGGTTCAACCAACGATTGCATGTGTCCAGACTTACTATTAAATAATGCTAATCCAGTCAAAAACTCTACTTTGTTACCTGACGCTGCCATAAGTTGTTTCATGGCATTATCATAGTTGCCAGGTTTACCTAATACCTGATCATTAAGTACTGCAACTTGATCTGAGCCAATAATAAGTGCATCAGGATAACTTTGAGCAATTTTTATTGCTTTCTGCTCGGCTAAGCGTTGAACTAAAGCATGCGGCTGTTCATTTTCTAATCGAGTCTCATTAATATCCGGTGAGCTTGTAATAAACTCTAAACACAGTTTAGCTAATAGCTCCTTACGAAAAGGGGAGCTTGAGCCTAAAATAAGTTGTTGCATCTTGCTGTCCTATGTAATGACGGTCGGCTCAGTTCTGCCTGTACGTGTTGTAATACCTGCTAAGTTATCAGCAAGTTCAATGAGTGTTGCTAATGCTTGTTGCGTATCTTGTTGTAGTAGAACTGATTCTGACTCATAAGATTCAATATAAACACGCAGCGTTGCACCTTCAGTCCCCGTACCTGATAATCTGAAAATAATTCGTGAACCATCTTCAAAGCCAATTCTTAGTCCTTGTTTATCAGAGACGCTATTGTCAATTGGATCTAAATAGCTGAAATTATCGGTATAACTAACCACTTTATCTGCTAAAGTTTGACCAACAAGGTTTGACATGTCGCTTTCAAGATCGGTCATCAGTTGTTTGGCTAGATCAATCGGAATAGCTTCATAATCATGGCGGGTATAGTAGTTTCGGCCATATTCTTGCCAATGTGCAATAACTATCTCTGCGACAGATTGTTTACGAGTAGCCAGAATATTTAACCAAAATAAAACAGCCCATAAACCATCTTTTTCCCGAATATGGTTAGAGCCTGTGCCAAAACTTTCTTCGCCACAAAGGGTGGCACGATTAGCATCTAATAAGTTGCCGAAAAATTTCCAGCCAGTTGGGGTTTCATGGCATTCAATACCCAGTTTTTCAGCAACACGATCGGGTGCTTGGCTTGTCGGCATTGAACGCGCGATACCTGATAAGCCTCCTTTATATGCTGGTACACGGTTAGCGTTAGCAGCCATTACAGCAAGACTATCGGATGGTGTAACGAAGAAGTTAGCACCTAGAATCATATTGCGATCACCATCACCATCAGATGCGGCGCCAAGGGTGGGTGCATTCTCCGCAAACATTATATCGACTAATTCTTTAGCATAGGTTAGGTTTGGATCTGGATGGCCATTACCAAAGTCGGTAAGCGGGGTGCTATTAATTACCGTCCCTTTTTTTGCACCAAGCTGATTTTCTAAAATTTCTTTCGCATAGGGGCCAGTAATGGCATGCATTGCATCAAAACACATCTCAAAGGAGTCATCAGCAAGTAATTGTTTAATAGCATCAAAATCAAATAAATCTGCCATTAGTTCTGCATAATCATATACGGGACTAATAATCTGAACCGTCATATCACCCAATGATTGTGTACCTATTAGAGCAAGTGATATATCACCATCGTCAAGTGTTAGGTAATTACTGATTGTTTGTGTGTTTTTAAAAATAGCATCTGTAATACCTTCTGGTGCAGGGCCGCCGTTAGCGATATTATATTTAATGCCGAAATCACCATTAGGGCCAGCAGGATTATGGCTTGCTGATAAAATGATGCCACCAAACGCTTTGTTTTTACGGATAATAGCTGATGCCGCTGGGGTTGAAAGTAAACCATCTTGACCAACAATGGCTCGAGAAAAGCCATTAGCCGATGCCATTCTTAAAATGACTTGAACGGCATACTCATTGTGAAAACGACCATCACCACCAACAACTAATGTTTTGTTTTTAATGTCGCCAATTGAGTTAAAGGTTGCTTGTACAAAATTTTCTAAATAATGCTCTTGTTGAAATACGGTTACTTTTTTTCGTAAGCCTGATGTGCCGGGCTTTTGATCCTCAAAAGAAGAGGTTGCAATACTGATGGCTGTCATAATTATGTGATGCCTATGATTATATGTAGGAACGAATAACGATTATTGATACTATCATTGTATTTTTGAAACTTACTATACCAATCTGATGATAAGCACTCAACACTCTAATCCTGAACGGCTAATGCGCTGGGCAACATATGCTTCGGTAACGACTGCCTTACTTCTTATTTCAACTAAACTTATTGCGTGGTTTGTAACCGATTCAGTCAGCATCCTGGCGACACTTATTGACTCCAGTCTTGATATGTTGGCTTCGATTGTTAATCTAATCGCAGTACGTCATGCACTGCAACCTGCTGATAATGAACATCGATTTGGCCATGGCAAAGCAGAAGCTTTGGCAGGAATGGGGCAGTCAATGTTTATTGCAGGCTCGGCAGGGGTGTTATTACTTCAAGCTATAGAGCGAATGATTCACCCTAAAGAGGCGATGACGAGCATTGATGTTGGGCTTGGCGTAATGATTTTTTCAATGTTGGCCACTGCAATATTAATTATCTTTCAAAACTATGTCATCAAACATACTGATTCAACTGCGATAAAAGCTGATGCTTTACATTATAAAACAGACTTATGGGTCAACGGCAGTGTTATCATCGCATTAGTGTTAACTTTCTATAATCACTCATATTTTGATGCGATTATTGCATTAGGAATTGCTATATTTGTCTTATATAGTGCCTGGAAAATAGTTCAAGAATCAATTGATTTATTAATGGATCATGAGTTACCTACTGAGGAACGAAATAAGATTAAAGATGTTGTATCACGTCACCCTAAGACAAAGGGCTGTCATGATTTAAGAACACGACGTTCAGGTACGATGATATTTATACAATTCCATCTAGAGCTAGATGCATCGCTAAGTTTATTTGAAGCTCATAGCATTGCTGATAGTGTCGAGCGTGAGCTTAAGTCTTTGTTCTCTAATGTAGAAGTTATTATTCACGAGGATCCTGTAACTGTCCTCAAATTGTAATAATTGTTAACAGGTCTCACGGGAGTAATATTTCTCGTATAATGCACAGTTTAGATCATCTTATAGAAGAAGTTACTTTGCTAGACGAAACATCAATTATCATCATTTCTGCTCTAGCCTTTACCATCTTTGTGCTTACTATTTGGCAACTAAAGAAGCGTAGACGTGGCGCTGAATTCATGATGAAGACTATTTTACAACCTTATATAAAAAATGAAATTAAACACATTATCATTCCCGATGGTATTGGCGGCTTACTGGAGATCGAGCACCTTATTTTACTTGAACAGGGACTGTTTTTGATTGAAACTTACCCTATGATCGGTAATATGTATGGTGCTGAGACAATCGATTTATGGACGCAAATTGTTGATGGAAGAAGTTATAAATTCGATAATCCTTTACGGCGTTTAAGAATATCACGTCAGGCGATAAAGTCACTGGCTCCGGGTATCCCAGTATTTTGTAGGGTAATATTCAATTCGGATGCTATTTTTCCTAAAGGGAAACCTAGTGAAGTGTCAGTGTTAGAATCATTAGCTGAAGATATGCTTATAGTGAAAAATGAAAAACGTATTGCAAATAAAGCACAGCAAGCTTGGGATGCAATTATGATAGTTGCTTGTAAAGATGGGCAAGCTGTAACACGACAAGGTAATATCCATGGCTGATAAACGTTTAGTTGTTGCTATTTCATCTCGGGCTCTATTCGATTTAGATGAAAGTCATGAGATATATGAAACTCAAGGCACACAAGCCTATTGTCAATATCAAGTTGAGAATGAAGATGTACCTTTAAAAGCCGGTGCTGCTTATGTTTTAGTTAAAAAACTATTATCTTTAAATAATAAGTTTACCGGTGAACCACAGGTAGAGATTATCCTATTATCACGCAATAGCAGTGATACAGGCTTAAGAATTTTCAATTCTATTCAACATCACCAGTTACAAATTACACGCGCAGTATTCACATCAGGTAGCAGCCCTTACTGTTATGTAGCACCATTTGGCGCTAATTTATTTTTATCTACCAGTCCTGAAGATGTTCGAAAAGCTCTAAATGCGGGGATCGCAGCAGCTACAATTTTACCTTCTAAAGTTGATGAAAATAGCCAAGTCGAGCAGTTACGAATTGCGTTTGATGGTGATTCTGTTCTATTTTCTGATGAGTCAGAACGGATATATAAAGAACAGGGCTTGCAGGCTTTTACCGATAATGAGCAACAAACGGCAAAAGACCCTCTAAATGAAGGGCCGTTTAAGTCATTCTTGATTGCTTTAAATAACTTGCAGACAGAATTTGGTGAAGAAGAGTGCCCAATTAGAACCGCCTTGGTTACTGCACGTTCTGCTCCAGCCCATGAACGCGTTATTAGGACTTTACGGGCGTGGGACATTCGTATTGACGAGGCTATTTTTTTAGGCGGAATGAAAAAGGGGCCATTTTTGAAATCATTTGGTGCTGATATTTTTTTTGATGATCAGAAAGGTCACTGTGACTCGGCAAGAGAACATGTTGCAACAGGTCATGTTCCACATGGTATTGCGAATGAGTGAGAAGGCTAGTCAATATTAAGTAATGATCATAATCACCTAGAGATTGGAGGTTGGCTAAAACAGCTTAGTTAGAAAGACATGCCTGTTTTTTTCAGGGACCGTAACCAAAGTCACTAATTCAGTTAATAGTGAAATATCTCCTGCTGGGATGTAGCACAAACAATATTAAAAGATGCCTCATTAACTGGCCGTCATTTGAACATGGCAAACAGTTATCACTATAATACTGGTCGTTATACAACTAGCACTATAACCCGTGCTGTGACGGTATTGGGGTTTGTTCAACTACGTGCCTTAGCATTATCTCTTATACTAATTTAGGCCCTAGATAATGATATTAATCGTCAAAAAAATGACTGAGGAAATGGTGCCGGCCTTTCATGCAGCGGTACAAGCTGAAGATTTTGCACGTTTAACTAAGCTGGAAATACCGGAAGATGTGTTTGTCGCCAGCGCATTGTCTGGGCTTGGCAATATTGCATTTTGGGCTTTTTCTAGAGAACAAAGAAATTAGTCACAAAACAGAATCCAACAAGATGTAATGACAGTAAGCCAAGTCGAAAAAACTGTATTTGGCTCCACTTTAAATGAACGGGGTTAAGCTTTGAGTAAAACATGGCTTTATGAAGCTTATTAGATAAGTGATTTAATACCTAGCAAGTTGATGATCCTTTAGTAGGCTTAATAACTTTAGGACAGGTTTTAACAGAGGCGAACAAAAAAAGGCTTGGATGAAGAACAAGCACATGCCGTAATCTCCCAACTATCTAAAAGTTAAATATTCCATAAAAAGCTATTGAACGGCTAAATGAAGTTGCCAAATGAGCTAGAAGTGTTATAAAAAATTATGGGAGACGTGCAGCAATTATTCATATAGTTCTGGCGAACCTTGCACATAGCAGCTCAGCTGTAAACTGATGCTAATGATGAGCTCATCCTTGAAGCTAGTAATGAACAACAAATAGAGCCCAAAGAAAAGCCATCAATTAATGTGATTAATGAAGTGGTATTAGAAGGCTTAATACGTGGCGTGAATATCGAGAGAGCGCTAGTTACTGTTGTTTCTAAAGATCAAAAAACTCTTATGTGTAAATCTGCTCTAGGTGAGGGCACTGAATCATTGTCTTGGGACTTTTCAATAGATATCTAAATATAAGAATAATACCTTTGTTAAGGTTCTAGATAGTCATGAAGCTGCTCATATATCATCAAATCAAAAGGAGATTAATGGCACTATTAATAAAGTGACACTCAGTTTATTGGGCTTTCCTCCGTGTATATTTGTGCGAACTGTCGTCAAAGAGAAAGTTATTGGTATGTTTATAGATGACAGGCAAGTGTCAAAACAAACTATTGAGTGGAAATATTTCCTTGCATTTCAACAGTTTTGTGAGAAATTGAGTATGGGGTTAGCTTTTTTAAGCATGCAAGACTAGTTTTCTTGTTTATGTATGTCTATAATAACCGACTTCATCAGATACAGAGTTATCTGAACAACAAGTTTATGCGAGAGTGGCGGAATTGGTAGACGCGCTAGATTTAGGTTCTAGTGGGGTAACCTGTGAGAGTTCGAGTCTCTCCTCTCGTACCATATATGTTATAGGGACTGATGGCTTGAAATTGGCCTTCGGTAGCAGCAATAAAATCCATGATTGAGGTTAAGAATGCAAGTTACTGTAGAAAATGTTAGCGAACTCGGTCGCCGTATGACGGTAACAGTTGAAGATGCCAATATCGAGCAAGCAGTACAAGAACGATTAAAATCAATTCAACCTACAGTTAAAATATCAGGCTTTCGCCCTGGTAAAGTCCCTGCGAAAATGGTTGCTCAATCTCACGGCGGTGCAGCTAGGCGCGATGTTATTGATGCACTTGTTCAAAGCAGCATGCAAGAAGCTTTCGCACAAGAAAAAATAAACCCGGCCAGTCCTCCACATATCGAATCAATGAATGAAGAGGGCAGCGCTCTTGTTTATTCTATGGCTTACGATATCTTTCCTGAAGTGAAAGAGATTAACTTGAAAGGGATTGAAGTAGAAAGAGCAACGGCTGAAGTTCAATCTGAAGATGTCGATAAAATGCTTGAAACACTTCGTGAGCAACGTATGACATGGGAACCATTGAAACGTGCAGCAAAAGAAGAAGATGGTGTAACTATCGACTTCGTTGGTAGCATTGATGGGCAAGAGTTTGACGGTGGTATCGGTTCAGATGTTTTAGTTGTTATTGGTGATGGCAATATGCTGCCGGAATTTGAAAATCAGTTAATTGGTAAAAAGACTGATCAAAAAACCACTATTACAATGACTTTCCCGGACGATTACCGAGCAGAGCACTTGCAAGGTAAAGAAGCTACGTTTGCAGTAACAGTGAAATCTATAGCGAAGAAGAAATTACCTAAACTAGATAAAGAGTTTGCTGTTCTTTGTGGAGTTGAGGCTGGTATTGCTGCTTTGAAAAAAGAAGTTACAGCTAATATGACTCGTGAGTTATCTACTACATTGAAATCACAAAATAAACGTAAAGTGATGGACAAGCTGACAGCTAATAATGAAGTTACATTGCCTGATGGGCCAGTTCAGCGTGAGGCTGAATACCTTATGGAACAAGCTAAAACCAACTTAAGCAATCAAGGTGTTAATGTTGAAGGTATTCCTTTCGACATTGAGAATTTTAAAGATTCTGCAAATCAGCGCGTACTTTTAAGTTTATTAATTGGAAAAATTATTTCAGATAACAAAATCGAACCAGAAGAAGTTAAGGTTAAAGAAGCAATCGATTCAATTGCTTCAAGTTACGAAGATCCTGAAGATGTTGTTAAGTTCTATATGAATGATCAACAAAAACTTTCTGAAATTCAAATGATGGTTGTTGAAGATACTGTTGTTGATTGGATTTATGAGAATGTTAAGGTTGAAGAAACAACGTCAACATTTAGCGATGTAATGAATGCTGCTACAGCATAAATTACTAAGCTAGATCGTATATGATAGCTCGTACTCATTAGATTGGGTACGGGCTATTTTGTTTTAAGACTTACTAATATTGAGAAATAGATGACAAATAATATCTTTACTAATAACGCCAACACAATTACTGATGCCCTTGTACCAATGGTAATAGAACAAACCCCTCGTGGCGAGCGTTCATATGATATTTATTCACGCTTATTAAAAGAGCGGGTCATCTTTTTGGTTGGTCAAGTTGAAGATCATATGGCCAACCTAGTTGTCGCTCAATTATTATTTCTAGAGTCGGAAAATCCGGATAAAGACATTCATCTGTATATTAACTCACCAGGCGGTTCTGTTACGGCCGGTATGGCTATCTATGATACGATGCAGTTTATAAAGCCAGATGTGAGTACTTTATGCATTGGGCAAGCTGCAAGTATGGGCTCATTATTATTAGCTGCAGGTGCTGATGGAAAACGACATTGTCTACCCAATTCACGGGTTATGATTCACCAACCTTTAGGTGGGTTCCAGGGACAAGCATCTGATTTCGATATACACGCACAAGAAATTTTGTCTATACGCGATCGTTTAAATGGTATCTTGTCGAAACATACCGGCCAGGATATGAAAAAAATTCGTAAAGACACCGATCGTGATAATTTCATGAATGGCCAAGAAGCAACAGATTATGGCTTAATTGATTCTGTTTTAGAACAACGCCCTACAGAAAACGACTAATATACCGTTAATATAGATAGATTAGATTGCTAGGAAAATTTAAATGAGTGACGATATCACTAATAACGATGACGATAAATTACTTTATTGTTCATTTTGTGGAAAAAGCCAGCATGAGGTTAAAAAGCTTATCGCAGGTCCTTCAGTATTTGTATGTGATGAATGCGTTGATCTTTGTAATGATATTATTCGCGAAGAGCTGCAAGAAGTTAGCGCAAACAGTAAAGATGACAAACTGCCAACCCCACACGAAATAAATGATGCACTTGATAATTATGTGATTGGGCAAGAAAGAGCGAAACGTGTTCTATCTGTTGCTGTATACAATCATTATAAACGTCTACGGTTTCGTGGTAAAACTGACGATGTTGAATTGTCAAAAAGTAATATATTATTGTTAGGGCCAACAGGCAGTGGTAAAACGTTATTGGCTGAAACTTTAGCCAGACAGCTTAACGTTCCGTTTACGATGGCAGATGCAACTACATTGACTGAAGCGGGTTATGTGGGTGAGGATGTTGAAAATATCATTCAAAAGCTATTGCAAAAATGTGATTATGATGTTGATAAAGCTGAAACAGGTATTGTCTATATTGATGAAATTGATAAGATTTCACGTAAGTCAGATAATCCTTCAATTACTCGCGATGTGTCTGGTGAAGGTGTTCAACAAGCATTATTAAAATTGATTGAAGGCACGATTGCTTCAATTCCACCCCAGGGTGGCCGCAAGCATCCACAGCAAGAGTTCTTACAAGTTGATACTAGTAAAATTTTATTTATATGTGGTGGTGCATTTGCAGGTTTAGATAAGGTAATCAAGAATCGCTCGCACAAAGGCGGTATTGGTTTCTCTGCACAAGTTAAAAGCATTGAAGATGAACAAGTGGTTAGTGAAGTACTGAAAACGGTTGAGCCAGAAGATTTAATTCAATATGGTTTGATTCCAGAGTTTGTGGGACGCCTGCCTGTAGTTGCAACGTTAAATGAGCTCGATGAAGCGGCACTAATTCAAATCCTGACAGAGCCAAAAAACTCTTTAACTAAGCAATACCAAAAAATGTTTGAGATGGAAGGTGTGGATGTTGAGTTTAGAGAAGATGCATTAGCTGCGATTGCAACTAAAGCGATGGAAAGAAAAACAGGTGCTCGTGGCCTTCGTTCAATTATAGAAAATGTATTACTAGATACAATGTTTGATCTACCTTCTACAGACAATGTAGTTAAAGTAGTTATTGATGAAAATGTCATTAGCGGTGAAAACGCCCCTATTCTGATTTATCAAGAATCTGAAGCAAGTGAAGCTAGTTAGCTATCTAACATATTGATTGCTATTAATAATGGCAATATAGCAAAATTCAAGTAGTTAGAATTATCAATTTACTACTTGAATTTTGTTTTCCCCTACCCCATATTTATTATCTACTTTTCAATAAACTACTTTCGCCTGCGCGATGGTGAATGTTAGAGGCATGCCAAATGGAAAATGAAATAGAAACTTCTTCAGTCGGTGAGAAATTCACTTCAGTACCCGTTCTACCGCTTAGAGATGTTGTTGTATATCCATATATGGTTATTCCTCTCTTTGTTGGGCGTGAAAAGTCAATTAAAGCACTAGAAGCTGCTAGTGATGAAAATCAGCAGATACTATTAGTGGCTCAAAGAGATTCTGCAAATGACGATCCTGCTGCCGATGCAATGTACGATATAGGTACTCTTGCAAATATCTTACAGTTTTTAAAATTGCCAGATGGCACAGTCAAGGTGCTTGTTGAGGGTGTTAGTCGGGTCAATGTAATCCTTCTAGATGACACTGAAGCTTATTTTAAAGCTGAGGTAGTGACATGCATTAGTGAAGAGCCCGAAGAACGTGAAGCCGATGTGCTTATGCGTTCTTTATTAGGTCAGTTTGAACAATACGTAAAACTAAATAAAAAGATCCCACCTGAAATTATTGCGTCTTTATCAGGAATTGATACTGCAACTAGAATGGCGGATACCGTTGCGGCACATATGACGCTCAAGCTAGAAGATAAACAATTTCTACTAGAAATGACTAATGTTAATGAGCGTATTGAAAAACTGATGGTGCTATTAGCGTCAGAGATTGATATTCAACAGATAGAAAAACGTATTCGTAGCCGTGTTAAAAAGCAGATGGAAAAAAGCCAGCGTGAATATTACTTGAACGAGCAAATGAAAGCTGTTCAAAAAGAGCTTGGTGAAATTGATGAAACAGCTAATGAAATAGATGAGTTAGCAGCTAAAATTACTGCTGCTGGTATGCCTAAAGAGGCCAAAGAAAAAGCGGATTCAGAATTAAAGAAATTGAAAATGATGTCAGCAATGTCATCAGAAGCCACAGTCGTTAGAAACTATATCGAATCATTGACAGATGTGCCTTGGAAGAAAAAGTCTCGCATTACATTAGATTTAGATCGTGCAGAGACAATCTTAGATGAAGATCACTTTGGTTTAGAAAAAGTAAAAGAACGTATTCTCGAATACTTAGCAGTGCAACATCGTGTTAAAAAATTAAAGGGTCCTATACTATGTTTAGTTGGCCCTCCTGGTGTAGGTAAAACCTCGGTTGCAGAGTCTATTGCACGTGCTACCAACAGAAAATTTAGCCGTATGGCCCTAGGTGGTGTTCGCGATGAAGCTGAGATTCGTGGTCATAGACGAACTTATATTGGCTCTATGCCAGGGAAAGTGATCCAAAATCTAACAAAAATTGGAGTGAGAAACCCATTATTTTTATTAGATGAAATTGACAAGATGGCACAAGACTTTCGTGGTGACCCCGCGTCAGCATTGCTTGAAGTATTAGACCCAGAACAAAACTCTACTTTTTCTGATCACTATCTTGAAGTTGAATATGATTTATCAGATGTTATGTTTGTTTGTACTGCAAATACACTTAATATTCCTGATGCGCTCCGCGACCGCATGGAAATAATTCGCCTTTCTGGTTACACAGAAGATGAGAAATTAAATATTGCAATACAATATCTATTACCTAAAGCATTAAAAGATAATGGCTTGCAATCAAATGAGGTGTTAATAGAGCCTAGTGCCATCTTAGAAATTATTCGACGCTATACTCGCGAAGCTGGAGTGCGCAGCTTACAGCGAGAAATTTCAAAAATTTGTCGCAAGCTCGTGAAGAAAATTTTACAAGATAAGCCAGCAGAAAAACTTACTGTCAATGCTGATAATATTGAAGAATACCTTGGTGTCTATCACTTCCAATATGGAGTAGCTGAAGAAGAGGATCAAGTAGGTCAAGTAACAGGACTTGCTTGGACAGAAGTCGGTGGGGAATTACTAACAATTGAAACTGCAATTATGACGGGTAAAGGCAAAGCCGCATATACTGGTAAATTAGGCGATGTAATGCAAGAATCAATTCAAGCTGCTACGACTGTTGTACGATCACGTGCGAAGCATTGGGGGATTGCTGATGATTTTATGCAAAACCATGATATTCATATACATGTGCCAGAAGGTGCTACTCCTAAAGATGGCCCGAGTGCAGGTGTAGGAATGTGCACAGCCTTAGTTTCAGCTATTACGGGAATTCCTGTTAAAGCAAATGTTGCAATGACGGGTGAGATTACATTGCGAGGTGAAGTGCTTGCTATTGGTGGCCTAAAAGAAAAGTTATTAGCTGCGCACAGAGGCGGCATTACCGTTGTCTTAATTCCAAAAGATAATGTCAAAGATTTGAAAGAAATTCCTGATAATATTAAAGAGGGATTAGAGATTCTTCCTGTTCAATGGATATCTGAAGTTTTGGAAGTTGCATTACAAAAAATGCCAATTGAAAATAGTGATGATGGATCGCATGAAAAACTTATCGCAGCCGATAAAAATGGTTATCATGATGCTGGGTCACAAAACCATCATTAAACGGCACTAATTTAGGAGTAACGGCATGACACCAGTTGAAACGCAAAGAGTTATTGGTGTCATCCTATTACTGACAATGATTGCTGGCATTGCATTTTTCTTTATATCTAATGCCAGCTCTCTTGATTTAAATAATGAACAAAGCAGCACTAATAATATTGAAATAGAGGTGACTCCTGAATCTTCATCAGTTGTTGAAGCTATATCGGAGGGGGATATCGAAATTGTTCAAGAAGATATCGAAGAATTAATCGAGCTTCATAAGACTGTAGTCGATAGTAAGATATCAAAAATGGAAAAAAAATCGATAATACAAAATGATTCAACTGATAGTTCAATATTAAAAGCACAAAAACAAGCTAAGCCTCTAGCTATTCTAGAAAAAAAATCATCTCAACTAGATGTGAAACCTAATGATCATGTAAGCAGTGAGGCTTCATGGGTATTGCAGTTGGCTAGCTTTTCTGTGTATGAAAATGCCCTGAAATTACAAAAAAAATTAACAGCATTAAGCTATCATTCATATATTGATCCATTAGAAACAGCCACAAACTCACGAATCTACCGTGTACGAATTGGTCCGAATAAAAATAAATCTTCTCTTGACAAAATATCAAATAAGATAGAGGGTGAATTTCAACTACAGCCTCAACTCATTCAGACAGCCAAGTAGAAGAACTCAGTGCCGTCAATCAGATTTATTATGGCAGCTAGTGTAAAAAAGAATGGGTAGATTGGCCTCACTCTGATAGAATTTGTCGTTTGATACTGATCGGAATAGATATGGTTTGGGTTGATTATCTGATTATTGGCATTATCTTACTGTCATCAATGATTAGTATCGTTCGCGGTTTTATAAAAGAGATACTATCGCTTGCTAGTTGGGCGCTGTCTTTCTGGGTTGCGCTTACGTTTTACCCGCAGCTTGCCACACTATTGTTTGATTATATTTCTACACCTTCAATCCGTATTTTCACTGCTTTTTTTGCGCTTTTCATCGTAACCTTAATTCTTGCTGCAATGGTCAACCATCTAATTGCGCAGCTTGTTGAGAAAACCGGCTTGACAGGTACTGACAGAGCTTTAGGCATTATATTTGGATTGTTACGCGGTGCGGCAATTGTCACTTTATTGGTTTTAATCGCGGGAGCAACACCGATGCCAAATGATAATTGGTGGAAAAATTCATTGCTACTCGAAAATTTTGAAGAACTAGCGGTATGGGTTCAAGGTTTTTTGCCTTCTGATATCGTTGAATATATAAATTTTAGTTAAACTTTTATAGGGTTTTTTATGTGCGGAATTATTGGTATTGTTAGTCAAACAGAAGTTAATCAAGCCATATATGACGGTTTAACCGTACTACAGCATCGCGGTCAAGACGCTGCAGGTATTGTTACAAGTGATAGTGATGGCAAATTTTGCTTACGAAAAGATAACGGCCTAGTTAAAGACGTGTTTCATACACGCCATATGCTAAGACTGAAAGGCACCATGGGAATAGGGCATATACGTTATCCAACAGCAGGTTGCTCTACGTCTGCTGAAGCCCAACCTTTTTATGTGAACTCGCCTTTCGGTATTGCGCTAGCACATAATGGTAACCTGACCAATACAAAATTATTGAGAGAAGAGCTATTTCAAAGTGACCGACGTCACTTAAATACGGACTCTGATTCTGAAGTGTTGCTGAATGTACTTGCACATGAGCTACAAAAAACAAGTAAGTTAAAGCCTGAAGCTGAAGATGTATTTAAGGCTGTGTCTGAGCTTCATCGCCGATGTAAAGGTGCTTATGCTGTAGTAGCAATGATTGCTGGTGTTGGTGTATTAGCATTTCGTGACCCTAATGGTATTCGTCCTGTAGTCATTGGCAAGCGCAAAACAAAAAAAGGAAATGATTATATTATCGCTTCTGAAAGTGTTGCCGTTGATTCATTAGACTTTACTTTTCTACGTGATATTGCCCCAGGTGAATGTGTGTTTATTGATATGGCGGGTAATTTAAGTTCACAGCAATGTGCTGAAAACCCAACACTATCACCATGTATGTTTGAATATGTTTATTTTGCACGACCAGATTCTATTATGGATGGTATTTCAGTTCATAAAAGTCGCATGAGAATGGGCGATAAGCTGGCTCAAAAAATAAAACGCGAATACCCCGATCATGACATTGATGTTGTAATGCCGATTCCAGACACTAGCCGTAGTTCGGCTGTGCAGCTAGCAGAGGTGTTAGGCGTAGCTTACCGTGAAGGGTTTATCAAAAACCGTTATATTGGTCGTACTTTTATTATGCCTGGTCAAAAGCAACGTAAAAAATCTGTTCGCCAAAAACTTAATCCTATTGGGCTTGAATTTGAAGGTAAAAATGTATTACTTGTCGATGACTCAATTGTACGTGGCACAACATCGCAACAAATAGTTCAAATGGCCAGAGATGCCGGTGCACGGAAGGTGTACTTTGCATCTGCTGCGCCTCCAGTACGTTATCCAAATGTCTACGGTATCGATATGCCATCAGCTGAAGAGTTCGTTGCTCACGATCGAGACGTTGAACAGATTAGACAAGAATTAGGTGCTGATTGGTTGATTTATCAAGATCTTGATGACCTTGAATTAGCGGTCAATAAGCATAATGATGTTACTCGATTCGATATGTCGTGTTTTAATGGAAAATATGTGACTGGTGATATTGATCAAAACTATCTTGATTTTATCGAATCACTGCGTAATGATAGTAGTAAATCAGAAGCTGAAAAAGATAGCTCAGTCATGGAGTTACACAATGATACCTAGAAAAGTACTTCAAGTTAAAAGTCGTGACTTTTATAACGTTTCACTATAAAAAAAGAGTGAATCAACACTCTTGTCGTGTATTTACCTTGTTTGAACTTTGCGGTTTAAATCGTTTTCTTATATAATTCCGTCGATTATGCATCAGAAATTACCAGTAGAAATAGACCCATTCAGACTAGCCAAAAGTGGTTTGATATTAGAAGGCAGGCTTTCTTTAATAAGCATGCCAAGATTATCTAAATCACTACAGGATAGTAGTGGACAAGTTGATGTGAAAATGAGTTTTGATGTCGACAAATTATTAGGCTCACCAATTATGATTGGTGAGTTCAAGGCCCAGTTACCATTGCTTTGTGAGCGGTGTTCAGAGCCTATGTTGTTTGAAGCGAACATTAAAAGCTCACTCGCTATCATTAATAGTGAGAGAAAAATTGAAGGGTTAGATGGGCTATATGAGCCATGGATTATTACTAGTGATGATCCAGTCATATTAAGTGCAATCGTTGAAGATGAATTGATTTTAGCGATACCACTGGTACCCAAGCATGAGCATGCTTGCTTACCAAAAGAGGCTTGGTTCTCTGGTGAAGAACAAATAGACGACGAAAAACCTATTTCGCCGTTTGCAGTGCTTTCAGCACTTAAAAAAGATTAAGTATTATTATTTATGGTTAGGAGTTTGACAAATGGCAGTTCAAAAAAGTAAAAAAAGTCCATCACGTCGTGGCATGCGTCGTTCACATGATGCATTAACAAGCGAAACCTTATCAGTTGATTCAACATCAGGTGAGTTACATTTACGCCACAATGTTACTGCTGACGGTTATTACCGTGGCCGTAAAGTTATTGCTGACAAAAGCTAATAAGGCTTAATCTATTGAGCGTAAAAATATCAATTGATGCAATGGGCGGGGATCATGGACCTAAGGTCGTGATCCCCGCCGCCGTATCAGCACTTGGAACTCACCCTGATGTTACCTTTATATTAGTAGGTGATGAAGATATTCTTCGTGAGCATTTAAAGTCAAATGGTGTTGAAGATGAACCTCGGTTTGTTATTCAACATGCCTCACAAGTAGTTGAAATGGATGAGTCTCCTGCTACAGCATTGCGAGGCAAAAAAGATTCGTCTATGCGAGTTGCTATTAATCTAGTTAAACAAGGTACAGCAGCTGCATGCGTAAGTGCTGGTAATACCGGTGCCTTAATGGCAACGGCTCGTTTTGTGTTAAAAACCTTACCTGGTATCGAACGCCCAGCAATTGTTTCGGCATTGCCAACCATGAAAGGGCATACCTATGTGCTGGATCTTGGTGCAAATGTAGACTCTAGTGCTGAGCATTTAGTGCAGTTTGCTTTAATGGGTTCCGTATTAGCAGAGCTTGTTGATGGAAATCAAAACCCCACCATCGGTTTACTTAATATCGGCGAAGAAGATATTAAAGGTAATGAACGTGTCAAAGAAGCCGCTCGTTTACTACGCGATACAGACCTTAACTATCATGGGTTTGTTGAAGGCGATGGGCTATACCGTGGTGAAGTAGATGTAGTTGTTTGTGATGGATTCGTTGGTAATGTCGCTTTAAAAGCAAGTGAAGGCGTCATTCATATGATTCGTCATTTCTTACGCCAATCATTCGGTCGAAATGTTTTTACAAAAATTGCTGGCTTAATCGCTTCTCCAGTTTTAAAACATTTTCGTGATGAATTAGATCCACGAGCCTACAATGGAGCCAACTTTATTGGCTTACAAGGTATCGTGATAAAAAGTCATGGTGGCACTGATAAAGTCGGTTTTGCTAATGCTATTAATATCGCCATTATCGAAGCTGAACACGATGTGCCAACAAGAATTAGCAAACATTTAGAAGCATTACTTGAAGAAGGGCAAGTTGCGTGATTAATTCCAGAATTATTGGTACTGGTAGTTATTTACCTGAAAAGGTTCTACGTAACGAAGATCTAGAGACTATGGTGGAAACATCAAGCCAATGGATCACAGACCGTACCGGCATTAAAAAAAGACATATTGTTGCTGATAATGAGACTACAACAGACTTAGCCCATTTTGCAGCATTAAAAGCCATTGAAGCAGCAGGAATTACTGCTGATGAAATTGACTTGATTATTGTTGCTACCACAACACCAACTCAGATTTTCCCAAGTACTGCATCTCTAGTTCAAAACAAACTAAACATTAAGAATAACTGTGCCGCTTTTGACGTACAAGCCGTATGTACTGGGTTTGTGTATGGTTTGACTATCGCTGACAAATTCATTAAGACTGGCAGTGTAAAAAATGCGTTAGTAATTGGTGCCGAATCTATGTCGCGTATCGTTGATTGGACGGATAGAGATACCTGTGTATTATTTGGTGATGGTGCTGGTGCAGTTGTGTTACATGCAACAGAACAGCCAGGGATTTTGTCAACTCACATTCATTGTGATGGAAGCTACAATAAACTGTTGAATGTACCAGCAGGGCCAGGTTCAGCGCTGAATGAAGGTTCTACCTTTATTGAAATGCAGGGTAATGATGTATTTAAAGTAGCTGTTCGCACATTAAGTACAATTGTTGATGAAACTTTAGCAGCAAATAACCTCGATAAAAAAGATATTGACTGGCTTGTACCTCATCAAGCAAACATTAGAATTATTTCTGCAACTGCTAAAAAGCTCTCTATGCCAATGAGCAATGTTGTTGTGACTGTCGATGAACACGGTAATACTTCTGCAGCATCAATTCCATTAGCTTTAGATGTAGCTGTCAGAGATGGCCGAATTAAGCGCGGTGAAACACTGCTGCTTGAGGCTTTCGGTGGTGGGTTTACTTGGGGCTCAGCTCTAATAACTTACTAGCCTAGTAAATTACTTAATATTTGAGTGGTGATAACGTATCACTAGCTCACTTTCTACATAGGGTTTGAACAATGAGTTTAGCTTTTGTATTTCCCGGACAAGGGTCTCAATCTTTAGGCATGCTAACGGCGTTAGCAACACAATTTCCACAAGTCCAACAAACATTCCTAGAAGCATCTAATGTCTTAGGTTATGACTTATGGGAATTAGTGACCAATGGTCCTACGGAGTCGCTAAATCAAACTGATAAAACTCAGCCTGCTATGTTAGCTGCTGGTATTGCTGTATGGCGTTGCTGGCAGGCAAGCTCTGATATTAAACCGGCTTATTTTGCAGGACATAGCTTAGGCGAATACACCGCTCTGGTAGCGTCGGGGGCTGTAGATTTCAGTGATGTCCTTAAGCTAGTTGTACAGCGCGGTCAATTTATGCAGCAAGCTGTTCCTGTTGGTGAAGGTGCTATGGCCGCAATTCTCGGCTTAGATGATGATACTGTGCGAACCGTGTGTCTTGAAGCAGCTGGTGATGGCGTCGCTGAGGCAGTTAACTTTAATTCACCAGGACAAGTTGTTATTGCAGGAAGTGCTAGCTCAATCAATAAAGCGACTGAGCTTGCTAAAGAAAAAGGAGCAAAACGGGCTTTAATATTACCTGTTAGCGTTCCTTCACATTGTGCATTGATGAAACCAGCAGCAGAAAAACTCGCCCTGTCTCTGACTAATGTGGCTATGAAGGCGCCAGAAAAGCCTGTTATTCATAATGTTAGTGTAAGTAGCGCGCAAGGTGTTACGGACATTAAGTTACGTCTGGCACAGCAGTTATATAATCCAGTTCGTTGGGTTGAAACAGTTCAATGGTTTGCTGAGCATGGTGTCGATACCCTTGTTGAATGTGGGCCAGGAAAGGTGCTCGCTGGTTTGACTAAACGTATTGATAAATCAATATCAGCACTAGCTGTATTTGATCCAGCAACATTAGATAAAGCTATAAATGCACTAGGAGAGAAACAATGAGTTTGGAAGGTAAAATTGCCCTTGTAACAGGTGCAACACGCGGAATTGGTAAAGCAATCGCATTAAGTCTTGGGCGGCAAGGTGCTACTGTTATTGGAACAGCAACCTCTGAAAAGGGTGCACAAACTATTACAGAGTTCTTGCAAGGTGCAAGTATTATGGGGACTGGTTTAGTCTTAAATGTGACGGATGCTGACTCAATCGAAGCTGTTGTGGCAGAGGTTGAAGCTAACTATGGCGCACCGAGCATATTGGTTAATAATGCCGGCATTACCCGCGATAATTTATTAATGCGAATGAAAGATGATGAATGGAATGACATCATTGAGACAAACCTGACACCTATTTATAAGTTAAGTAAACGTTGTCTTCGAGCTATGACGAAGGCACGCTGGGGCCGTATTATAACGATAACTTCTGTTGTGGGCGTTATGGGCAATGCAGGTCAAACAAACTATGCTGCAGCAAAAGCAGGCGTTATTGGCTTTAGTAAGTCGCTTGCTCGTGAAGTAGGGGGGCGTGGAATTACTGTTAATACTGTTGCTCCTGGTTTTATTGATACTGATATGACAAGTTCACTTACAGACTCGCATAAAGAAAAATTATTAGAGAATGTTCCAGTAAAACGATTAGGTGAGCCAGAAGAAATTGCCGCAGCAGTGAGCTTTTTAGCGAGCCAACCAGCCGCATACATTACAGGAGAAACCCTGAATGTAAACGGTGGAATGTATATGAATTAATAGCTAACTTTATGAAAAGTTAACTATTATTTACCACGAGGCTGCCATTAATATTTATTCCAGCTTGTCTCGATAGTGTTCGCACTATAAAATGCGTGCACGTTTTGTGTATTTAACCCTGAAGGAAACATACGTTATGAGTGATATTGAAGCTCGAGTAAAAGATATTGTTGTTGAACAATTAGGCGTGAACGCTGATGAAGTTACATTAGAAGCATCATTCATTGATGACTTAGGCGCAGATTCTCTAGATACAGTCGAATTAGTAATGGCGCTTGAAGAAGAATTTGAATGTGAAATCCCAGATGAAAATGCTGAGAAAATCACAACAGTGAAAGAAGCCGTTAATTATATTAATTCAGTTCAGTCTTAATATCACTAATTGTTAACCATAGCCGCCTAGATGTGATCAAGCACACTAGGCGGCTATGTTGTTTTAAGCAATAGCAAACCGTAATAGGGGATTCGAAATGTCTAAACGACGCGTGGTAATCACTGGCCTTGGAGCCGTAACGCCTGTTGGTTTAAATGTTAAAGATACGTGGAAAAATATTCTTGCTGGAAAAAGTGGCGTAGCAGCGCTCACTGAATTCGACAATATTGAAAATTTTTCTACTCGTTTTGGTGCAAGTATCAAAGATTTTGATATTACCACTATTATTCCTAAAAAAGACGCAAAAAAAATGGATACATTTATCCATTACGGTATTGCAGCTGGTAAAGAAGCAATCGAAGATTCTGGCCTTGAAATTACTGATGAAAACGCTGAACGCATTGGTGTGGCCATTGGTGCTGGAATTGGCGGCTTGCCAGGTATCGAGAGTGGTTATGACTCATACTTAAAAGGTGGTCCAAGAAAAATATCACCCTTCTTTGTTCCTAGTAATATCATTAATATGATCGCGGGTAATCTCTCGATCATGTTTGGAATGAAAGGCCCTAATATCGCTATTGCCACTGCATGCTCAAGTGGAACACATAATATCGCTTCTGCCGGACGTATGATTCAGTATGGCGATGCAGATGTTATGATTGCCGGCGGTGCTGAAATGTCTACATCAAAAACAGGCTTAGGTGGTTTTGCTGCTGCACGTGCATTATCAACACGAAATGATGCCCCTGCTAAAGCAAGTCGTCCATGGGACAAAGATCGTGATGGTTTTGTTCTAGGCGATGGCGCGGGTATTGTTGTTTTAGAAGAATATGAACATGCGATTAAACGTGGTGCAACAATTTATGCTGAATTAGCAGGTTCAGGAATGAGCAGTGATGCGTATCATATGACATCACCATCACCTGGTGGTAACGGTGCTGCTCGCTGCATGAAAAGTGCAATGGCTGATGCAGGCTTAACACCTGATAAAGTCGATTATATTAATGCTCACGGTACATCAACGCCTGCGGGTGATGCTGGTGAAACGCAAGCGATCAAAGCTGCATTTGGCACCGCAGCAGACTCTGTTGCCATAAGCTCTACCAAGTCAATGATTGGTCACTTACTCGGTGCTGCAGGGGGTGTAGAGGCTGTATTTAGTATTTTAGCTATTCGTGACCAAATTGCACCACCCACTATTAATTTAGATAACCCTGATCCTGAATGTGATCTCGACTACGTACCCAATATTGCCCGTGAAATGAAGATTGATATAGCGATGTCAAATTCATTTGGCTTTGGTGGCACAAATGGTACTGTTATCTTTAAAAAAGTAAATTAAGTTTTAATTGAGTTAAATGATTCTAGTTAATGGTCAAACCAAAAGTAGAGTCGAAGTATTAGACCGTGGTCTGCAATATGGTGACGGTCTATTTGAAACGCTTGCTTATCGCAATGATAAGATTGAGTATTTAGAACAACACCTGCAACGCCTCCACACTGATTCTCAGCGGCTCAATATTTCATTATCCAAGTCAGATTTAGCAAAGTTACATCAAGAATTAGATCTTGTTCGTCAAAACCTGCAAGACGAAGCGGTGATTAAGATAATAGTTACAAGAGGCGTTGGTGGTAGAGGTTACTACGCTGGGCAAGACTTAAGTCCAACACGAATTATTTCAAGTCATACACTGCCAAGTTATCCACAACACTTTCCGAAAAATGGCGTCAAAGTGAGACTCTGTCAGCATCGATTATCCGAAAACTCAACATTAGCTGGAATCAAACATCTTAATCGCTTAGATCAAGTTCTAGCGCGTAATGAGTGGATTGATAAAACGATTGCTGAAGGATTAATGTTTGATCAGCATGACAATTTAATTGAAGGCACAATGAGTAATATCTTTATTGTTAAATCTGGCACCTTACTAACACCTAAGCTCAATTTATCTGGCGTTGCAGGCGTGATCCGAGCAACGATTATTAGACTTGCCTCTGAAAAGGAATTAACTGTTGTTGAACAAGCCTTGTCAAAGACAGATCTTATTGAAGCAAATGAAGTGTTTGTCTGCAATAGTGTTAATGGCATTTGGCCTATCAACTATATAATAGATACACAGCAGTCATATAGTGTCGGCCCAATTACACAACAGTGCCAATTATGGCTTTCTCAAGCAATAAAATAATGCGCTTCGCTATAAAAATAACGGCTTTATTACTGCTTATACTATCTATTTTATCTGCTTATATGTGGACTGAATATCAACGGTTTATCACAGAGCCAGTGTTAGTTGCCGAAGGTGGCACTATTTTTACCATTGCACCAGGCAGTAATTTACAAAAAATAAGTAAGCAGATAACAAAGGATGGTATGAGTGATTTTCCTGAGCTTTATTTATCACTTTATGGTCGTTTAGAAAATAAGGCGCATTTAATAAAGGCCGGTGAATATTTAATACAGGTTAATACCACTTTACCTCAGTTACTAGATCAATTTATTGCAGGCCAAGTAGTTCAGTATAACTTTACAATTATTGAAGGCATGACATCGCAACAACTTATTAACGTAGTCATTAATGATAAGCGCCTCATCACAACGCTTTCAGATAGTGATCTGAAAAGCGTTATGACGACCATTGGACTGCCTAATAATCATGGTGAAGGTGAATTTTTACCTGAAACTTATCATTTTACTGCTGGCACAACGGATCTTAAATTATTACTACGTGCCCATACATCCATGTCTCAAATATTAGATAAAGCATGGAAAAATAAGGCAGAAAATTTACCTTATAAAACGCCTTATGAAGCGCTCATTATGGCTTCAATTATTGAAAAAGAGTCGGGTATCGCTGAAGAACGACCACAAATTGCAGGTGTTTTTGTTCGTCGATTGCAAAAGGGAATGCGGCTACAAACTGACCCAACAGTTATCTATGGAATGGGTGATATTTACCAAGGAAATATTCGACGTAAAGATTTACGCAAGGATACACCCTATAACACCTATACTCGTTTTGGCTTACCGCCAAGCCCAATTGCTTTGCCCAGTAAAGAGGCTATACAAGCTGCATTACACCCATTAACAGGAAAAAGCTTATACTTTGTCGCAACAGGAAAAGAAGGCAGGCATGCATTTTCTAACACTTTAGCAGCCCATAATAAGGCTGTTAGAAAATATCAGTTGAAGAGATAATGACAGCAAAGTTTATTAGTATTGAAGGAATAGAAGGCGCTGGAAAATCGACTCAGCTAGCCTTTATAGAGAAATTTTTATCTAGTAGCGATAAAGTTGTCACTGTCACACGTGAACCTGGCGGTACAGCTTTAGGTGAAAAAATACGAAGCTTGTTACTCACACCAACAGCGACACCAATGGCGGTCGATACTGAATTATTACTGATGTTTGCCGCGCGTGCAGAGCATGTCCATCAGCTGATCAAGCCGGCACTTGAACAAGGGAGTTGGGTTTTGTCAGATCGCTTTACAGATGCAACGTTTGCCTATCAAGGTGGTGGTCGTGGTATAAATCCAACAAGAATAACGGAGATTGCTAATTGGACATTAAATGGCTTGCAGCCTGATTTAACCCTATTGTTTGATTTGCCCGTCGAAATTGGTCAAAAGCGTGTATTAAGTCGTAATCAAGGTGTTGATCGCTTTGAACAGGAAAGAGTCGACTTCTTTGAAAAAATAAGAGCCTGTTATCTTCAACGAGCAAAAGATGACCCTGCACGTATTAAAGTGATTGATGCGAGTCAATCCATTGCTCAAATACAAGTACAGTTAACTACAATTTTACAATCAGTTATCTAATGATTTATTCATGGCAGAAGGCGCAATGGCAGCAATTTGGTCAATTGAAGCTACAAGGGCGCTTACCTCACGCAATGATTCTAACTGGTCCTGAAGGTATTGGTAAACTTAGTTTAGCTAAGCAATTAGCGTCTAGTGTTCTGTGTACTAATACACAATATTCAGAATCGTGTGGTCACTGCCATAGCTGTCAGTTATTTTCAGCAGAGAATCACCCTGACCACTCGACTATCATGCCTGAAGAAGCGGGCAAGCAAATAAAAATAGACCAAATTCGACAATTAAAAGCTAAGCAAGAATTAACTGCAGCTGTGTCAAACTGGAAGACAGTCATTATTTCACCTGCCGATAGTATGAACATCAGTTCAAATAATAGTTTATTGAAACTATTAGAAGAGCCGCAGAAAAACACCTTATTGTTGCTACTTTCATCAAAGCCTGAAAAATTACCTATTACGATATTGAGTAGATGTCAGAAAATAGCTTTTAATGTTCCCTCAGAGAGTGAGGCTTACGAGTTCATAAAACAGGCCAGAAATGACATAGATGAAGATACATTAAAACGAGTTTTATCTTTAGCTAAAGGTGCGCCACTAAGGGCTATAGAACTTTTAGATTCAGATATTATTAAACAAATTCAGGTTATTGAAGATGATTTTGACTTAATTATTAACGGCCGATCAAATCCTGTTCAACTGGCTAAGAAGTGGCAGGAATATGATATTACTTTAACCTTTAACCACCTTCAGGTACTTATTCAACAGAGATTAGGCCGAGTATTGAATAAACTTAGTACTGTGCAAGCAAAACGATATTGGCATATTTACGATTGCATCATAGCAGCAATAAAGTTATTATCTTCATCAAATAACATTAACAAGATACTGTTAATAGAGCAGTTTATTGTTTCGGTGACGGATGAAAATTGGACTAATAAGTCAAGGATTAATTAGTCAAACGAAGGTAATTTGATATGGCAATGAACCCAAAAAAAGGCATATTATCACTCAAAATAAGTGATGAAAACATGCTTTATCATGCCTATATGCCCTTTTTAAAAAATGGTGGGATCTTTATCCCTACCAATAAAGTCTATGAACTTGGAGATGAAGTCTTTATCTTACTGACCTTAATGACCGAAGTTGAACGTATCCCTATTGCTGGGAATATTGCATGGCTAACACCAAAGGGAGCTCAAGGCAATCAAGCAGCAGGCATTGGTGTCCACTTTAGTAATCTTGATGGTTCAGGCTTAGCAGTAAAAAATAAAATAGAAACCTATCTGACGGAACGATTGAAATCAGATAAAACCACTCACACAATGTAAATCCTAAAGATATGTTTATTGATTCCCACTGCCACCTTAATTTATTAGCTGAACAAGAGGGTGGGCTTGAAGCCGTTTTAGCCCAAGCAAAAGATAATTTAGTCGACCATATACTATGTATATCAATTGATAAAGCAAGTTGTCACGATATCATTGCTATTGCAGAAAAATATCCAGATATTACTGCAAGTGTTGGTATTCACCCCAATGTTGAGCAAGATGAAAACTTTAGTCATGAAGAATTAGCAACGCTTGCTACGCATGATAAAGTGATTGCTATTGGTGAAACAGGTTTAGATTACTTCCGAAGTGAAGGGGATCTGGAATGGCAACGTGATCGTTTTCGAACCCATATAGATGTTGCTAAAGAGCTTAAAAAGCCATTAATAATTCATACACGTGAAGCGCGTGACGACACGATGGATATTTTAGAACAACAGGGTGCTGAGCAGGCGGGTGGTATCATCCACTGTTTTACTGAAAACTGGCAAACAGCACAGCGTGCACTTGATATCGGTTTTTATATTTCACTCTCTGGAATAGTGACCTTCAAAAATGCACGTGAATTACAAGAAGTTGCTAAAAAATTGCCACTAGATCGAATTCTTATTGAAACTGACGCACCTTATTTAGCACCAGTGCCTCATCGGGGCAAAACGAATAGACCTGCCTTTGTGAAACATGTGGCTGAGTTTTTAGCTGAGTTGCGTGGCGATAGTATAGAAAACATTGCCAGAGCAAGCACAGACAATTTCCATCGATTATTTCCAACAACAAAAGCGTAATTTAAAGTAACTGTTACCATTTGAGAGATATTATGTTTTAGTGGCTGTAGTGATTCCCAACCTACTTTAATACGGTTAGCACCTGATGCTGTCATTCTTGCCTATGGAGACAGTTTAACGTTTGGCTCAGGCGCGAATAGTGAGATGCAAAGTTATCCAGTCATACTAGCCCAGCTATCATGTCTAACGGTCAATTAATAAGGGAGTGCCTGGCGAAGTTACTCAACAAGGCTTAGAACGTCTACCAAGTGTGTTAGCACAAGTCAAACCAGATCTTGTTATCTTGTGTCATGGTGGAAATGACATGATTCAGAAGTTGGGTCAGCAACAGCTTAAAAGTAATTTAGACAAGATGATCGCACTGTTCAAAGAAATCAGGGACTGAAGTAGTATTAATTACTGTCCCTAACTTTAACTTAATGCTAAATATACCTGATTTATACCTTGAACTATCATAGGTACGCACTGTTCCTATTGAGCTAGCCATATTACAGAAAGTAGAGCGAACTCCTACGCTTAAATCTGATTATATTCACCCTAATGCTGCTGGTTATAAATTGATTGCTGAAAGTATTCACCAGTTGCTAGTTAAGTCCGGTGCACTATAAAGGCTGGCTTAATCTTCTAGCATCTCTATTATTAAAATGTCGCATGAACCGCAACCGGTAGTAGCACCGGTCGCACTGGCAATTTTATCTAGAGTATCAGCACCATTATCAATTAGTTGTTGGATCTTGATATCGGTTGTACCTGTACAGTCACAAATAATCTTATCTTGTTGAGTACTATCTGGGAGATTTTCTTGTGCCATTATGTTTCGATGTGACTAAATAAAAATGTTATTGTAATCGATTTTAAGCTGTTATTTAACTAAAATTATTGAGCTTTAAGCTATGAATTCATCAAAAGTCAGTATTGGGCTTGTTAATCCTAAAAGTCCTGATAATGTCAGCTCGGTGATGCGTGCAGCAGGTAACTATCAAGTGCCAGCTATTTTTTACACTGGCGGGCGGTATCCACGTGCATTGAGTCATCAAGAGCGCTCTTTAGATATCAGTCGTAAAGTAAGTAAAGACGTTGTTGTTTCTAGTGCTGAATCATTATTAGATGCCGTGACTGACAATATGACAGTAGTGTGTGTCGAACTGGCTATTGATGCCATACCTCTACCCGAATACACTCATCCCGACAATGCTTTTTATATTTTTGGTCCCGAAGATGGGTCTATTAGCCAAGAAATTATAGATAGGGCAGATGATGTGGTTTATATCCCAACAATTGGTTGTATGAATTTAGCTGCAACCGTTAACGTCTTACTGTATGACCGACTAGCTAAACAAGGCAGTAATAACATCGGCAATGATCTGGTGCGTAAAAGCCGAGATAGAAACAATAGATTGAGGGTGACAGAGTAAAATAAACATCCCTGAGAGCGCTAAGAAATGGAAGTAAACCAACACGCTTCATTTAACAGTATTTTACACACAGTTATTACTGCAATTACTTTCTTATAGGTAATTAAAGGTGTAGAAATTCTATTTCATCTGGATTTCAGACATTACAGTATTTATCCACGCGACCCTAGTGCTCTGCTTGGTTTAGTATTTTGACCTGTATTACACAGTACTTTTAAGCACTTACTTTCTACACCTTAGCCTTAATTATTTTAGCAACGGCCTTATTTTATGAATAGTCTAAGTCTGCCAAACAGGTTTTTGTTATTCTCTATTTTGCTTCAGGCATTGGTATATGACTATTTGCCCGAGACTCTTACCACTTAGGTGCAAGTGGTTTGACACATGGCATGGTGTTCTTCTTATTTCTAATCGGTGATGGGGGGCAATGCTTGGCTCCTTAACCGTTCAGCCTCGACAATAAGTTGAGAATTAAAAAGAAATAGAGCGAATAAAAACTCGAGATATTGTGCTAGCAGTATGACACTAGGCATGAAGCATGTGTTGAGCCAACAAAACTGGTGTCTGGTACTTACTTGTATAAAATTATTAAAGCGTACTCACTCGACAAGCAGTGCTCACCAGAGCAAATATCAGGCTGGCTTAAAGTTGAATATTCAAGATAAAAGCGTATGCACGTTTCTTATGAGATTATTTTTAAGTCACTCTATGTGCGATCCAGACATATGGTTCATCATTATTTTACCGAGCACCTTCGCAGAAATAGTCCTATGCGTCACAGTCGATTATCATTCGACAAGTGGAAATAGAGATTTTATCAATATGATTAACGGTGTTTCTATTCAAAAACGTTCAAAGAATATCGATAACCGTAGGACTCTCGGCCATTGGGAATGGTATGCCACTAAAACGGTAGACACCTAATAGCGTTACAATTAAGGCAATAAAATAAGGATGTAAAATGAGCGCAACACGATATCCAGAAGACCTTAAGATTGAAACGGTTACACAACTAACAGAGCGTGGTTACAAAGTCAGTAAGGTAGCAAATAGGTTAGGTGTTACCACTAAAGGTATCCATAACTAGATAAAAAAAGTATGGTGATTTTTATTCTCGGCACCAAACAATTAAAAAGCCAGGTATATCAATATGTAGCCGGTTAATTAGTTGGCGCCGTCCCTCCCATACATGGTCTCACACAGACCGAAAAAGAACATTAAAGCTTGCATTGATTTGACTAATTTTAATTACCCTTTCAGTAGTATTGATCTGTTTTTATTTCACGCTAAAAAATTGAAATAAAAAAATAAGGTAAATTCATCTTGATAATAAAGTGTACGCCGTGATGGGAATGTCTAAACTCATGGGTTCTTTGCTTATCTAGAAATCAAGGATATTTTGCACAGTTAGGGTCAAAGTCTACTCATTAGTTTGCTCTTAAGCGCTACATAAATCGATCCAGTTTTGTAGACTGTTAGTGATGTGCTTTTGCTTGTGTATGATTAGGTATAGTTTGCGACTCAAGTCTCTATCAGGTGTACTGAGTTTGATTAAGTCACCTCGCTCGAATTCTTCTTGCAAGGAGAGCGTTGATAAGCAGCTAATGCCAATATTGTGTTTAACAGCACTTTTAATGGCCTCGGTCTCTCGGAGTTCGAGTGTAATGCTCATTTTGGGCATCAGGCCGTGCATGGCTCGGTTGAAGGTTTGTCTGGTCCCAGAACCCGGTTCGCGTAAGATCCATTTTGCCGCGAGTAGATCGTTGTCGGTGATGATATCTTTTGATGCGAAAGGGTGCTTGGGACTACAAAATAAGTTCAAATGATCATCTCGCCATGGGATAACGGACAGTTTAGGGTGATGGCATTCGCCTTCAATCATGCCCATATCAAGCTCAAAATTAACTACTTTTTCAATGATATGTTCGGTATTATGTATTGCGAGAGAAATTATCGCTTCTGCATTATCAGCCAAGTATTCGGAGACCATCTTCAACGCTAATACATTAGCGATAGTCAGTGTGGCGCCAATATTGAGTTGACTAGATTGCTCACTGTTTAATAGGCTTTGTTCCAACTCTTTTGCCTGCGACATGAGGCTTTCTGCTCTTGGTCTAAGTTGAGCGCCTTGCTCATTGATCCGCAGTCGTTTGCCTATGCGATCAAAAAATAATAGCTCAAACTGACTTTCTAAGTCTTTTAATGCACTACTGGCAGCACTTTGAGATAGATTGAGTTGTTGTGCGGCTCGGGTTAAATTACCTGCCTTAGCAATGGCAAGAAATACTTCTAATTGACGTAACGTAAAATGCATAGTGATACCTATATCGGTTCGACCAATATTATAGTTAACTATAAGTAATTTTACTGATATTAAAACAGGTATCGAAAAAAAGCGAACACAAGGCTCGCTTTTTTCATTTTTGGTGTAAGGGGCTTAGTCCCAGAAATCGGTTGCGCTTAGTTTGACTTCTTGAATAATACCGGCTCGGATCACGAAATCACCGAATTCTTCCTTTGTTTCACGTTCTTTCGACCAGCGTTCAATTAAGCCATCGGTCGCATTGAGAATTTCATCAGTAGACGCGTTTTCCAAATATTGTTTTGGCACACGACTACCAGCTCGATTACCGCCGATATACATATTATAGCGACCGGGTGCTTTACCCACTAAACCCAGCTCAGCTAGCATGGCACGTCCACACCCATTCGGGCAGCCAGCAATACGTGTGATGAGATAATCATCGGGAATGTTGTGTTTTGTTAACATGCCCTCGATCTTATCGATAAATGTGGGTAAATAGCGCTCTGCTTCGGCCATCGCTAACGGGCAGGTTGGTAATGAAACACATGCCATCGCTCTTTGGCGTTGTTGGGTCGTATCGGCGATTAAGCCATGAGCTCTTGCAATGCTCTCGATATCGGCTTTATGTTCTTCTGCGACACCAGCAACAATTAGGTTTTGATTGGCAGTCAGCCTGAAGTCACCTTTATGAATTTTGGCAATTTCAGCAAGACCTTGTTTCTTTTCGCCTAATAAACGGCCATTTTCGATAAATAGGGCTAAATGGTGAAAGCCTTCTACGCCTTTAGTCCAACCGATGCGATCACCCCGCTCAGTAAGTTCATACGGACGGATATCTTCAAAAGTGTGATTCATCCGACGTTCAACTTCGGCCTTGAAGGTTTCAACACCGACGCGTTCAAGGGTATAACGGGTTTTGGCATTTGTACGATCTACCCGGTTACCCCAGTCGCGCTGTACGGTCAAAATCGCTTCGCCACAGGCGATGATTTTATCGGCTGGAATATAACCAAATTCACGTGCGATGATAGGATAAGTGGATTTAAGACCATGGGTAAACGACAAACCACCACCCACAATGACATTAAAGCCGGCTAATTTATCACCGGTTTCATCAGCAATTGCGACGAAGTTCATATCGTTGGCATGCATATCAACATCATTATGCGGTGGGATGATGACCGTTGTCTTAAATTTTCTAGGTAAGTACTTTTCACCTAAAATAGGCTCATAGTTTTTGTTGTCATCTTCAGTCGAAAATTTCTTTTCTTCATCTAACCAAATTTCGGCATAGGCACGAGTTTTTGGCAACAAGTGCTCAGATAATGTTTTTGCCGCCGCATAGGCCTCACGGTGTAATTGTGATTCAATCGGGTTAGTGGTGCACAATACATTACGATTAACGTCACCCGCTGTCGCGATTGAGTCTAAGCCTAAATGATGCAACCATTGGTGCATTGGTTTGATGTTTTCTTTCAAGACACCATGAAACTGGAATGTTTGGCGATTAGTAATACGAATACTGCCGTAGTCGGTACTTTCAGTCGCGAATTTATCAATGCCTAACCATTGTTCAGGCGTTATGATGCCGCCCGGCAGACGGCAACGTAACATGATGTTTTTTCTTGGCTCTAGTTTGCGTGAGACCAAATCGGGACGAATGTCACGATCGTCTTGAGCATACATGCCATGAAACCGAATTAGTTGGAAGTTATCACCACGAAAGCCACTGTTTAATTTGTCTCGCAGGTCTTTTTCAATCGTTCCACGTAAAAAATTGCTGTCGCCTTTTAGACGTTCATTATCGGCAAACTTGCCTTTAACGATAAGCTCTGGCGCTTGATCGGATTGTTTATGATCTAGGTCAAATGCACTCATCTAATATTACCTATTTTATTAATATACATCTCTTTGATAACGATCTTCTTGACGAATTTCGTTAAGGTATTCGGTGGCTTCATCTTCATCTTTTCCACCTTGCTTGGCAATCACATCAAGAATTGCTTTTTCCACATCTTTTGCCATCCGTGATGCATCACCACAAATATAAATATGTGCACCTTGTTCTAACCATTGCCAGAATTGTTCTGCCTGCTCACGAATTTTATCTTGCACATAGACTTTTTCATCGCCATCACGTGACCATGCTAGTGAACAATCGTTTAATAAGCCTTGATCTCGGTAATCAACCCATTCAGCATGGTATAAGAAGTCACTGCGATAATGGCGGTTACCGAAAATAAGCCAGTTTTTTCCTTTTGCTTCGTCAGCGCGACGTTGCTGCATAAAGGATCTAAATGGCGCTATGCCGGTTCCTGGACCAATCATGATTACGGGAGTATCGGCATTTTTAGGCAAACGAAAGCGAGGGTTGTGTTCAATAAACACTTGCAGTTCATCACCTTCTTCAAGACGGTTACTCAATAAACCTGAGGCACTGCCCGTATAGCGTTTATCTTTGCAGTCGATATCAACTAGACCAACACATAGATGAACTTCTTCGCCTACTTCTTCTTGTGATGAAGCAATTGAATATAAGCGAGGCGTTAATGGTTTAAGACCATCATATAAACGTTGCTCATTCAATTTTTGTGGGTAGTCTTGTAATAAACCTAGCAAAGGAGTCCAAGCTTGGTAGCCTTGTAATTTATCTTTATCTTCTACTAATGCGGTTAATACATCATCATTCGCACTACTCGCGTAATCTGCTAAAAACTTAGGTGTCAGCTGATTTAAATCGCATTGACCAGTTAATGCTTGTCCAATAGTCGTAGTGCCTTTACGACTTTCGACGCTTTCATCGCCTGATAAGCCATTTAAGGATAAGACTTCATCGACTAAATCGCTAGGGTTATTGGTGATCACACCTAATGCATCACCTGCTTGATAGTGCAAGCCAGACTCATCAAGATCAATCTCTATATGCATGACCACTTTATCAGCATCTTCGGTGACTAACTTATGGTTTTTTAGTAGCGTAGCTGTGTAGGGATTATCTTTATTAAATTCACTTTGAGTGTGGACATCATCTGTCGCAGCCGATGCTACAACTTTCAGTGCAGGCCCGCTGCCAGCGACATCTTTTAGTTTGGTGACGACTTGTTCAATCCATGCATCGGAAACGGGCTCAAAATCGACATCGGCATCGACACGATCTAATAAACGTTCACCGCCCAACTCACCTAATTTGGTGTCAAACTCGATACCCGCCTGACAGAACAGTGGATATGAACTATCCCCTAGACCGATAACCGCAAAGCTGACACCATCGAGTTTGGGTGCTTTTTTAGCGAACAGAAAATTATATAAAGACATTCCTTCTTCGGGAGATTCACCATCACCTTGGGTTGACGTGACGATGATGACAATGTCTTCTTTAGTTAATTGGCGGGCTTTATAGCTACCTGCACTCGTCAAGTTTGCATCGAGTGATTCGGCTTGAAGTTTTTCGGTCAGTTTTTTCGCTATGCCAGCCGCATTGCCTGTTTGTGATATCGAAATCACATTAATTTTTCGTTTTGGTTTAGCAACAGAAGCCGCCGCTGTTGGAATAGCCACATCGGTAGTTGCTTGTTGACTAGAAGCCCAAAGGTATCCAGCTAAAAAAGATTGCTGTTGAGCACTCAGACTCGACAACTGTTTAGTCAATTCTTCAGGGATCGGAAATATAACGTTTGAATCATTCATCACAATAAATAATATTCTGTTTGGTAAAGAGTAATGCGCGTTAACTTAAGTTTAAAAGTTAACTAATCGTGGGATCACCAGATACGCGTTTAATTTCTTACAATAATAAGGGTTAATTGTAAATTAGTAAAACAGATAATACCAATTACATATATCGGTAAAATAGATTTAAGGTGGTCTTGACTTTTTAGTGTGATATTGAAGAGCTTCATCAGCACTAGATGCGGCTCTCCAAATGGTATCAGTTAATTAACAGAGTTGTATTTTATCAGCCATCCCCTGCCTTTCAATAAACAGTTCCAGTCAACCCAAGGAAAAAATATTTCTTTAGGAACCATGCTGCTCGACGAGATTTAGTTGAATCCTAATTCAAAGTAGAGTCGAGTTTGCCGCCATATGAAAACTCAGCAAGCACAACTTTGCCTGTTTTAACAGTCAATGAAATAAAAGGGTTGAATAAAGAGGGCAGTATGGATCTTCCCCCCAAACGATTGGACATTAATTGCTATTATAAAACACTTTCCCAAAGTTGTCCGGTGATTGATAATTTAATGTTAAATAAGGCCTTACTCGGTTATAAAAACACTTCAATATACTCAAAGATACTTTTCTTAGCTTGCTCTCCTGAATGATAAGAGTTCTGATAGATTAATTCTGTTTTAAGCGTACCAAAAAACTTTCAGCAACCGCTTTTTTAATTCTGCCTTTTTTTGCAGGGGAATAATATAACCAAGGGTCGAGTGTAATCACTTATGGTTATAAAAATAAATGTAACTTTCAACAGTGCCAACCGCTACAATATGATGAATAAACGTTAAATTATTCAATCGCTCTGATTTTAAACTTCTGAAAAAACGATCCATTATGGCTGTTGTCCCAACAATTTTCACGGCGACGCAAGCTCTGCGTTATCTTCAATACATTCAAATAAGTTATGACTAGTTTTGCAGAATATTGCACACCTTGAGCAGAATGAAACATCAATTTTTCTGTAGCGGGTTGTAGCCTTAGAATGGTATGGCTTAATGCTGTTTTTGCTAATTCAGCATTAGGTCTTTTCGACATAGTCCAGCCCACGATTTCTTTGGTTGCAAGATCAAGTATGCAAGCAAGCTAACTCGATCCTTGATGAGTGCAGATATAGTTAATATCAGCCACCCAATCGGTATTAGCTTATTCAGGCTTAAACTGCCGATTAAGTAGGTGAGAAACAATAAGATGAGCTTTGCCTGCATTAGGATAATAATGTTTCTGTGATGGTCTAATCACTTTTACTGCAGCTTGTTTCAGCAGAGTGCTAGTTCGGTATATGCCAAGGCTTCTTTCATGCGACGTCTTCCATAGGTGAAGCCAGTCTCTACCGAAATAGATTGAATGGCAGACACTATCCTCACCTGTTCAGTTTTGATAGGATTGAGGCGACGTTGAGAATAATAGGTACTTTGGTAATCCCCCCGAAAAATAAATGAAGTCAAAAGTGGAATTTTCTCTTATATTTAACACCAGGACAATATTCATAAAAAGAGCACATTTTAGTGATAGTCAAATATTAACTATTTTAAAACAAGCCGAAAATGGTGTACCTGTCGGTGAGCTATGCCTTGAATACCGCATGAGTACTTCAAGTTTTTATAAATGGCGCTCAAAATACGGCGGAATGAATTCATCCTTAATGATGCGAATGGAAGAACTTGAAGATGAAAATCGTCGTCTGAAAAAAATGTATGCTGAAGAACGTCTTAAAAGCGAGGTCATACAGGAACACATGGCAAAAAAGTGCTAAAAGCTTCCGAGCGACGCTCACTTGCTAAGGATGCTGTCAATAATAAGCAATTAACGATCAGTCTCTCATGCCGTGCTTTTCTTATTAGTGAAACCTTTTATCGCTATGACGCTAAACTGAGTTCGGACAACTAATTGATTGCTGATTTATTGATAGGCCTGACTCAGAATCAACGAAATTCGGGTTTTGGTTTATGCTTCTTCTATTTACGTAATGTGAAAAGTCATCAATGGAACCATAAGCGGGTTTACCATATCTATCGAGAGCTAGAGTTGAACTTGCGGATAAAGCATCACAAATGACTCAAGCGAGAAATGGCTGAGTCATTAGCAGTAGCAAAGTCGAGAATGTTGGTCGATAGACTTTATGCACGTTCAGTTATCAAATGGTCGTAGCGGTCGATTATTCAATATCCTCGATGACTTTAATTGTGAGGGTTAACAATTGATGCCGATCTTTCTTTACCCGCAGAGCGTATTATTTGGTCATTGGAACACATTATTGAATGGCGGGGGAAACCACCTTTTATCCGTTGTGATAATGGCCCTGTTAAAGTCGATGATGATCAATTTATTCACTGCCGTCCAGAAGAAATAAAACAACGAAAAGTGGCCGGACATTGCGAAGGTGACTTGATAGCCGGTTCTAAAAACCAGTCTTGTATTG
>Ga0105350_10000069_pt1 | contig 61142 bp, 60 predicted proteins | sample EN1Hudsemesocosm_FD_83506 | JGI IMG/M metagenome (GOLD analysis project Ga0105350, IMG submission 83506) | Methane-oxidizing microbial communities from mesocosms in the Hudson Canyon - EN1E Hudson Canyon | ecosystem: Environmental > Aquatic > Marine > Cold seeps | place: Hudson Canyon... | reverse complement strand
GTTGATTTGGGATCACAATTCTTGGAAGACGGGCCATATCAGCGCTTTTTCACATTCACTAAAGATAAATGCAACATTAACCCATCGTTAGTTAAATATCAAGCTGGCTGACCCCTTGATTTACTTGATTTACTCGTGTCACTAACTAAACCCAAATCAAGCATGTATTATTTCCCGAATAATTGTTCTGCTGGGCCACCAGCCCTATGAATACCACTTTGATGCTCTACACCCCTCTTGGCTGGGGTTATATTCCACCATTCAGCCTTTCCACCATATTTATTTTCAACAACATGATGTGCATCATAATTTCGTGTATTAGTTACGCCGTATTTATCAACATAAGTTTCTGTTGGCCATTTTTGACCAGTTTTTGCTTCCCATTCTTTTCTAATCTTCGGCAATTCTTTATTAAAATGAACGCGGTTTGCTTTAACTTCAGTTGGAGACAAACGAGTATATTTATTCTCTCGTAAATCATTTTTAAGCAACTCTTTTTGCTGAAAGCCTGGGTCAACTTTTACAACGAGGAACGAAAACATCAAACTTTGGGCACAACACCGAGCTTGATGTATGATAATTTAAGCGGTCAATTGGCAGCTTAATTGAAGGGAAATAACTCCTAAGGGTGCTGTCCGGAAATTGGGGTAGATTTCACTTTTTTTTTCGCGACTGATTATGCTGCTGAATAACCTTTGCAATAATATGATATCCATTCTTATTTGGATGCCCATCATAACCTGCAGGGTAAATGGCTTTATCTACTGCTGCTTTTCTCATTGCTGTAATAGGTTCAATATAGGAAATATTGTTTTTTTCGAAAAAATGACGAAAACTATTCGTTATTTGCATTTCACTATCGAGAACTTTTTGAATCCATTTGTTTGCTAAAAACTTAGGCTCATTTGACAATAATTCTTTGTATACATTTTCCTTTGTGGGAATGATGACTACTTCCAGATGTATATTATTCTCATCACAATATGCTTTTATTTGAGTCAAGACCTCAAGTGAAATTCTCAAGCCTTCCCTGACTTGGTAATTATTCATATTAAGGCCATCTAATTGTCCTTTGGAATTAAAGCCTATATTTAGAGGTAATGACGATGGAATAAAAACTATATCGTGACCATTAGATTTACTTAGAGTTTCTTTTTGACGAATTAAGTCACCAATAAATGAATTAGTGATGATTCGATAAAAAACACTATGTTGAGCAAGCCAATTACGTATAGATGCTTTATCTTCTATTTCAACAACTGGCGTTATCTTAGAAGGTATGTCTTCGATATTGTTTGAGCGAAAATGATGCCAGTTGCTATTTTTATAAGTAAGCCTATATGTATCCATTAAATCATTGCCAACATATAAACCAATAATCACTTGTTTGGGAGCCAATGCAGGTGCTTTCGTTTTCAATAGATGAAAATAATGTAGTGGCCCATAGCCACCTAAACTTAAATTGTAAACTGTTTTTTTACTAAGTTCTGCGAGTGCTGCAGGCCATGAATTATTGGCTGAAGCCATAATTCCGTATGTCTGAGAGTCACCAATAGCTAATATATCAACTTGTTCAGGTACTGTAATATTACGAAACCCCCATTGATCATGACCACTACTATTAGCGGCAATTTTATGACCTAAAAACACATCACTAGTAAGCACAGGCTTTAGGTAGTTAACAGGATTAATATAAAGCCGAGTAATATATTCAGCTGCTAATATTGTTATCAATACTGACATAAATATCAGTATCATGTTGAGCATTAAATTTTTCATAGATTATTTTTAAAAAAGAGTATAGATAAAGGGGGCTATTGCAGAGCCTTGTGTTAGCACTATTAGCCCACCAAGTAATAACATTAGAAGAATAATTGGAGCGAGCCAAAACTTTTTACGTTCCTTCATAAACCCCCATAAATCTATAAGTAAATCTAACATTTAATATGGCCTCTCTACATGATCTTTTTTAGGTGGTATAACTGTCTCGCGATATGTTTTTCGAGACTTGTCCGGTGTTCTTTGCATAGGATCTTTACCCAGTAATTTCAAACCTAACCCCACGGGTAAGAATACAATGAAAAACATAATACTTAATATTATCCGTGTATTGACCCAACCTAGGATATGTCCAATTTTCATCCAAGCACGATAGACTGGTTTTAGTATCATTGGCTTAATGATAGCTAAACTAGATAGTAAGCCAGCAATTATCCACGGCCATAATGGGTTTGAGTAGTCGAAGAGCCATGGAAATAATAAACCAAACAAACAGACAAGTAAAAGGCCTGTTATAAGGCCGAACTCTTTCAATATTTTAGGGCTGATATTTTCAGTCTTCATTTTAAATTAGTCCAGCTCAAATTCATCTTTCCAAGCATCGTCTGTTTCCATCACGGCTTGATCATTTTTATTTAGTAAAATATTTTCCATTACTAAATAATCCATTTCGGTGCGCATAAAACAGCGGTAGGCATCTTCAGGGGAAGCTACAATAGGTTCTCCACGTACATTAAAAGAAGTATTGATTAAAATTGGACAGCCAGTTCGCTGTTCAAATTGATCAATTAAATTATAAAATCGAGGGTTTGTTTCTGGGTGAACTGTTTGTATCCGAGCAGAATAGTCAACGTGTGTGATTGATGGTATTTCTGAACGTGAAATTGTTAACTTATCAATTCCAAATAAACGTTCTTGCTCATCGGTCATGATAAAGCATTTATCTTTTTTTACTGGTGCTACAAGCAGCATATATGGACTTTTCCCATCTATCTCAAACCAGTCGGATACAGACTCAGCCTTGATTGCTGGTGCAAATGGACGAAATGATTCTCGATATTTTATTTTAAGGTTCATTTGGGATTGCATATTAGTACTGCGGGGATCACCGATAATAGAGCGGCCTCCTAAGGCTCTAGGTCCAAATTCCATTCGACCATTAAACCAGCCAACCACATTGTCGGAGTCTAATATTTCTGCGAGCTTTGGCATTAATTCTGGATCATTTAATTGTGTATATGAGGCTCCGATACTATCGAGGTAAGTGATGATTTCCTGATTAGAAAATTGAGCACCCAGGTAACTACCTTGCATAGCATCATTTTCATTATCAACATCTCGTGGTTTGTTAAGATAATCATGCCAAATACTTAATGCTGATCCGAGTGCACCACCAGCATCACCAGCAGCAGGTTGAATCCAAATATTTTTAAATGGACTTTCACGTAAAATACGGCCGTTAGCAACGCAATTAAGTGCAACACCTCCAGCCATACATAAAGAATCCACATTCATTTCTTTGTGAATGGTATTAATCAACTTAAGAATTATTTCTTCAGTCACAACTTGAATTGATCGTGCAATATCCATTTCTTTTTGAGATATTTCTGATTCTGATTTACGAGGTTCACCACCAAATAACTTATGTAATTTAGCGCTGGTCATTGTTAAACCTGATGCATAGTTGAAATAGCTCATATCTAATCGAAAGGTACCATCTGGCTTAAGATCTAATAGATTGTTTAAAATTAAATCAACATACTGAGGCTCACCATAAGGCGCAAGCCCCATTAATTTATACTCCCCAGAATTGACTTTAAAGCCAGTGTAATAAGTAAAGGCAGAATAAAGTAAACCTAAACTATGTGGAAAATTTATCTCCCAGAGAGGCGTTAAATGATTATCTTCACCTAACCATACTGAACTAGTAGCCCATTCTCCGACACCATCTAAGCAGAGCACTGCTGCACGTTTATAAGGGCTGGGGAAAAAAGCAGAGGCTGCATGTGACTCGTGGTGTGAAGTAAATAATAAAGGTGGCAACTTTGCCTGTTTAGAACCAGCTAAGGATATAAGCTCTTTTTTCAAGGTACTTTTAAGAAAAAGTTTTTCTTTTAACCAAATAGGGATAGCGGTAAGAAAAGAACGAAAGCCTTTAGGTACATAGGCAAGGTAAGTTTCTATTAAACGTTCAAATTTAATGAGTGGCTTATCATAAAAGACAACATGATCAATGTTAGAAAAGTTAATATCAGCCTCTTTTAAACAATAACGAATAGCCTGCTCTGGAAAGTTTGGGTCATGTTTTTTACGAGTAAAACGTTCTTCTTGAGCGGCAGCGATAATTTCCCCATCGGCAATAAGTGCAGCAGCACTATCATGATAATATGCTGAAATTCCGAGTATATAGGTTGTCACTATTCACAATATCCTTACAAATATATGGCGTATTATTCAACGTACAGTATCTAAGCTTTAATATTATCATTATAACTATAATTCTAGCATAACTATATAAGAGATTTCTGAAGGGATCAAGAAATATCAAGGGGGCAGCCACTGACGAATCCCCACGAAATAACTAATTAAAACAAGCAACTAATATGAAATAAAAAGGAACTTTCACAGCACTTAGTGATCAGATCAATTACCACACATCACTCATCAGGAAATGTTGTGAAAGCCCACTCTATTTTGAACAACTTTTTACAAGATGTCACGTCGTCAATGCACAAAACGAGAAGAGCTAGCCTTCGTGCTGTATTGACTAGCTTACTTTCAGGTAGCTCATTATCTATCACCTCATTAGGGCGCAATATTGAGAGTAAAACCACTGAAAAAAATCAAATAAAGCGCAGTATGCGCTTGTTCAGTAACCCTCATTTATATAACGAAATAGGTGTGGTTTACTCAACGATGGCAGCACGTTTAATAGGCTTGCAAACTCAGCCGATTATTCTAGTTGATTGGTCAGACTTAGATCCCCGAAAACAACATTTTTTGTTACGGGGATCCATCGCCGTTGATGGACGCACTCTCACGATACTTGAAAAAATCTATACTGTTAATGAGAAAGAAAAACCACGGGTTCATAAAGCATTTATGGAAGCACTTAAAGCCCTATTACCGGCTGAATGTAGGCCCATCATAGTGAGCGATGCAGGCTTTCGAGTACCTTGGTTTAAACTGATGGAGTCACTTGGCTTTGATTATGTTGGGCCGTTATAGCATGAGACGAAAGAGCAGCTTTGAAACCAACCTTGTTATTTATAAACAAAATAAAAAAGGTCGAAAAAAGCTGACTGCGACCGGCGAACGCGCGAGGCAAAGTTCAAACTCACTTTCTAATGCGAGTCGAGAACAAGAGCCTTGATTATTAGCGACTTCTATGTCGACAAAGACGGCAGGGCAGGCTAAGAAAATAGTCAGAATATACCGAACTCGGATGCAAATAGAAGAAAGTTTTCGAGATTTAAAAACAGGACTTAACTTTAAGGAGAGCAAGACGCGAACCTTGAATTATTTGTCTGTTTTATTGCTATTAGCGATGCTTGCTCAGTATGTTTTATTTTTGTTTGGTATGGCGGTTAAACTGACAAACCATCACCTTAGATATCAAGCTAACTCACTCAAGACAGCGACTATTTTATCTTATCAGTTTATTGGTTTGAGAGCTTTTAGAGACCGATGTTTGAGGCTTAAAAAGCGAGATTGGGATCTGTCTTATCATGAAATACAGAGGTTGATGAGGCAGCCACTTAATGTTTAACTATCTTAAAGTTCGTGGGGATCGGTCAGTACCTGACCCCTTGATTTCTCGATTTTCTTGATTTCTTTCTGAACATTATTTTTGGCTACATTATTGTCAAATTAAAGGGAAGCATCCGCTTTTAGTTTGTCTTAACTCACTAATACAATAATCACTCTATGCTTACAAAAAAACACTAGGGCTAGCTACCAGCCTCTTGTTATGGTATTTCTATACGGCTAATGATCATTAAAGGAATCAAAATGAAGTCTCAGATAAAAGTAACCACCTCGGTACTATTAATAACAGCCATTTACAGCAGCTCAACATCCGCTGACTGGGGATCTTTTTTTGAAGATTTAACCACTACAGGCAAAGAGTTACTTTCCAATCCAGAGACAGTTTCAACTGTAACGTCATCAGCAGCTAATTTAGACTACAATACGATAGTTTCTGGCCTGAAAGAAGCGCTGGATGTCGGCACACGACAAGCTATTAATAGTGTTAGCCAAAAAGATGGTTACTTATCAAATGAATTAATCAAAATTGCCATGCCTACTGAGTTACAACAAGCCAGTGGATTAATGAGAAAGTTTGGTTTGAGCACGCTTGCTGATGAATTTGAACACAGTATTAATCACGCAGCAGAAGCTGCTGCACCTCAAGCAAGCAATATCATTGTGGATGCTATAAAAAAAATGAGTATTGAAGATGCTAATACCATCCTGCAAGGTTCTGATAATGCAGCGACACAATATTTTCGAGATAAAACCAGCGCTCAATTATCCGAGCTATTCCGTCCAAGCATTGAAAACTCACTCAATCAAGTGGGTTCCACAAAATATTACAATGAACTAACCAGCCAAGTTGCTGCAATACCATTAATTGGTGACACGATAAACCTTGATCTACCAGCTTACGTTACTGAACAAGCTCTTAACGGTTTGTTCACTGTCATAGCGCAAGAAGAAAAGAAAATAAGAGATAACCCAGCAGCACGAACAACTGAGTTATTGAAGCAGGTTTTTGGTAAATAATCAGCAAGTAAACTATTCCGACTCACTATCTATTATTAACACCAAAACAAACTTAAGGGTTCAATGACGTTAATAGCTCCCGAACATGATCGTTTAAAAATCATCAACTGGGTTCATAAAGGTGCTGATGAAAAAGCTTTTTATAAGGATTGTTCTGTCCGCAAGAGAAAACTAATCTTTTCACGATAAAATAACTGAAGATGGGAAATTCCATATGTCAGCTCAAGGCTTTAAGGAAGCTAGTCAAAGCCCTACCATTGTTAAATTTTATGAAAGGATAGATTCTAGTATTTAGTCTAACAAAATAATTTTTACTAAATGAGTAACACTTAGCACATTTTTCAGTTTGCAAACCATAGAGTTATTAATGAAAACAGTTTCAATATTTGTAGATGTCCAAAATATTTATTACACCACACGTCAAATTTATCACTGTCACTTTGACTACAATAAATTTTGGGCTAAAACGACTGCTAACCGGAAAGTAATCAAAGCCATTGCTTACACTACCGATCGCGGTGATAAAAAACAGCGTCAATTTCAAACTATATTACGAGCAATTGGCTTTGAGGTGAAACTAAAACCCTTTATTCAACGAGCAGATGGTTCCGCTAAAGGTGACTGGGATGTTGGTATCACATTAGATGCTATCGAGCATGCTGCCAATTCAGATGTAGTAGTATTAGCCTCTGGCGATGGTGACTTTGATTTGCTGGTCAATAAAATGCGTGATAAGCATCATTCAAGTGTTGAAGTTTTTGGCGTAGCACGATTGACGGCAAAATCATTAATTGATGCAGCCTCAGTGTTTAACCCTATCGATCAGCAGCTATTACTTAATCCACCAGCAGATTAATCACCGAGAATTTTATGGCCATCAGTTCTACCATCAATAAAGTATCACTTTCTATCGCCAATATGGATACGCATTATTACCAAAGCCATGAGTTGACTGCGGCACAACATCCATCTGAAAGTGATTTCCGCTTTATGGTTCGCCTCATCGCCTTTATATTAAATGCCGATGAGCAACTCGCATTTACCAAAGGAATGAATAACGATGACCAACCAGAGCTTTGGAAAAAATCATTAAGCGATGAAATTGAACTATGGATTGATTTTGGCCAGCTTGATGAGAAACGAATTCGTAAGGCCTGTGGTCGTGCCAAGCAAGTCCTGATCTATACCTACCATGAAGGCAAGGCTAGCGTCTGGTGGCAGCAGCAACAAGAAAAATGCCAACGTTTTAATAATCTATCCGTTATTCAGATCAATGCCGACGGTATCGATTCATTGCTTCAACGTTCAATGCAGTTGCAATGCAATATCCAAGATGATGTTATGTATTTAAGTGATGATAATGATTCGCATACCATCACATTCACTAAAATGAATTAACGCGTCACTTCCTCTTGAAAATAGGCTTTTGTTAGTTTAAATACCACAGGACTCAACAACAGTAGAGCAATCAAGTTAGGTAATGCCATTAATGCATTTAAGGTATCAGCTACCAACCAGATGAACGTCAAATTAGCCGTAGCGCCAATCGGTACTGCAATAACCCAAAACACTCTAAATGGAATTATTGAACGTATACCAAAAAGGTATCCAACACACCGCTCACCATAAACACTCCAACCCAGAATGGTGGTAAAAGCAAATACAGTTAAACCAAGTGTAACCACATAACCACCCCAACCCGGCAAGACTGATTCAAAGGCTAATGAGGATAAAGTCGCCCCCGTTTCACCGCTAGTCCATACCCCTGAAATAATAATAACTAAACCCGTTATTGAACAAATTACAATCGTATCGATAAACGTACCAACCATCGCGATCGTCCCTTGGCGAACAGGGCTGTCTGTTACCGCAGAAGCATGAGCAATCGGCGCACTACCTAAACCCGCCTCATTAGAGAACACACCTCGGGCCACACCAAATCTAATTGCAGCCCAGACAGCTGCTCCCGCAAAGCCTCCCGTTGCTGCAACAGGGGTAAAAGCTGATTCAAAGATTAACGCAAATGCAGCCGGCAATAACTCGGCTTGGCTAAACAAAATATAAGCACCAGCAAGTACATAACTAATCGCCATGATCGGCACTAACTTGCCTGCCACTTCAGCAATACGTTTGATTCCACCTATCAACACTAAACCGACTAAAGTTGCGATAACAAGCCCCGTCACAAGGTGAGGAATATCAAACTTCGAATTTAATACATCAGCAACAGAATTAGCCTGTATCGTATTGCCAATACCAAACCCAGCTAAGGTACCGAATATAGCAAAGGCAGTGCTTAGCCACATTAACTTTGGACTCAAACCATTTTTAATATAATACATAGGCCCACCGACTTTATTACCTTTTTCATCGGTTTCACGAAAATGCACGGCTAACACAGCTTCAGCATACTTAGTTGCCATGCCGACTAGTGCTGTCATCCACATCCAAAATAATGCACCTGGGCCACCGAGAAAGATTGCTGTGGCTACACCCGCAATATTACCCGTACCAATTGTGGCAGATAACGACGTCATTAAGGCATTAAACGGTAAAATATCACCTTCACCTTGCTGACTTTTATCTCTGCCTCGCCATAACGTCGAAAAGCCATAGCCTAGTTTGAATAGTGGCATTAACCTCAAACCTAGCATTAAAAATATGCCTGTGCCTAAAATTAGGATAAGCATTGCTGGTCCCCAAACAATACTGTTTAGCTGAGCGATTAGGTCAATGAGCCACGCCATTATTTATTCCTTGAAGTGTTTACTTAATGGTGAAAATACTAGCATTGAAGTGTAAGAACAATCTAACGCTAGTTGGATAAACGATTATAAACAGCTTTAGAATACACCGCTATTCACTGGGTTATCCATTAGCATTTGTTGATAGAATTCTTCAAGTTCAATTCCCCAATCGCGCTCTAATTTGGTTATTCGTTCAGGGCTAATGGTTGAATAAGTTGTCGCATTATTAAAGGCTAAGATAACTGTGTTTCGATAATTAGGCATCGATATACACACTGTACGTCGCTCAAATATCCGACGAATGGCAGCTAGGTGCTGCATAAACTCATTGCCGTCATGGACTAATACATTAAATGCTACTTGCCCTTGAGGCGTTAATATCGCTCTACATCGACTTAGAAAGTGATCAGCCATAATCCACTCAGGCGTTACCTTTCCGACTGCAATATCAATCAAAATAAGGTCATATTGGTGAGGGCAATCTTGAATATAGTGCTTAATATCATTATGAATAATTTGCCACTGCTCACCTGCGGGGAATTCAAAATAATTTTTAGCAATTGATATTATCGATTCAGATATTTCAACCGCTTCACCTTTCACATTGGGGAAGCGGTGAGAAAAATACCGAGCGGTTGCCCCGCCGCCAGTACCGACAAGTAACACTCTTTGAGGTGTTTCCTCAAATAATATCCCTGCCAACATAGCTCGATTTAACGGTAAGGGTAATAATTCAGGCCGTGCTAGATTAATCTCTGATTGCACTAAACCATCATCAAAATCTAGCCAACGCCGTTCACCCTCTTGCCACACACGTATCGTTTCATCAGCCGCTTGCTGATTAACAATAAGCTGTGGCTCAGGCTGAGACATTAGCTTTCTTTTTTAGCCTCAAGCGCATCCCAGTGTTCATACATAACTTCTAGCTCAGATGTTAAGGCAGCAAGCTCATCTTGTATTTTAGTAATTTTATCTTGTGACTGCTGATAAAACTCAGACTCCCCTACCTTCTTAAGCAGCTCTGTTTGTTTAAGTTCTAACTGCTCGATTTCTTTTGGCAAGGTTTCTAAATCAAGTTGCTCTTGATAGCTTAATGATGATTTCTTATTTACTTTTTTTACGGTAGTCTTGCCTTTTCCCGATTTTTTAGCTGGCGCTTTAGCCCGCTTATCAAGCGAACGTTGTTGTACCCAGTCATCATAGCCACCAACGTATTCACGAACGTCACCATCATCATCAAATACGATGGTGCTAGTTGCTACATTATTAATGAATGAACGATCATGACTGACCAATAATAAAGTACCTTGGTAATCGATTAATAATTCTTCTAATAAGTCTAGGGTTTCAGCATCAAGATCATTGGTCGGTTCATCCATTACCAATAAGTTGGCTGGTTGAGTAAATAATTTGGCCAGTAGCAGGCGGTTACGCTCGCCTCCTGACAATGATTTTATCGGTGTCCTTGCTCGTTCAGGTGTAAATAAGAAGTCTTGCAAATAACCCATTACATGTTTACTCACACCATTTACTTCAACGAAATCTTTACCTTGACCAACATTATCAACTACGCTAATTTCTTCATCTAATTGGCCACGTAATTGATCAAAATAAGCAATTTCCATCTTGGTGCCCAGCTTCACGCTGCCAAATTCTGGTTTTTTTCGATCTAATAAAATAGATAGCAAGGTTGTTTTACCACAACCGTTCGCACCGATTAGGCCTATTTTATCACCACGTTGAATAACAGTACTAAAATCTTTAAATAACTGACGGCCATCATAGCTTTGACTAACATTATCGGCTTCAAGCACTAACTTACCACTACGATCAGCATCTTGCAGTTTCATTTTGACGTTGCCAAGCACTTCACGACGCTCACCGCGTTCACGACGTAGCTGTTCTAATGCACGTACGCGACCTTCATTACGTGTCCGCCTGGCTTTAACGCCTTGTCTTATCCACACTTCTTCTTGTGCCAGTTTTTTATCAAACAACGCGTTTTGCTGTGCTTCTTCTTCTAGCATAGCTTCACGGCGTGTTAAGAAGTTGGCATAATCACCAGGGAAACTGACTAACTGGCCTCGATCAATTTGAATAATACGTGTCGCTATAGACTGCAAGAACATTCGATCATGGGTGATAAACAATAAGGTGCCACCATACCCTTTTAAGAATTCTTCTAGCCACGTAATTGAAGCGATATCTAAATGGTTAGTCGGCTCATCAAGTAATAACACATCAGGCTCTTTCACCAAGGCTTGTGCTAATAATACTCGACGTTTCATCCCGCCTGATAAGGCTGAAAATTCCATATCAGCATCCAAGGATAAACGAGATAGAACCGCTTCAACTTTTTGTTCGACAGACCAGCCATCAACGGCCTCTAAGTTATGCTGGGCTTTTTCTAATGCCGCCAACACTTTTTCAGAATAATCTGTTTCTAGTTGATGGATCACATGATGATATTCAATGAGTAAAGGAGCAATATCCCCCAAGCCTTTTGCCACAACATCGAATACAGTGCCCTCTGTACCATCTGGTACTTCTTGTTCTAAGCGCGCAATATTCAAGCCTTGTCCAATAATTTCGCCTCCATCAGGCATTATTTCACCGGCGATTACTTTCATTAAGGTTGATTTACCTGCGCCGTTACGTCCAACCAAACAGACACGTTCGCCGCGATCAAGTTGAAACTCAACTTTATCTAATAGGTTTGGGCCGCCAAAGCTAACGGTAAGTTGTTTTAATGATAATAATGCCATCTGAGTGTATCTCTTGAGTCTATCTATTTGTCTTCTGCTTCTTGCAATGCTTCACTGGCTTCAAACCAGTCCATTTCAAGTTGCTCTAATTCTGTTTTTAAATCACCTTGTTCAACTAACAAGGCTTTCAATTTATCTTTCGCGTTATCTTCGTACACACTGTTGTCAGCTAATTTTTGCTCTACCGCATCAATTTTACTCTGCACTTTATCCATTTTCTGTTCGGCTTTATTAACTACATTACGTAATGGTTGTAATTTTTTACGTGCCTCAGCAGCTAAACGGCGATCATCTTTCTTATTACTGGTCGTATTAGTTTCAGCAACTGTTTTAACGACTTTATCTTTGTTTAATAGCCATTGACGATAATCATCTAAATCACCATCAAATACTTTTGCAGCTCCATCAGACACCAACCAAAGCTCATCGGCTACAGTTCGCAATAAGTGGCGGTCATGCGATACAACGACCAAAGCACCTTCAAAATCTTGCAGGGCCATTGTTAAGGCTAAACGCATTTCTAAATCAAGATGGTTAGTTGGCTCATCAAGTAATAGTACCGCTGGTTTTTGATACACCAACAAGGCTAATACTAAGCGTGCTTTTTCACCCCCTGAAAAAGGCCCAACCGGTGCTAAAGCATCATCTCCATGGAAACCAAAGCCGCCAACATAGTTACGTAAATCTGATTCAGTGGCTTTGCGATCTAAGCGCTGTAGGTGCTTTAATGGACTTTCATCCATCGTTAGTTGTTCTAATTGATGCTGGGCAAAGTAAGCAATCCTAATATCTTTGCCTTCTTTGCGTTTACCTTGTAGTGGCGGCAGCACGCCTGCTATCAATTTAATCAGTGTCGATTTACCCGCACCATTTGGGCCTAGTAAGCCAATACGATCCCCAGGTGCAAGTATAAGTTTAACACCTGAAATTAATGGTTGGTTGTTATAACCCACAGCAATTTTATCTAAACTCAATAATGGTGACGATAAGCGTGACGGTGGGAAAAAGCTGAAATGAAACGGTGAATCAACATGAGCTGGGGCAATCAACTCCATACGTTCCAATGCTTTAACCCGACTTTGAGCCTGCTTTGCTTTAGTCGCTTGCGCTTTAAACCGGGTTACAAAACTACGAATATGAGCGATTTCACGTTTTTGTTTTTGATGTGCGGCTTGTTGATGCGCTAAATGTTCAGCTCGAGCCACTTCAAAATCAGAATAGTTGCCTGTGTAGGATTTTATAGCGTGATGTTCGATATGCACAATTTGCGTAATGACACGATCTAAGAAATCACGATCATGTGAGATCAATATTAAGGTGCCTTGATAGCTACGTAACCACTCTTCCAGCCAGTAAACGGCTTCTAAATCTAAATGGTTAGTGGGCTCATCAAGCAGCAATAAGTCAGAGCGACACATTAAGGCTTGAGCCAAGTTTAAACGCATCCGCCAACCACCTGAAAAAGATGTAACAGGGTCGTTTTCTTGATCCGCTGTGAAGCCTAAACCATGCAATAATCTTCCAGCGCGACTACGCGCGGTATAGGCATCAATCGCAGCTAATTTATCGTGCAATTCACTTTGAGCATGACCATCGTGCTCTGCTTCTGCAGTCTGCAATTTTTGTTGTAGTCGCACATACTCTTCATCACCCTGTAAGGCATATTCAATAGCCGATACTTCCACTGCAGGTGTTTCCTGTGCAACATGAGCAATCACCCATGGCTCAGGAATAGATACACTGCCATGATCTGCATGTAGCAATCCACGAAACGCTGCGAACAGGCTTGATTTCCCAGTTCCATTAGCCCCTGTTAAGCCCACTTTTTGACCAGGATGAACAGTCAGGTTTACGGATTCAAATAATAGTCGTGCGCCACGACGGATGGAAAGTTGATTAAGTTTTATCATGGCGCGCATTGTATCAGGGCGCGCGTCTCTCTACCGAATAGAGTTTTATTTGTTAAGGCTTGATTGGCAATTGCCAATTAATCGCTGTTTTACCATATTGTTCAAGATAAGCATTTGCCTGACTAAAATGACCACATCCTAAAAAACCGCGATACGCTGATAAAGGCGATGGGTGAGGCGCTTTTAATACCAAATGTTTTTTCGTATCAATCACTGCGCCTTTTTTCTGGGCATAAGCACCCCACAACAAAAACACCACATTGTTGCACTGTTCATTCACGGTACGGATAATTTTGTCAGTAAATATCTCCCAACCTTTACCTTGGTGTGCATTGGCATGTGAATCTTCAACTGTTAATACAGCATTAAGCAATAACACACCCTGCTTAGCCCAACTTTCAAGATAGCCATGGCTCGCCCGTTCAATGTCTAAGTCAGTTTCTAACTCTTTATATATATTGACTAACGATGGCGGCGTTTTAACCTCAGGCAACACTGAAAAACATAAGCCATGCGCTTGATTCGCTTGATGGTAGGGATCTTGACCTAATACCACCACCTTAACCTCATCTAATGGTGTCGTGTCTAAGGCATGAAGCCAATCAGATGACTGCGGATAAATCAGCTTACCCTGATCTTTTTCAGCCTGAAGAAAAGCGGTGAGCTCTTTCATATAGGCCTGTTCGAATTCACTATTTAATGCCGCTTGCCAGCTCGGCGAGTTTTCTAACATCACGGTTACTCTTTCTCCTTTATTTCAAAATAGAAGTGTATTATCAACCATCAGCAATCTCTATAGGAAATTTGCAGTGGGTCAACAATTTAAAAATATTTCAGAAACTTATATCGAGTTTATCTCTGAGCAAAAACTCTTTTTTGTTGGCACAGCCAAAGCTGACAGTACCGTAAATATAGCTAATGTATAAATACACGACTATCTACTCAATAACTTTACTTTCAAGGCAATCTATTTGAACCTTATATCTGATCCCATTCCACAGTTACTTAGAAAAATCGCAATTCCTGCAAGCATTGGCATGTTTTTTAACACTATGTATTATCTGGTGGATAACTTCTATGCAGGTATGTTGTCATCGACAGCGCTTGCAGGAATTTCCTTGGCTGCGCCGATTATCTTCATGGGCGTTGCGGTTTCTATTGGTATTGGTCAAGGCACAAATGCACTCGTCGGCAATGCCTTAGGAAACAACGATCAAACAACGGCAGAAAAATTTGGCGGCCATGCCCTGTCATTTGCCTGGTTATCAGCTATTTTCGTTGGTTTATTACTCTACCTAATGTTGCCAAACATTTTTAAGCTTATGTCAGCACAAGGTGACTATACTCAAGAGGCCATTAAATATTTATCCATAATGTTACCAACACTTGGCTTTATGGCTCATGGTATGGCAGCAAATGGTATTCTGAATTCGCTTGGTGACACCACCAGCTTACGAAATAGTTTAATTGTCGCTTTTATGGCTAATATAGCTTTAGACCCACTCTTCATATTTGTTTTTGATTGGGGTATCTATGGGCTAGCTGCTGCAACAGCCATAACCCAATTAGGCAGCACAATTTATTTAACAATGAAGGTCAAACAAAGTCGTTTATCAAATAGTTTATCCCCCACAAACCTCAGTCCAAATTGGTTTCATTATCGGGCCTTAATTACGCAATCTGTCCCTGCCAGCACCAATATGTTTTTTATTGCTATTGGCTCACTCATTATCACTGCTGCTGTTGCTCGTTTCGGTGAAGATGCAGTTGCAGCACTGGGTATTGCCCTACGTATAGAGCAACTTATTCTATTGCCCACAATAGGCATTAATATTGCTGTGCTATCATTGGTGAGTGTCAATTTCGGTGCTAAACAATTTGACCGCTTGCAACACGCCTCACTCGCATCGACTCAGATAGGTGCTTTATTGATGGTCGGCGGTGGGATATTCTTATTTATCTTTGCTAAGCCATTAATTACCTTATTCACTAATAACCCTTCTGTTATTGATATTGGTGTAAGTTATTTACGTATTGAAGCGATTATTTTACCTGCCTATGTTTTATCTTTTGTTGCGGGGGCAGCCCTCCAAGGAATGAGGAAACCGTTAACCCCAATGTACTTCAATATTCTGAGGCAAATCTTATTACCTTTCAGCTTTATAGCAATCGCACTACATGTGTTAGATAGCGGAATAATGGGAATATGGATTTCGATTGCTGTGGCAACATGGCTGAGTGCATCGGTGCAATATTTACATATGCGCCAGCATATCAAGCAACTAAAATAATAATGCATCGCTACATGCCGCTTCAGATTTACCTCCGTGAATTCAGGATTCATATAACCAATATAATATTAAACGTTACCTATTAAACCGTCACTATAAAGCAATACAATCTGCGATTTATTTAATTGATATCGAAAATGCTGCATACCGCAAAAAACAGCTTATTAAATATGTTGATTCAGCCATGTACAGATCAAAAAGTCATGGTCGTAACCGTGTTGAACAGGCATAATAATTAACCACCGTTATATTTAGGCTCTCATAATGACAGATAGACTAGTTAAAACTGACTCTCAATGGCGTAAACAACTTAATGATGAACAATATCGAGTAACTCGTAAAGCAGGCACAGAAGTACCGTTTACAGGGCAATATGTTACTCACAATCAAGATGGCACTTATACCTGTATTTGTTGTGAGAAACCTTTATTTTCCTCTAATGCTAAATTTGACTCCGGCTGTGGCTGGCCTAGTTTTTCGAATTTAATTGAACACGGCTTAGCAACTCATCATAAAGACCTAGGTCTTGGTATGGATAGAACTGAAGTACGTTGTCAGCATTGTGATGCACATTTAGGCCATGTGTTTGATGATGGCCCAGCACCGACAGGTTTGCGTTATTGCATTAACTCGGTAGCCCTTGATTTTGCCGGAAAATAAGCCGTGGTTTGTTTATATCATTGAGGCAGAAAACGGTCATTTATATACGGGCATTACTACTGACTTAGAACGCAGATTTAGTGAACATAAGCATAAACTGAAAGGCGCTCGTTTTTTTCACACAAGCTCTGCTAAACAAATTGTTTATCATGAACCTCAGTCTGATCGCAGTAGTGCATCAAAGCGCGAAGCCGCAATAAAGAAACTCTCACGACAGGCTAAAATCAAGCTTATCGAAAATCAGTAAGTTCATGTATAATGGCGGGTTTTTGAAAACTTCCATACATACAGGAACACGATCTTGCTTACTACTGCAAATATCACCATGCAATTCGGGGCTAAGCCTCTATTTGAAAATGTCTCCGTCAAATTTGGCGATGGCAACCGCTACGGCCTAATCGGCGCTAATGGTTGTGGTAAATCCACATTCATGAAAATAATTTCTAAACAATTAGAGCCTACAGCGGGTAATCTTAGCTACGATGTAAATGAAACATTTGCCGTATTAAAACAAGATCAATTCGCCTATGAAGATCAGCGTGTTATTGATGTTGTCATCATGGGTAATAAAGCCTTATGGGATGTCCATCATGAACGTGATCGCATCTACAACTTGCCTGAAATGTCTGAAGAAGATGGTCTCAAAGTCGCTCACCTTGAAGGTGAATACGCCGAGATGGATGGTTACACCGCTGAATCTCGTGCAGGTGAGTTATTATTAGGTGTAGGTATCCCAACTGAGCAGCATTACGGTCCAATGAGTGAAGTTGCCCCCGGCTGGAAACTACGGATATTACTAGCTCAAGTTCTGTTTGCTGAACCTGACATCTTATTACTTGATGAGCCCACTAACCATCTGGATATCAATACAATCCGCTGGTTGGAAGATATCATTAATCAGCGTAGTGGCACAATGATTATCATCTCGCATGATCGCCATTTCTTAAATAGTGTGTGTACGCATATGGCAGATATGGACTTTGGTGAGCTTCGTGTTTACCCAGGTACTTATGATGAATATATGTTGGCATCAACTCAAGCGCGCGCTCAACAAATCTCTGATAATGAGAAGAAAAAAGCACAAATTATTGAATTGCAAGATTTTGTTCGTCGCTTCTCAGCTAATGCATCTAAAGCAAAACAAGCCACATCACGTGCCAAGCAAATCGATAAAATAAAACTTGAAAATATCAAACCATCGAGTCGTGTGAATCCCTACATTAATTTTGATCAAGAAAAGAAATTATTCCGTAATGCGGTTGATGTTAATAATATTAGCCAAGGCTATGATGATGAAGAGCCTTTATTTAAAGATTTAAAATTTATGGCTGAAGTCGGCGAACGCATTGCTATTATTGGCCCTAACGGTATTGGAAAATCAACACTCGCTAAAACTTTAGCCACAGAAATGCTACCAAAAGAAGGTAAAGTTAAGTGGTCTGAGAATGTCAATATTGGTTATTACGCACAAGACCATGAGTACTTATTTGATAACGATCTAAGTCTTTATGAATGGATGCAACATTGGGGGCAACCTTCAGATGATGAACAAGTTATCCGTGGTACATTAGGTCGCTTACTGTTTTCAGGTGACGCCATCGACAAAAAAGCAGCTATCTTATCTGGTGGTGAAAAAGGTCGCATGATGTTTGGTAAGTTATTACTACAAAAACCAAATATATTAATTATGGATGAACCGACTAACCACATGGATATGGAGTCTATTGAATCATTGAATATGGCATTAAATCGCTACGATGGCACATTATTCTTCGTCAGTCATGATCGTGAGTTTGTATCATCTCTCGCTACTCGTATCTTTGACATGACTGAAAATGGCATTATTGATTTCCGCGGTGGTTATGATGAGTATCTAGCAAGCCAAGGAGTTAAATAAGTTTCTAATAAGAAGCCAGTTATTACACTGATTTTTTATCAAGCCTTCTCCGTGCTAGCGTAGAAATTTTATTAGGAGTGATCATTAGCAACATTAGTTTTGTTGCTAATGCCGCCTCTTCCACCGACATAAATATTGGTGTTAAACTAACACTACTACAATTTAGTCAATAAGTGTCAGGAGGCAGTGAGTTTCTCAAACAAGCTAAAGGTGAACTGCTATTGCCTAATATATTAAAGCCGGTTTTATCGTTGGTGGAGAATAGGGTGAAGCTGCTTTGCACGTTGGCGCTAAAAAAAATCGCTTATTACACCACTGCAGCTGCATCTACCGGCCTACAATTAGGGGCATAATCAAAACCAGTCGTATTAATATTTATAACTAATGATGCTTTCAAACTAGCAAAGGTGGGCAAGCGGCTGTAGATGGTTTGGTTACACTAATGTAATGGGCCGCAGCTGAAGACATTAATACCATTGAAATAAAAGTTCCAATTATAGGTTTTGTATTCAGCAATAAAGGATTACTGTATAAGCTGACTTTGGAAGGTTCTAACTTGACTAAAATAACGAAGTAATAATTATGACAACTGATCAATACCCCGAAAAAAGCTGTGAGATCGATCGATTGGTATCACACCCTAAACTTGTCGAAGCCACATTAGCAGGTAAGAAGACCGAACAGCGCCGTGATGGTGTTTACGCCTATCCTGGTGAAACATTTGAACTGGACGGTGTTGAGTTTACCGTCACCGGCTTAGAGCGAAAAACTCTCGGCAATATGACTGATGCAGATGCACAGGCCGAAGGCTACCCAAGCATGGAAATGTATAAAGAGCTCATCCTCAGAATGCATGCTGGCATGGAATGGAACTTAAACCATAAAGTATGGGTGCATAAGTTCGCAAAATCAGTTTAATCTGTTCAACTTAAATAGGGCACTTATTAAGTTAATTGATAAGTGCCTTATTATTAATCTTCGATTCTAAAACCAACTTTAATTGTTACCTGCCAATATTTCACACCATCATCTTCGATGTAACCACGCGTATCAATTACTTGAAACCAATGCATGTGTTTAACTGATGTCGAAGCCTTAGCAATCGCATTTTGTATTGCTTGATCAGAACCTTCAGCTGAGCTACCTGTTAATTCAATATGTTTATATGTATGTTCTGACATTATTATTCCCTCAATTAATCACGCAAGTAAATAAACCAATAAAACAGTCCTACAAAAATGCTGCCACCAGTGATATGACCTGATGGAACAGCTAACAGATTATTAAATAATAAACCCATGCAACGTTAAATCATCTAGATTTATAGCGCCTGCAAGCTTATCTAATTCTACTCCCGCCACCACAAGCAAGATCAGGCCTAAACAAAACACTAAACCGCCAATCAGACACAGTAAACCTACAACCATAGAACCAAGATCATAGGTCACTACGGTGAAAAATATAGCACCGAACGCAATAAAAGCATCAGCTAATATTGCTAAGGCAAATACGCGTGATATATCGCCGCTACTTTTAAACACTTAAATTTTAGATTCTAGCAGCAATTTCTTTCAGAGTGTAAGCATCCTCGGAAAAATGGTCCAAAATCGTATCCCCATCAAAATAATGTTTATTAACTTCAATCTGCCTTAATATCATATATTCTAACAGTAGCAATGTTGCCCTAAGCTAGCTATTCATTTAACAGTCTGATTTATCTATACTTTATAGTTAAACTAAAGTATAATTGTCTGATTAATCATCCCTTACATCAGCTTTACTTAGTCTACAGCTGACTTTCACAGGCGCATACATGTCAGACACAGAACAAACTCCCGTTATTCCATTTTCAGATCTAGGCTTATCAGAAGCAGTACTTAAAGCTGTTAATGAATCAGGATACGAAACTCCTTCTCCAATTCAAGCACAAAGTATCGAACCACTTCTTGCTGGTCGTGATCTATTGGGCCAAGCTCAAACAGGTACAGGTAAAACTGCTGCATTCTCTCTACCGCTATTAAGCCGTATCGATGTAAAAGCAAAAACACCACAAATGTTGGTATTAGCACCAACACGCGAATTAGCCATTCAAGTTGCCGAAGCAATTCAAAGTTATGCTCGCCACATGAAAGGATTACATGTTCTGCCTATCTACGGTGGTCAAAGTATGGGCGTTCAATTAGGCCAATTAAAACGTAACCCACAAGTAATTGTTGGTACACCAGGTCGAATTCTAGATCATATCCGTCGTCGTACATTAAAATTGGGTGATTTAAAATCATTGGTTTTAGATGAAGCTGATGAAATGTTGCGCATGGGCTTTATTGATGATGTTGAAACCATTCTGAAAGAAACACCTGCTGAACGACAAGTCGCATTATTTTCAGCAACAATGCCCTCTGCTATCCACCGTGTTGCTACACGTTATTTGAAAGATCCCATTGAAATTCGTATTAAATCGAAAACAACTACAATGGAAACTATCAATCAACGTTATTGGCAAGTAACAGGCATGCACAAACTGGATGCCTTAACGCGTATTCTTGAAGTTGAAGAATTTGATGCTATGATCATTTTCGTACGCACCAAAAATGCGACCGCTGAATTAGCCGAGAAATTAGAAGCGCGTGGTTATTCAAGTTCACCATTAAATGGTGATATGAATCAAGCAGCACGTGAAAAAGCAATTCAGCGCATGAAAAAAGGCAAACTCGATATTCTAGTGGCTACTGATGTTGCAGCTCGAGGATTAGATATCGAGCGTATAAGTCACGTTGTTAACTACGATATTCCTTACGATACTGAATCTTATGTTCATCGTATTGGCCGTACTGGCCGTGCTGGCCGTAAAGGCGAGGCGATTTTATTTGTAGCGCCGCGTGAAAAACGCATGTTATTTGCCATTGAAAAAGCCACCCGTCAAACCATCTCATTGATGAAATTACCAAGCACTGAAGATATTGCTGATCGTCGTGTTATGCAGTTTACACAACAATTAAGCGAAACGATTGAGTCGCAAGACTTAAGCTTCTTCCAAGAAGTGATTAGTAACTATCAAGAATCTCATGCTAGTGACCCACTAGAAGTTGCTGCTGCATTGACCTTCTTAGTACAAAAAACACGTCCACTTAAACCTGTAATACACGTTCGTGAACGTCCTGCACGAAAAGAACGTGAGCAAGGTAGCCGTAGAGATCGACCTGAGCGTGGTGAACGTTCAGCTCGTCCATCATCCCCTCGTCGTGGCAATCAAACGCCTCACCGTAGTGAAGAAGGTATGCAAACCTACCGTGTTGAAGTCGGTCGTTCACAAGGTGTAGAAGTTAAAAATATCGTTGGTGCTATTGCCAATGAAGCAGGCATTGATAGTAAAGATATTGGCCGAATCAGTCTGCAAGATGATTACAGCACTATTGACCTACCAGAAGGTATGCCTAAAGACTTATTCCAACAATTACGTAAAGTATGGGTTGGCAATAAACAACTTGAATTAAGCATTGTAAATAATAATGAGGCTTCAGCCGACGCTGGTTCTGATACAGCACGTAAGCCTCGCCGTTCGGGAAAACCTCGTACTCGAGCTCGTGATAAATCGCGCCGTCCAAGTCAAAACAGCGATAAATAGATTGTGAATTAGCCCCCTTAATTGGGGGCTTTTTTATGGCTGAAACAATTCTTTTAAATAGTGAATCTATCGGTAGAATAGTCACATGCTAAATTTTATCTGGATCGCCTTTTTCACTATCGCCTTTATTGTTGCGTTGATAAAGCTGCTTGCCTTTGGTGATACCGAAATATTTGGCCACATGATGACAGCCATGTTCAGCCTTTCTAAAACTGCATTTGAAATATCGCTAGGTTTGACAGGCATATTAGCTTTATGGCTTGGTATTATGCGGATCGGCGAACGCAGTGGCTTTATTGATTTACTCACACGCGGTCTCAGCCCTTTATTTGCCAAGCTAATGCCCGAAGTACCTAAAAACCACCCAGCTCTTGGCGCTATCGTAATGAATATCTCCGCTAATGCCTTAGGCTTAGATAATGCTGCAACACCTTTAGGTATTAAGGCTATGAAAGAACTGCAAAAGCTTAACCCGCTCAACGATACCGCTAGTAATGCACAAATACTGTTTCTCGTTATTAATACCTCGGCAGTGACACTATTTCCTGTCACCATTTTCACCTATCGTGCCCAACTTGGTGCCGCAAACCCAACAGATGTATTTATCCCAATTCTACTTGCCACTTATGCCTCGACAATGATCGGCCTATTAACCGTGGCATCAATACAAAACATCAATCTGCTCGATAAAGTCATAATCCGTTATTTAGGTGGCTTTACACTGGCGATTGCAGCTTTACTCACCTATTTCTCAAGCCTCAGCCAAGCAGATATGTTAAGTCAATCAGCCTTAATGAGTAATGTCATTCTGTTTTCATTGGTGATGCTGTTTATCGCTGGCGCAGTTATAAAAAAAGTAAATGCTTACGAAGCCTTTGTTGATGGGGCTAAAGAAGGCTTTGAAACCGCAATTAAGATTATTCCATACCTTGTAGCGATGTTAGTCGCTATTGGTGTATTTCGAGCAAGTGGTGCATTAGACCTATTATCGTCTGGGCTTCGGCATATTGTACTGGCTTTAGGCTGTGATGATCGCTTTATCGATGCCCTTCCCACCGCCTTAATAAAACCTTTTAGTGGTAGCGGTGCTAGAGCAATGATGGTCGATACCATGCAAGTTCACGGCGCTGACTCTTTTGCTGGTCGCCTCTCTTCTATCGTACAAGGCAGCACAGAAACTACATTTTATGTTTTAGCCGTCTATTTTGGCTCAGTAGGCATTAAGAATATTCGTCATGCTGCGGGCTGTGGTTTGGCTGCAGATGTCGCTGGTATTATTGCTGCCATTATAATTACCTATTGGTTTTTTGGTTGATTATGCCTGTAATATCGACGTTTATTCGAATCTTACGTTTAGTGACTAACGGCATTCAACTATGATCAATCTAGATGATTCTTATGAATACATTGCCACAGCCTTAACAGATAAAGGCTACTGCATTCTGCCTCAAATACTGCCTGAAACACTTACCTCCGCGCTCACTGAACGAGTGACAAATTTAGCAACCGAACAATTTTCAACAGCAGGCATAGGCCGTAATAACACTCTCCACTTCAATGAATCGATTCGAAATGATGAAACCTACTGGTTAACAGATGACAATAATATCGATAAGCAATATTTAGATTGGATGAAACAATTGCGGATCGAAATAAACCAGCGGCTCTATATGGGTTTATTTAAATTTGAAGCGCATTATGCCCATTATCGCCAAGGGGCCTTTTACAAACGCCACTTAGATGCCTTTAAAGGTAAATCAAATCGGGTATTATCCATTTTGCTTTATCTAAACAAAGACTGGCAAACAGCTGATGCAGGTGAGCTTTTACTGTATGACGATAACAATACACTTATAGAAACCGTATTACCTACCTATGGAAAAGTCATCATTTTCCTAAGCGATCGTTTCCCACATGAAGTATTAAAAGCAAACCGTAACCGATATAGCATTGCGGGCTGGTTTCATATTCGTGGATGATAAGATTTATCTGCCGAACATTTCTCCAACTGCCTTGCTTAACTCTGCTGATCTGTTCGTTGATCGTAATGCTGTCATAACGTGAGGTCTCATATTTGGTATAAACATCAAATCAGCAAGTAACTGACTAAAGGCAGCTTGTCCTGCATTATTTTGTGCCAACTGTTCAACAAATAAATGACAGAGTTCTTGTTGTTCTAGGCTTTGCCATAGACGACCCGAAATTGTGGCCAATAATTCAATGTTTTGACTGCAAGAATGACTTAATACCTGCTTAACCATTTGTGACACTAATCCGCGAGCAGTACTATTTGACACTGCTCGCAGACATGCGGCAATGTGTTCAATATTGGGTTGCTCTTGTTGCAGCTCATTATTTACTCGCTGACAAAATATTTCAACGACACTGAGAGAAATGTCAACATTCTCTAGAAAAGTTGTTAGCATCATAAATGGCGGCACGGGTACAAAAGGAATACTTTCTATCAGACTCAACGTATCAGCATTATCCATCCTTGCTGCGAAATCAGCAAAGCCTTGCATACCTAATGACTGCCAATTATCGAAAGTTGTTTCGCCAGAAAAATACGCGTTTACATCATCAAAGTAAGCCGATGGCTTAAGTGCTAAATCGTGAGTAACCTGAGCATTAAATGCAGCCATTCGATCTTCTCTAGGCTTAAATGCATATGGGCTATCTTTTAAAGCCCCCTCTATTTCCTCACTCTTATCTGATGCCAGCATACATTCACCAACACGCTCTAACACCATGGCAAGAAACTCGTCACGTGCAGCTTGAATTAATAAACCTTGCTCATCTAGAGGGAAATTAAGAAACCATATATAACGATTATCTGTTTGTTCCTCGTTCCAGAACACTAAGCCAAATAGTGCTGACTTCTTAAAAGGATAGGGATAGGGTTGAGTTGCTTGTTCAAAACTGAAAAATTCATCAGCAGAAAGTTTGACCACTCTTCGTCCCATATCAAACACCCGATATTTTACCCCACTTTGGCGTAAAAACTCACTTAAAGTGCTAATCGTATCTATTGCCATATTTATCAATCTCTCGACTAAAGCTTATGTTCTATATTCAGCGTTTATTTTGACATAATCGTATGAAAAATCACAGGTCCAAACTGTATCTTGTGCATCACCACGACCAAGCTTAACTTTGATCGTAATGTCTTCTTGGTCCATCACTTTCTGACCCTTCTCTTCGGTATAAGTCTCGGCAGGCTGGCCCTTGTCAACTATGCAGACATCATCTAAATAAATAGCTACTTTTGATAGGTCAAAGTTTACTATACCACTTCGCCCTACCGCAGCTAAAATTCTTCCCCAGTTAGGATCTGATGCAAATAAAGCCGTTTTAACAAGAGGAGAATGAGCAATGGTATAGGCGACTTGGCGACATTCATCACTGTCCAGCCCTTCAACTACTTCAATAGTAATAAATTTAGTTGCACCTTCGCCATCTCTTATAATTGCATGGGCTAATTGCTGACTAATTTCAGCAATAACAGCATATAACATTTGTGCCTCACAACTATCAAAATCAGTGATTTCATTATTAGCTCTAGCTGTAGCCATTAATAGGCAGGAGTCATTTGTTGAGGTATCACCATCGACTGTAATGCGATTAAAGGATTGTGTCATGGATTGCTGTAACATTTCATCTAAAGTTTGTTGATTCACAGCTGCATCGGTTGCGATATAGGACAACATGGTTGCCATATCAGGACGGATCATACCCGATCCTTTTGCAATACCCGTTACAGTAATTGTTTGTCCACCAATCTCTATCTGCTTGGATACAGCTTTAGCAATAGTATCCGTTGTCATAATGCCATTAGCAGCATTAAACCAATTATCAGCCCTTAAGTCACTATAAGCCTTAGGGAAAGCCTCGATCATTTTATCGACGGGTAATTGCTGACCAATAACACCGGTAGAGAAAGGTAATACATTAGTTGCTTTAACAGCTGCTAAATCAGCAATGCTTTGACAGCATGCTTGTGCTGCTTGCATACCTTCTCCGCCAGTGCCTGCATTCGCATTGCCAGAGTTAATTAGCAAAAACTGCGGTACAGATTCTAACTGATGCTGTTTGGCTAACGTAACAGGCGCAGCACAAAATGAATTTTGAGTATAGACCGCTGATGTAACCGTCCCTTCAGCCAATTTAAATAATACTACATCAGTTCTGTCTACTGTTTTTATTCCGGCACTAGCCGTTCCTATTTCGATACCCTCAATTGCTAATAGTTCAGATGCTATAGGCGGAAATAAGTTGACCGGCATTAATTAATCACACCGTGACACTGCTTGAATTTCTTGCCTGAACCACAGGGGCAAGGGTCATTACGACCTATTTTTTTGCCTTCGCGTGTTACTGGTTGCTGATGCGACGGCAGCTGTTCGCCGCCATCTAGATTCTCGTTTTCTTCATGTTTATATTCGACTTCACCAGATTGACGGCGTTGTTCTTCTAGCGCCTCAACATCTTCAGGATCTCGTACCTGCACACGTGAAATAACTGAAATAACTTCGTGTTTAATGGTATCTAGCATGGCAGTAAACATTGCAAATGCTTCACGTTTAAATTCTTGCTTAGGATCTTTCTGAGCATAACCACGGAGATTGATACCTTGACGCAAATAATCCATCTGTGCCAGATGCTCTTTCCATTGACTGTCTAAAGTTTGCAACATAACGGCTTTTTCAAAGTTACGCATTAACTCACTTGTCACTGTTTGTTCTTTTTCTGCACAAGCAGCTTGAGCAGCTTCCATAATACGTTTGCGAATACCTTCTTCATGCAGCTCTGCATCTTGTTCTAACCAGTCAGTAACATTTAAATCTAAACTAAACTCATCACGCAGTGCATTGTCTAAGCCGGTAAGGTTCCATTGCTCATCAATACTATTTGGCGGCAGATAGATACTGATAACATCATCAATAACGGTCGCACGCATTGAAATAACCATTTCAGATACTTCTTCAGCGGCCATCAATTCATCACGTTGTTCATAAATTACTTTACGTTGGTCATTAGCAACATCATCAAACTCTAATAATTGCTTACGGATATCAAAGTTATGGCCTTCAACTTTACGTTGTGCATTTTCAATCGCACGTGAGACCCACGGATGCTCAATTGCTTCACCCTCTTCCATGCCTAACTTTTGCATCAAACCAGACATACGCTCAGAAGCAAAAATACGCATCAAATTATCTTCTAACGATAAGTAGAAACGGCTTGAACCAGCATCACCCTGACGTCCAGCACGTCCTCGTAACTGATTATCAACACGACGTGACTCATGACGTTCAGAACCTACAATATGTAATCCACCAGCTGCTAAAACTGCATCATGACGTATTTGCCATGCAGTGCTTATTTTTTCTTTTTCGGCATCTGTTGCTTTTTCACCTAATGCCTCCAACTCAACTTCTAAGCTGCCACCCAACACAATATCTGTACCACGGCCGGCCATATTAGTCGCTATTGTTACTGCACCAGGCTGACCTGCTTGTGCAATGATATGAGCTTCTTTTTCATGAAACTTAGCATTCAGCACTGCGTGAGGTATTTTGGAGTTATTCAATAATCCATCGAGGTATTCAGAGCTTTCAATCGAAGATGTCCCAACTAAAACGGGCTGTTTTCGTTCCACGCAGCCTTGAATATCAACCACCATGGCATCGTATTTTTCCTTGGTCGTTAAATAAATTTGATCGGCTTCATCACTACGTTGTGTTGGTTTATGAGTTGGAATAACAATGACTTCTAATCCATAAATTGATTGTAGCTCAAATGCTTCAGTGTCTGCTGTGCCTGTCATACCAGATAATTTGGTATAAAGACGGAAATAATTCTGGAAGGTGATTGCTGCTAACGTTTGATTTTCATTCTGAATTTTTGCACCTTCTTTCGCTTCAACAGCTTGATGCAATCCTTCTGACCAGCGACGGCCTGGCATAGTACGTCCGGTAAACTCATCAACAATAACGACTTCATTATCTTGGACAATATAATCAACATCTTTTGTGAATAATACATGCGCGCGTAGCGCTGCAGTCACATGATGCATAAGGCTAATATTGCTCGCATCGTATAAGCTACCATCTTCACTTAGTAAACCTTCTGACGCTAACAGGTTTTCTATCTTTTCATGACCTGCTTCGGTGAAATGAACTTGTTTTGCTTTTTCATCAAGGGTAAAGTCACCCTCTACTTCAATTTCTTCATCTTCTCCAACCTGTTTAGTCAGATTAGGTATTAGTTTATCAACACGCTTATATAAGTCAGAGCTATCTTCAGCTGCTCCAGAAATGATTAGTGGCGTTCTAGCTTCATCAATTAAAATTGAATCAACCTCATCGATAACGGCAAAATGCAATTTACGTTGTACTTTTTCTTCCAGGCTGAAAGCCATATTATCACGCAAATAATCGAAACCAAATTCGTTATTAGTACCGTAAGTAATATCACATTCGTAAGCTGCACGGCGCTCATCGGGTGCTAAACCAGATATAATCACACCCGTTGTCATGCCTAAAAATCTATACAGCTGACTCATCCAAGCAGAGTCACGTTGCGCTAGATAGTCATTCACGGTAATAACATGAACACCTTCGCCCTCAAGTGCATTAAGGTATACAGATAAGGTGGCAACAAGTGTTTTACCTTCACCAGTACGCATTTCTGCAATCTTGCCTTGGTTAAGCACCATGCCACCGATCATTTGAACGTCAAAGTGACGCATGCCTAGAGCTCGTTTACCAGCTTCTCTTACGACAGCAAATGCTTCTGGCAGTAAATCGTCTAAGGTTTCCCCATCTGCAAAACGTTGGCGAAACTCACTCGTTTTCCCTTGCAGGGCAACATCATCAAGCTGTTCAATGTCAGACTCTAAAGAATTTATTTTCTCTACACTTTTTCGTAATTGTTTAATCACGCGGTCATTACGACTGCCAAATATTTTGTTAAAAAACTTGCTTACCATTGCTTGTGACTACCTGTGTATTGCGGAACTTTTGTCCGTAAAAGATTTAGAATAAAACTGTACGATTATAACGTGTAGAAAAGTGTTAGGTCTAAACTATAATTAGAATATCAAATGGGGATAGTAAATCCTATTATCAAGTACTAGCCTTGAACAAAGTTATAGGGGTTGAGGACTTTTCCATCGCGTAAAATTTCAAAGTGCACATGCGGTCCAGTGGATCGTCCTGTAGAACCCATTAATGCGATAGGATCGCCTTTTTTTATTCGCGCCCCAACCGATACTATTAATTTTTTATTATGTGCATACCGAGTGATATAACCATTTCCATGGTCAATATCTATCATTTTCCCATATCCATTACGTGTACCTGTCCAAGATACAATTCCATCTGCAACAGCTAAGATCTTGCTGCCGGATCTACCAGCAAAATCGATCCCTCTATGCATTGTTTTTTTACCACTGAAAGGATCTGCTCTATAGCCATAACCAGATGAAATCCAGCCATCCAATACTGGTTTTCCCTGAGGAATAGCGGAAGTAATACTGTTTTTAACGAGGTAAACATCACCGAGTAATGACAATTGTTCACTTTGCTTTTTAAACGACATACTAAGTTTATCTAGTTCCGACTGCAGTACTTCACCTGTAATTGCATTCCCACTACTATCCAATCCTCCTTGTGCTGGTTGCTCGGATAATTCAAACACGGAGATATCGACCCCAGTTGCTTCGGCCATCTTTTCTGCAATTGCGTTAAGCCGGATTGATTCAGCTTGAAGTTGTCCTAGACGTTTCGCGTAATAGCTAACATTTTCATTTTTTTCCTCACTATTAGTGCTTTCAATCTCAGAGTCAAATAACAATGATGCGGAAGGGGTGGTAGGCTCTATTGACAAATACTCTGCGTCAGAGGAGCTATCACGTGATAAAACAGCAACAGTTGTGGCAGCTATCAGAATAAAGGCAGCCAACCAAACAAAACGTCTAATTGAAATGTGCAGGTGTTTATGTCTAGCATTCTTTGACGATATAATGATAACTTGCATACTATTTACCCTTCACCAAAAGCTATCATTATTATATGTCTAATAAACTTGAACCCATTAATAGTATCTACAGCCAAAGTAGTCAACTGAGTAAGCTGTCACAACGCGTCCAACAGCTCGAGCAATTGAATGTCATTTTTAAGCAAGTTGTCCCCCCACAATTTGCAGACCACTGTCATCTAGCAAATGTAAATGAACACACCTTAGTCATTCATACTGATAATGCAAGCTATGCCAGTTTACTTCGTTTTCAAGCGAAAATATTATGTAGCGCCTTGTCGAAACATCTGCCACAAATTGTCAACAAACTTGATGTCAGAGTTAGACCTAAAAACATATCTTCTCTAAACTCAATATTACCTTCATTGTTACTTTCCGACGATGCGGCCACATCCTTGCAGCAAACAGCAGATAGTATTGAAGAAGGTCCATTAAAAGAAGCCCTTAAAAGGCTCTCTCAGCGACACCAATAACAAATTTAACTTGTTACAACTGAAGCTGCTGGGCGACTAAAGGAAATAGGAGCATCTTTTTCTTCATCAAAACTAACCAATTCCCATGCATCTGTTTCTACTAATAACTTTCTAAGAAGTTTATTGTTGACCTCATGACCAGATTTATGGCCACTAAATGCCCCAATTAAACTATGGCCAAGCAAATATAAGTCACCAATAGCATCTAACACCTTGTGGCGCACAAACTCATCTTCATAACGAAGACCATCTTCATTCACAATACGATAATCATCCAAGGCAATGGCATTATCGACACTGGCACCCAATGCGAGATTGTTTTCACGTAACTTCTCAATATCTTTGAGAAAACCAAATGTGCGAGCACGGCTGACTTCACGCACAAAAGATGTGGAGGAGAAATCTACATCTACTTGTTGTGGTCGTCCCTTAAAGGCTGGATGCTCAAAATCAATGGTAAATGACACTTTAAACCCATCAAAAGGCTCGAACTTAGCCCATTTATCACCATCTTCTAATATGATTGGCTTTTTAATACGAATAAATTGCTTGGGAACTGATTGCTCTTCTATGCCTGCGGACTGTATTAAAAAAACAAAAGGCCCCGCACTACCATCCATAATAGGTACTTCCGAAGCATTAATATCGATGCAAGCATTATCAATACCTAAACCGGCAAATGCAGATAATAAATGCTCCACTGTCGACACACTCTGTCCATGCTGGACCAAACTGGTAGACAGTAATGTTTCACCTACATTTTCTGCTTTTGCTTCAATCTCGACCACAGGGTCGAGATCAATGCGTCGAAAAATAATCCCTGTATCAGGGGCGGCCGGCCGCAATGTAAGGTAAACAGTGTCGCCACTATGCAATCCAACACCAGTGGCACGAATCACATTTTTCAATGTTCTCTGCTTTATCACGGCGTAACCCCTCTTCAAGAAATCTTAATAACAAGCCATAATATCATAGGATTCGGTCTTCCAGCTAGCTAAGCCTCTAGTCAGCTTGACGACGAAGGAATGCTGGAATATCTAAGTAGTCACTATTCACATCACCATTAGCGACTTGTTTTTGCTGTGTTAGCTCTTCATTGCGTTTAACTGTCGGGATATCGTAATCGACTTCTGTAGCCTTTTTAACAATTTCAATTTGAGGTTTTACAACTTCGGGTGTTAGCGCTACTTGCGCAACTCTCTCGCCACCAAGTCCTGTTGCAACTACCGTTACTCGAATTTCATCCATCATGTCAGGGTCAATGACTGTACCAACTACAACAGTGGCGTCATCAGATGCAAATTCTTTGATGGTATTGCCTACATCTTCGAATTCACCAATCCCTAAATCTAAACCACCGGTAATATTCACTAATACACCACGAGCACCTGACAGATCAATATCTTCTAATAGTGGACTCGAAACAGCTAACTGCGCAGCTTCTTTAGCGCGGTTTTCGCCTGATGCTTGACCTGTTCCCATCATGGCCATACCCATTTCAGACATAACAGTACGTACGTCGGCGAAATCGACATTAATCATACCTTCACGAGTAATTAACTCAGCAATGCCTTGTACAGCACCAAGCAATACATCATTAGCTGCTTTAAATGCGCCTAGTAATGTCATGTCACGGCCTAGCACTGCTAGCAGTTTTTCATTAGGAATAGTGATTAAAGAATCAACATGCTGACTTAACTCTTCTATACCTGCATCAGCAATTTTGAGGCGCTTTCCACCTTCAAATGGGAATGGTTTAGTTACAACAGCAACGGTCAAAATCCCCATTTCTTTAGCAACTTGTGCTACTACAGGGGCTGCACCAGTACCTGTACCGCCACCCATACCTGCTGTAATAAAGACCATGTCAGCCCCTTTAATTACATCCATAATGCGTTCGCGATCTTCTAATGCTGCTTGACGACCCACATCAGGATTGGCGCCAGCGCCTAGTCCTTTTGTAATATCTGTACCTAATTGTAATTGTGTTGTAGCAGCACTTTTACGCAATGCTTGTGCATCCGTGTTAGCACAGATGAAATCTACACCTTCAATTTCGTTTGCAACCATGTGTTCAAGTGCATTACCGCCACCACCACCAACACCTATAACTTTGATCACTGCATTTTCTGTGTAGGTATCAATTAATTCAAATGTCATTTTGTCTCTCCCCTGATTTACTCTAAATTTTCTATATTAATTATATTTATAAACGCTTAAAAATTGCCTTGGAACCAACTTTTCATTCTTGCTAGCATGCCTTTAAATTCACTCGCAGGCTTACCCTGACTCTGCTTCACTAATTCACCTTCATTGCCGAATAACAACAATCCCACACCTGTTGCATGAATCGGGTTTCTAACTACTTCAACTAATCCGCCAACATGTTTTGGTAATCCGAGACGAACAGGTAGATGAAACACTTCTTCGGCTAACTCAACAACACCTTCCATTTTAGAGCTTCCGCCTGTCAACACGACCCCTGCAGCCAATAACTCTTCAAAGCCGCTTCGCCTCAATTCTGCCTGCACTAACATTAGTAACTCTTCGTATCTAGGCTCAACCACTTCAGCTAATGTCTGTCTTGCTAATTGTCTTGGTGGACGGTCGCCTACACTTGGTACTTCAATAGTTTCACCTTCACGCGCGAGTTGCGTTAAAGCACAGGCGTACTTCATTTTTATTTCATCTGCATATTGTGTCGGTGTGCGTAAAGCAACTGCAATATCATTAGTAACTTGGTCACCTGCAATTGGAATAACAGCTGTATGTCTAATAGCTCCATCCAGAAAGACTGCAATATCGGTTGTTCCACCTCCAATATCAACTAAACAAACGCCTAATTCTTTTTCATCTTGCTCTAATACGGAATAACTAGAGGCCATTTGTTCTAAGATAATGCCATCAACTGTCAAGCCACAGCGCTCAATACATTTACTAATATTCTGTGCAGCACTTACCGCACCTGTAATTAAGTGTACTTTAGCTTCTAGGCGTACACCGGACATTCCAACAGGTTCACGAATACCTTCCTGATTATCAATAATATATTCTTGTGGCAGTACATGCAGTAATTGTTGATCACCAGGAAAATGAACTGCTTTTGCAGCATCAAGTACGCGGTCTATATCACCTTGTGTTACTTCTTTATCCCTTATAGCAACCGTACCGTGAGAATTTAAGCTTCTAATATGACTTCCGGCAATACCGGCATAAACGGAATGTATTTGGCAGCCCGCCATTAACTCAGCCTCCTCAACTGCACGTTGAATAGATTGCACTGTCGATTCGATATTAATCACAACGCCTTTTTTCATACCTCGAGCGGGGTGTGAACCTATCCCAATAATATCAAGTGCGTTATCTTTGGGACCAGCATCTAAATTTGGTGCAGCAACAATAGCTACCACCTTCGATGTGCCAATATCCAAACCAACAATTAAGTCTCTTTCACTTCTTTTCGACATCATACAGCCCCATTAAGCTCAGGTTGACGGCCTGATTTCCAATTTATTGCTAATCCGTTGGTATAGCGCATATCAATAATATTTATCTTACTTTCTAGCTGAGAAAGCCGTGTTTTATACACCGACAAAAATAGCTCTAAACGTCTTTTACTATCTGCTCTGCCTAGTTTAACCGTCATACCCTTCTTCATTTTTAATGTCCACGATCTACGCTTATCCATCGTAATTGTCGCGATAACTAAATCAACTGATTTCAACATCTGTGACACTTCCATATACTGTTTGGCCATTAATTTACTTGTCATTTCAGGTCCTTCTAATATCGCTAAACCTCTAGGAAAACTATTTTTAGCAGGGAAAAAAAGCTCACCGTCACTATTCACGAGTGCATGTTTGTCCCAATTCGCAATTGCTCGTTGCTCTTCAACGACTAGATGTACTGTGTCAGGCCAGCTTCTTTTCACTTGTACCTGCTTAACCCATGGTGCAGCTTCACCTGCTTCACGTAATTTCGCCACATCAATATTAATAAAACTGCCTGTCACATAAGGCTTAACTGCCTTCACAAGCTTCGCTTTATCAACGTATTTAAAATCGCCATCTACCGTTACATGCAGAATGGGTAATGTATCGTCTTTTTGTAGCCAAAAGACTCCTACTGCCACAGTCGACATTACTGTCAACATCATTGTATGCCGTAGCCATAATAGCCATCGAATAGCTTGTTGCTGTTTGTGTTTAGGCTTGCGTGTAGCACCGCTAGGTTTAAGAGTTTTAGCCATTAGCTTTAACCTCCATACTACTTTCAAGTATTTGCCATACTAATTGCTCAAAACTTATACCCGCCTGTTTTGCAGCCATAGGCACTAAACTGTGAACAGTCATACCAGGTATACTATTAGCTTCAAGTAAATAAAACTGTCCATTGTTATCACGCATAAAATCAATGCGCCCCCAGCCAGTCATTCTTAAAGCGATAAACGCTTCTAGTGCTAAATTTTCACACTCAGTTTCAGCCTCTTTACTTAAATCACAAGGACACAAATATTCCGTTGTATTTGACTCATATTTTGCTTCAAAATCATAAAAATCATGTGGTGTTTTCAATTGAATCGTAGGCAGGAGCTGATTATTTAACACCGCAACTGTATACTCTTCTCCCTCTATCCATTGCTCAGCAATCACTTCTGCATCAAATTGAGTTGCTAAACGAATCGCTTGTTCTAACTCGTCAGCAGATGAAACTTTCGTCATTCCGATACTAGACCCTTCATTAACGGGTTTAATAATAAGTGGTAACCCCACACTCTTAATAACTGAATTGCAGTTACTCTTCACAGTAACTTGCACAAATTTTGCTGTCGATAATCCGTGCTCAACCCAAACCTGCTTACTAATCAGCTTATTCATTGAGAGTACTGAAGCCGTTATATCGCTACCAGTAAAAGGAATATCTAAAGACTGTAGAACACCTTGAATTTCACCGTCTTCACCACCTCGGCCATGTAATATGATAAAGGCGCGATCAAATTTGCCATCACGTAAATGCTTACTTACATTTATATCAACATCAATTCGATGAGCATCAATGCCTTGTTCAAGCAAACTATTCAATACTTTTTGGCCACTCTCTAGTGAAATACTTCTTTCGGCCGATCGCCCACCCATTAGTACTGCTACTCGGCCAAATTCCGCAGCAAATTTCACTGAAGTACTCATGCACTCTCTCCAATGATATGTACTTCAGGAATCAAAGTAATGCCAGTACTCAAGCTTACTTTTTGCTGAACTACACCAATCAATGCTTCAATATCTGCAGCTGTTGCTGAGCTATTACTCACGATAAAGTTCGCATGCTTCTCAGATACGCTTGCGCCACCGATGCTCAATCCTTTATAACCTCCCGTTTCAATCAACCTGCCAGCAAAGTCACCTTCTGGATTACGAAATACTGAGCCTGCACATGGCTGACTTGTAGGCTGAGTCACGTTGCGTCTTTTTAATAATGTCTTTATCTGTTCTAATTCGCTTACTGTGTCGCCTCGTTTCAGTCCTAGCTTCGCGGCCACAAACCACTCTCCCTCATGCAATTCAACATGACGATAACTCACCTTAAAATCTTCGGGTTTACGTAGTCGTATTGTACCTAAACGATCTACTGTGGTTATCTCCGTCACCCAATCCCAGGTTTCACTTTGATGAGCGCCAGCATTCATTGCCAAAGCACCACCCATCGTTCCAGGAATTCCTGCTAAAAATGCACTTCCCGCCAAACCAGATTTCGCTGCCTTTTTAGCTAATTTCCCGCAGTATGTGCCCACTTCGAATGAGACTTCCTGGTCATTGATTTCCAATTGCTGCAAAGTACCTGCAGTAGAAATAACTGTGCCAGAAAAGCCACCATCTCGCACCAACACATTGCTACCCAATCCTAACCAAAATACTCTTTCGTCTTTTGGTAACTGAGCTAAGAATATAGCTAAGTCTTTTACACTTTCTGGCCGATAGAATCGTTGTGCAATACCACCTACACGCCATGACGTGTGTTTGGATAAAGGTTCATTTAGCCTTAATTCACCTTTTAAATCAGTAAACATTATGAAATATTTCCCAATTGTTCAGGAAGCTCTCTTGCTATTCGACCAATATCTCCAGCTCCTAAAGTCAGTACTAGATCTGTTTCATTTAGTACCGTAGGCAATAAATTAAACAACTCTAGCTTATCTTCTACAAATATCGGTTCAACCTTGCCTCGTAATCGAATAGCTCGGCATAAACTTTTCGCATCAGCACCGGCAATCTTTGCTTCACCAGCTGGGTAAACTTCCATTACAATCAGAACATCAACACCTGACAATACATGTGCAAAGTCTTCAAATAAATCACGTGTACGTGTATATCGATGTGGTTGAAAAATCACAACGAGGCGATTGCCACTCCATCCATCTCGAACAGCTAAAACAGTGGCAGCAATTTCAGTTGGGTGATGCCCATAATCATCTACTAATGTTGCAATGCCACTTCTTGTGCGTATATCACCCAATACATTAAATCGTCTATCTACACCAGCGAAGGTTGACAAGGCATGCTGACAAACTTCAATTGGCACCCCTAGGTTTCTTGCAACAACTAAACCTGCTGTCGCATTCAAAGCGTTGTGTATACCCGGCATATTTAGATTAACAGCGAATGTATGCCCTGCTTTTTTATCGATAACACTAAAATGACTCAACCCTTCTTTTTGTTTCAAATCAATAATTTGGAAGTCTGCGTTTTCATCAGTGCCATAGGTCATGACAGGGCGAATAACATCTGTCAATAATTCACGTACTACAGGATCATCGAGACACATCACGGCTAAACCGTAAAATGGTAAGTGATGTAGAAACTCAACAAATGTGGCTTTTAACTTCTCAAAATCATTGTCGTAGGTCGACATATGATCTTCATCAATATTTGTCACAACTGAAATCATAGGCTGTAGAAATAGGAATGATGCGTCACTTTCATCTGCTTCAGCAACCAAATAGCGTCCAGACCCTAATCGTGCATTACTGCCTGCACTATTTAGGCGTCCACCAATCACAAATGTAGGGTCAAGATCACCCTCACTTAATAATGCAGCGACTAAGCTTGTTGTTGTTGTTTTTCCATGTGTTCCGGCAATCGCTATACCATAACTAAAGCGCATTAATTCCGCTAACATTTCTGCTCGTGGTACAACTGGGATACGCTGTTCTCTTGCCGCACTTAGTTCAACATTGTCGTGAGATACTGCTGTAGTTACTACCACAACATCAGCATTATTAAGATAAGCTGGATCATGGCCGATCATGACTTTTGCACCTAAGGTACATAAGTGTTCAATCAGTGTATTATTTGCAAGATCAGAACCAGATACTTGATATCCAAGGTTAAGCAACACCTCTGCAATTCCGCCCATACCAACGCCACCAATACCGATGAAATGTATATGTTTGACGCGACTTTGCATTGCAGACGTTAATTTATCCATGTGTCATCTCCAAACAAATGCTCGCTATTTGCTTTGCCGTTCCTATTTTTACCAAGCTTCTTGCCATTTCAGCCATATTAAGTAAGGTGTCACGTTTACTCACTAATCCCGCTATCGCTTTTGTAATTGACTCAAGTGACAGCTCACTCTCTTGCATAATGACTGCTGCATTTGCATTTACTAGCGCCTGAGCATTATGTGTCTGATGATCATCAACTGCATAAGGATATGGCACTAACAACGATCCAACACCTGCAGAAGTAAGTTCAGCTATGGTTAAGGCGCCTGCTCGACAGATAACTAAGTCTGCCCATCCATATGCCTCGGCCATTGAGTCAATGAAAGCCGTTACTTGTGCATTAACCTTGGCATTCGTATAATTTTTCAGGCAATCATCAAGATGCCTAGGACCACATTGGTGTTTAATTTCGATAGCTGTTGTTATCTCAGAAAATGCCTGAGGCAATAGTGTATTAAGTGATTTTGCACCTAAACTCCCCCCTAGAACCAACACATGTATTGCATCATTTCGTTCTAAAAATCGTTGTTTCGGAGATCGTAATTGTTCAATCGTCTTACGAACAGGATTTCCTACCCACTGTGCATGTTTTGTTACTTTGAAGCTTTGAGGGAATCCCTCTAACACTCTATTGGCAATAACGGATAATGCACGATTTGTTAAGCCTGGAATTGCATTTTGCTCATGAATGACTAATGGTTTACCCAATAACTTGGCTGCCACCCCACCTGGACCCGATGCAAAACCACCTAAGCCTAGCACTACATCTGGTTTAAATTGCTTAATGATACTGATTGCTTCACCAACAGCTTTTAACAATTTAAACGGTGCCAATACCCAAGCCAGTACTCCATTACCTCGTAAGCCTTGTACGCTAATAATGTTTAATGGATAATTTGAAGCGGGTACTAACCTCGCTTCAATTCCCTTTAATGTTCCAATCCAAGCGATGGAATGTCCTTGCGAACTAAGTTCATCAGCCACAGCTAAAGCAGGAAAAACATGTCCCCCTGTACCACCAGCCATAATGAGTATGCGAGCAGTCATCGTTTGACCCTCACTGCAGCTTTTTCTGGATAACGCGTTTCAAGATCAACACGAAGTAATAATGCAATTGCCACGCAAGCAATCACCAAACTACTGCCTCCGTAGCTCATTAACGGTAGTGTTAATCCCTTAGTAGGCAATACCCCCAAATTTACACCCATATTTACGCAAGCTTGAATACCTAACCAAACTCCTATCCCATATGCAATTTGAGCTGCAAATACTTGGCCTGCAAGCTCTGCCGCTCGACCTATTGAAAGAGCACGCCAAATAAACAAAGTGAATAAGACAATCGTAGTCATTGCACCGATTAAGCCTAACTCTTCCGCTAATATTGAATATAAAAAGTCAGTGTGAGCTTCTGGTAAATAAGATAATTTTTGCATACTGCTGCCTAGGCCTACGCCCAGCCAGTCACCACGCCCAAATGCTATTAATGCTTGCGTTAATTGAAATCCACTACCAAATTGATCAGCCCACGGATCCATAAAGCTCTGTATCCGAAGCATTCTATATGGTGCTAAATAAACTGCCGCAGTAAATCCTATCGCTAATAATGCTGTTAGAGCAGCAAATACATCTAGTCTTGCGCCCCCTAAAAACAACATAGCTAACACTGTTGATAAAATAACAACCACTGAACCGAGATCTGGTTGCACGATTAATAAACCAGCTGCAAGTGCCACTAACACCAGTGGTGCAAAGATTTTGAAAAAGGATTTTTTTAATTGACCTCTATGCCGCTGCAAATAATCTGCAATATATATAATCGCAAACAGCTTAATTATTTCTGCAACTTGGACATTAATAGGCCCCAATGGTAACCAGCGTCGACTTCCATTTACTTCTCGGCCAATGCCTGGGATCAAGACTAAAACTAGCAAAATAATACCAATCACTAATAACGCTGGTGCATTTTGTTGCCAGAATGATAAGCGCACTGAAAGTATCCCCCAAGCTACCGTGATACCAATACCTGCAAAGATTGCTTGACGACTAAAATAATAAAATGGCTGATCTAGTTTACTAGCAGCAATACTGATTGAAGCAGAACCGACCATGACTAATCCTAAACTTAGAATAGCCATGACAATTAGTAATAAGTATCTATCAGAATGAACTGGAGAGGCACTCACACTAATTTCTCCACTGCCGCTTCAAACGCTTCTCCACGCTGTGCATATCCACTAAACATATCAAAACTTGCACATGCAGGCGATAGCAGCACATTAACACCACATTCAGCAATATCCTTTGCTTGTTTTACAGCGTTGTGGATGGTGTCGACGTAGTATGTATTCACTTCTTTTGGTACTACTGCCGATATCAGTTGGGCATCTTGTCCCAACACAATCACCGCAATCACATATTTATTAATCACGGGTGTTAAATCCGTGAAATCTTGATCCTTAGCAACTCCGCCAGCAATCAAAATTATTTTTCCGCTATCTGCTAAGCCCTCAATGGCAGCAATACACGCACCCACATTAGTTGCTTTAGAATCATTGAACCATTGGATACCATTATTATTAGCGACTAAAGTACAACGATGGGGTAAGCCAGGATAACGCTTCAAAGTAGTTATCATTGTCATCATTGATAAGCCCATAGCTGAGCCAATCGCAAGTGAAGCCAATGCATTTGCAACATTATGCTTACCTTTAATCTTCAATTCATCTATTGGAAGTAGAGCTTGCGAACCTTCTGCTAGCCACATACTTCCATCTTTTTCGAGCAGGCCAAAATCTACCCCATCACATGCGTCTAAACTAAAACGGATTTGGTTGCGGTCATTGCGTGCTAACTGTATGACGTTCTCATCATCACGATTTAACACCATCACGCCATTACCGTTATAAATGGTTGCTTTGGTATCCTTGTACTGTTGCTCAGTATCGTATCGGTCCATATGATCGGGGCTTACATTTAATACTGTTGCAACAAACGCATTTAGTGAACGCACTGTCTCTAATTGGAAACTAGATAATTCAACAATGTAAAAATCTGGGGCCGGTTCAATAAGCAGTTCTAGTACTGGCGTTCCTAAATTACCGCCTACTTGCACCCTTTGATTTGATTCTATTGCCATTTCAGCAAGCAGCGTTGTGACAGTACTTTTACCATTTGACCCAGTAATAGCAACAATTGGGGCATTTGCTTCACGAGCAAATAATTCAACATCACCTACTAATTCAATATTTTTTCGTTTTACAGCTACAATCTCAGGTAGTCGAGGGTCAATGCCTGGACTTAAAATAATCATATCTGCCTGCAGCATTATGCTTTCATTGAGCCCACCCGTTATGACCAGCACCTCTGGTAACTCTGTTTGTAAAATCTTAAGTCCTGGTGGTTGCTCACGCGTATCCATCATCGCAATCGTATAGCCATGTTTGACAAGAAAGCGTGCGCACGACAGACCTGACTGGCCGATGCCAATAATCAGTATCGATTTTGCTTTGTCAGTTTGTCTTGCCAGTGAGATCATCGAATTTTTAAACTCGCTAAACCTACTAACACAAGAAATACTGTAATAATCCATGCTCGAACAATAATACGAGGTTCAGGCCAACCTTTTAACTCATAATGATGGTGAATAGGCGCCATTAAAAATACGCGTTTACCACGTAATTTGTATGAGCCTACTTGTAAGACAACAGATAAGGTCTCTATTACAAATACCCCCCCCATAATCAGCAGTACCAGTTCTTGTCTAACAAGTACTGCAACGGTGCCTAATGCAGCGCCTAATGCCAAAGCACCAATATCACCCATAAATACTTGGGCTGGATATGTGTTGAACCATAAGAATCCCAGTCCTGCACCCACCATTGCAGCACAAAAAACCGTTAATTCACCTGCATGTGGAATAAAAGGTATTGATAAATAACGTGCAAACTCATAATGTCCCGTTACATAGCTAAATAAAGCTAATGCACTTGCAACCATCACTGTCGGCATAATGGCTAAACCATCTAAGCCATCAGTCAAGTTAACTGCATTGCTTGTTCCCACTATCACCAAATACGTCAGTAACATATACCATGCACCCATTGGGATAAGAATATCTTTAAAGAAAGGTATGATCAGGGTTGTCTCAGCCGGTACTCCTGCTGTTTGATATAAAAACACAGCAGCCCCAAGTCCCCCTACAGATTGCCAAAAATATTTATAACGACTAATTAGGCCTTTAGGATCTTGCCGGACTAATTTTATATAATCATCAACAAACCCAATGGTGCCGAACATTAGCGTTACTGAAAGAACAACCCACACATAACGATTACTAAGATCGGCCCACAACAAGGTACTAGTAGCAATAGCAACTAAAATTAATGCACCGCCCATTGTAGGTGTGCCTGCTTTACTTAAATGAGATTCAGGACCATCGTCACGTACTACCTGGCCTATTTGTTTAAAATTTAAATGACGAATCATCGTTGGTCCTACCAGTAATGCAATTCCTAATGCAGTAATGACTCCTAAGATAGAGCGTAAGGTAAGGTATTCAAACACACGAAAACCACTGTGAAACTGCGTTAAGTATTCCGCTAATGCTAATAACATTAACTTTCTCCTCTAACCACTAGCTTGTCTGCTAGCTTATCTAATTGCATAAACCGCGAGCCTTTGACAAGGCAAGTCACATTGTCAGAGAGGGCTGCTGTTAATTGTTCCTGTGCTTCACTAACATTCGAAAAATGTTCAGCGCCATTACCAAATGATTCCGCCGCTAGCTTGGCTTTGCGCCCTATGGTCCATAATCTATCAACACCGCTATTTTTAGCATCAATTCCCATTTGAGTATGGATCTGTTCGGCGTCATCACCTAGCTCACCAAAGTCACCTAAAACAAGCCAATGTTCACCATCAAATCTCGCTAGTAGAGCCAATGCTTGTTGATATGAACCAGGGTTTGCATTGTAGCTATCATCAATTATTCGTGACTGATTGACCCCCTCTTTTAACTCTAATCGATGGGGCACACTCTTCATTTCAGCTAAACCTTTAACGACTGCTGATGTGGGAATGTTTAAGGCATGTGTTATTGCAATTGCAGCCAGTGCATTGGCTATATTATGGCGGCCTGGCAGTGGCAAATTGACGAAATGATATGCATTATCTAACTCAACTATAAAGTGGCTCGAGCGTGTTTTTTGAGCCATATCTTTTGCTGTAATATCAGCATTGGCATCTAATGCAAATGTAACAAGCTGCTTACCGGTAAACACTTGCTTCCATTCCGATAAAAAAGACATATCTGCATTGATCACACCAACACCATCTCCTGCCAAGCCTGATAATATCTCTCCTTTAGCTTTTGCTACGCCGTCAATGGATCTAAAGCCTTCAAGGTGTGCAGCTGCTACATTGTTGATAACTGAAATATGAGGTTTTGCCATAGCAACCAAACGGGCAATTTCACCAGAGTGATTGGCACCCATTTCTATCACAGCATAATCTGTTTCACTGTCGAGGCGACTTAAGGTCAGGGGAACACCCAACTCATTATTCAAATTGCCTTGCGTTGCAATGACAGAGCCACATTGACACAAGATCGAGGCAACCATCTCTTTTAGCGTTGTTTTGCCATTACTGCCTGTAATGGCAATAACTTTAGTATTACATTGCTCTCGCCAATATTTAGCTAACTTAGCAAATGCCTCTTCGACATTGTCTACGACCAATTGTGGCAATGCATCTTGTTGTTGTTTAGTTACTATCGCAGCTGCCGCACCTAACAATCGAGCTGATTCAAGATAGTCATGACCATCTACATGCTCACCTTTTAATGCTAGGAACAAGTCACCAGCCTTCACTTTTCTGCTATCGATTACCGTACCTGTCAGCATAAGGTCACTTTTAGGGGGCGCACAAACTAGAATTTCTGCTAATTTAGACAGAAGTAACTGCATACTTATACTTTTGCCTCTCTCAATGAAACTGGCCCATCATTTGCCGCCATTAACGCATCTAGAACAACTTGCTTATCACTGAAGATATGCTTGATTCCTGCCACTTCTTGATACTGTTCATGCCCTTTGCCAGCTATCAGTACAATATCGCCTTTATTAGCTCTATTTATCTCAGATATGATTGCTAACTTACGGTTATGCTCAATGAAAATAGACTCTTTATTCTCAACACCAGAAACAATATCTAACACAATCTGCTGAGGATCTTCGTCTCGGGGATTGTCATCAGTGATAACAAAATGATCGGCATGTTTTTCAACCGCAGCTCCCATTAAAGGTCGCTTGCCACTATCTCGATTGCCACCACAACCATATACACATAAAAGCTGAGCTTCACCACTGACATGATGTCGTAACGAAGTTAAAGCTTGAGTAAGTGCATCGGCTGTATGAGCAAAGTCAATCACTACTGTTGCAAGCCCCGCACCACCAAGTATTTCCATTCGTCCTTCTACAGCATGACAGTTACTTATAGCTTTCACTATCTCAGCGTGCTCTATACCTAAAGCATTCAAAGTAGCTATAGTTGCTAATAAGTTATCAACATTGAATACACCAAGGATCTTACAATCAATGTGGTCTTGTCCCTGATCTGTAATAAGCTCAAATGCAATCCCACTGGCTGTCATTGAAATATTGTCAGCTTGAAAGTCGATATTTTCTTCTATTTGCGAACGACTATAGCGGGATAATGTAAGCGACGTTTTGTCTGATAATTTAGCTATTAATGACTGACCAAAATCATCGTCACCATTAATAACCGCTGTTCTAATACTTTCAAAATCAAATAACTGTGCTTTTGCCTGAGCATATTCAGTCATTGTTTTATGGTAATCAAGGTGATCGCGTGTCAAGTTAGTATATACAGCCACATCAACATCTACGCTATTTAATCTACCTTGACTCAAAGCATGTGATGATGCTTCGATGACGACATATTTAATGTCTGCGTGATAGAAATCAGCCAACACGCGTTGCACTGAAACAGGATCGGGTGTCGTCATCCCAGTGTCAGTCAATGAGTCTATTCGGCCAATGCCTAAAGTGCCAATTACACCGCATGGAATCGCTAAAGATTCAAGCGTTTGTGCAATAAATTGACTTACCGATGTTTTACCATTTGTTCCCGTCACAGCAATCACTGTTAACGCCATTGAAGGATGACCATAAAATCGTGCTGCAATTTCCCCACTCTTATCTGCCAATGATTTTACTGCTATCGCAAGCGTATTATTTTGTGTAACTAAATGCTGCTCAATATCAGACAAGGGCTGAGATGCTTCATATAAAACAAGTTTTAGCTGAACAGTAAGTGCTTGCTTTAAGTGTCTTTTTCTTAATTCGACATCTTTTGCCAATGACAGAAATAAATAACCGTCTTCGACGTGACAACTATCAAGACTTATTCCCGTTACTTGCTGTTCTGATAGCTTGGATGGGTCTTTTAGCATTCCAGCTAATAATGATTGGGTGGACTGTGATGATATTATTTTCATTTTTTTGCCACCAACATTTTAGATAACGGCATATCATCTGGCGTCACATTTAACAATCTCATCGCACCAGTCATTACTTTGGAGAACATTGGTGCTGCAACTAAACCACCGTAATAATCTTCGCCTCGGGGGTCATCAATCATCACAACCATTGCTAAGCGAGGGTTATTGGCTGGTATCATACCAGCAAACAATGAAAGGTAATGTCCTTCTGCATAACCACCTCGGCTGGCTTTTTTGATTGTGCCTGTTTTTCCTGCAACCGTATAATTTTCTACAGCAGCTCGGGACGCCGTTCCGCCCAGTTTAACTACACCGGTCATCATTGTTCGAACAGAGTCCATAATATCGTTTGAAAAAACTCGATAACCTGCTGGTGCTGAATCAAGTGTGGTAAAACTTACTGGACGTAAAATACCGCCATTCGCTAATACGGTATAGCCCCTAGCAAGCTGTAATGCCGAAGTATTAAGGCCATATCCATAAGAAAAAGTTGCTCGTTCGACTTTTTTCCATGTACTAAGATCTGGCATTCTTCCCATATTTTCACCAGGGAAATACCCGCCAGATAATGTTCCCATTCCAAACGAAGTAAAATCTTGCCAAAGTTGCTCGGGCTTCAATGCCAGTGCAATCTTACTTGAACCAACATTGCTTGACTTCTGAATTAATGTCGCCAAATTAATAACACCATAATCTCGATGATCTTTTACTATCAATCTATTTACTTTAAATCGTCCTGGATGAGTGTCAATTTCTGTTTCCGTTGTGAACAAACCTGACTTCAATCCACTGGCAACTGTAAACGGTTTGACGGTTGATCCCGGTTCAAATAAATCGATTACTGCACGATTTCGCAAAGAAGCTTGTTTTAAGCCTCTTCTATTGTTGGGGTTAAAAGCAGGTTGATTAGCCATGGCCAACACTTCACCAGTATTCACATCTAAGATAACCGCTGTTCCGGCATGGGCATGATGCTTTTTAACCGTCTCTTTAAGTGCTTGATAGGTTAAATACTGTAAGCGAAGATCGATACTCAAACTAATGTTTTGGCCATCTTTACTTGCTTTAATCTGCTCTCCACCGCCGACATAATTGCCACGACTATCTCGTAATAATCGTTTTAAGCCTGATACACCTTTCAGTGTTTCATTATAAGCTAGCTCTAAACCTTCTTGGCCATCATCATCAACATTATTAAAACCGACAAGGTGTGAAGCAACCTCACCTGCCGGGTAAAAGCGTTTATATTCTCGTTGTAAAGCGACACCTTTAATGTTCAATTGCTTAACTTGGCCTGCTAATTCTGGCGTTACTCGACGCTTCAAATAAACAAACTCACGCTGTTTTTTTGTACCCTCTTTCATCTTCTTCTTAATAGATGACACTTTTATATTTAACAACTTAGCCAGTTGAGTCAGTTGCGCCCTGTCAGCACTGATATCTTGTGGATTAAACCAGATAGAATGAACGGGTGTACTAATCGCTAATGGCTCACCATTACGATCTAAAATCATGCCGCGATGAGCTGGAATAGCAACATGACGCACATGTCGGGCATCGCCTTGATCACGTAAAAAATCAGGGTGCAGGATTTGGATATCTGCTAAGCGCCACGCTAATCCCAATACAAGGCCAATAAATACAACTCGCACTATATGTAAGCGCCATGCGCCCACATGGTTTATTGTTGTATGACTCATGGTTTAATCACCACAGTCATATCAACTGTTGGCACAATCATATTTAGACGTAAACGTGATTGTCGTTCAACACGGCCAGGGCTTGCCCAGGTACTTTGTTCTAACAATAACCGGCCCCACTCCTCATCTAATTTATCACGTATATATTCTAATTCTTGCAGCTCAACAAACTCTGTTCGCCACAAATACTTGCTATAAACCACTGCCATTGATGAAGCAATAACTGCTAATACAGCCAAAGCGATTGGAAGCTCTACACTTAAAGGAACGAGACGATTAGTTAGACTCACAATACTTTTTCCACTACACGTAATACTGCACTTCGTGCTCGTGAATTAATGGCTAATTCTTGCTCTCCCGCTTTAGTAGCTTTTCCAATTAATTTAATACGTGGGTGTAGGTCTTCCGCCCTGATAGGGAAGTTTGAAGGTAAGTCATCACCTTTAGCTTCATCACGAAAATAGCGTTTTACAATTCGGTCTTCTAATGAATGAAATGTGATGACCGATAAACGTCCGCCGATTGCCAATACATCTAAAGATTGTTCTAAACCTGTTTTTAAATCTTCTAATTCATTATTAATATAAATTCGGATAGCTTGAAATGTACGTGTTGCAGGATGCTTGTTCTTTTCACGAAACGGCATTGCCTTATCGACCAAAGCAGCTAATTGTGTCGTTGAGACAATAGGTGTATGTTCACGTGTTTCAACAATTGCACTGGCAATTCGTTTACCGAAGCGCTCTTCACCTAATGTTTTAATCACAAAGGTAATATCTTCGACTTTAGCTGTTGCCAACCATTCTGCTGCACTCACACCTACGTCTGGATTCATCCGCATATCTAGCGGACCATCTTTTTGGAAACTAAAGCCACGGTCGGCCACATCAATCTGTGGTGAAGACACACCTATATCGAGTAATATACCATCGACTTTGCCTTGCCATAAACGCTCATTAACCACTGCTGACATGTCGGCAAAAGAGCATTGTTCAATGCTAAAGCGAGGATCTTGTAACGATAATTGATTAGCTGTTGCAATCGCAGCAGGATCTTTATCTAAGCCCAGCAAGTGACCTTGCCCAGATAAGTGTGACAAAACTTGGCGTGCATGGCCGCCTCGGCCAAAGGTCCCATCAATATAAATTCCGTCAGCTTTTACAGCCAAGGACGCAACAGTCTCCTCTAGCAATACTGGTAAATGTTCTGAATGGCTGTCAGTCATCATATCGCCTTAAATTGAGAGGCTTTCTAATTCAGCCGGTAAAATACCGTCAAAATCTTCTTCCAAACAGTCATCCATTAGAGTATTCCAGGTTTCCTCATCCCAGAGCTCAAATTTATTCCCTTGTCCTATCATTACCGTACTTTTTTGTAAGCCTGCAAACTCACGTAACTTTGCAGGCAGTAAAATACGGCCATTACTATCCATTTCACACTCAGTTGCATAGCCCAATAACATTCGCTTTAAACGACGCACTTGAGGATTCAAACTAGGTAGCGCAGATAATTTCTTCTCAACCCCTTCCCATTCAGGCAAGGGGTATAATTGTAAACAATGGTCAGAGTGATCAATTGTGACAACTAAACGGCCTTCACAACAGACGCCCAGATGCTTACGGAACTTGGCTGGAATGGCCATCCGTCCTTTTGCATCTAGATTGAAAGTTGCTACACCTCGAAACACTTAAAAGCTCTCCTTTTGATCCACTTTGATCCACAATTCCCCACTAAGCGACACTATATGAGTGAGTCCAGGGCATGTCAAGCATGGTAATGAACAGATTCTTCTTTAGTGGTCAATGACTTAGGCGCACCTTATCAAGCTGGAGGAGAAAGAGGTTTAACTCTAATCAAGGACTACTTTTTTATCATAAAACTGGGCTTGGAAGTTAAAGTAGATTCTAGGTGTTGAAGGTAGTTATACCTTGAAACATCACCCTAAAATCATTTCAAAACCAAATATTAAAAATTAATAAATTAAGTATTTAGCGGAAACAGTCATTCCTTTGGCTACATAATGCGTATTGTTTTGACAAAACGGCTATCTCAATTATTAATTATAGCTCGTCGAAAACCTTAAAAAACCCCTATTAAACAATAATTTACACCTTAAAATAACGCATAATTTACTATCCTATATCACTATTGAGATAGCCTTAACAAAGTTAGCTGTTTGTATTGTTACGACGCGAATGATCGCCCAATTATTGAAGGTGTCCTTGCACTGGCTAAGCCATTAAAGCGTGCAGTTATTGCTGAAAGTATAGAAACAGTAGAGCATGGCTAGCACGGTTAGATCTTAGCTGTGAATTAGAACAGGGTTACGGAGTCTTAGGGCCTATGCCTGCTGAAGAGGTCTCTGCTTAGCTTAGAAGTTGGAAACCTGATAATGCTTAGCGTATTTGATCGAATTTGACCGTTCAAACTTATATAAAAAATGAGATGGCCGATAAGCCGGGTTCTGTCGAGGACAATCATTCATCTGGGACAAGCATCGCTACTTGCCTCAAGCGACCTACCCAAGAGCGATACGGGCCGTATCTGTTTGCCGAAACAAACTACTCTTCTATTTGGTCTTGCTCCGAGTGGGGTTTACCTTGCCGCAACTGTTGCCAGTTACGCGGTGCGCTCTTACCGCACCCTTTCACCCTTACCTAAATATTCGAAAATAATCAGGCGGTATACTCTCTGTTGCACTAGCCGTAGGCTTTCACCTCCCAGGCGTTACCTGGCACTCTGCCCATTGGAGCCCGGACTTTCCTCACAAATAGACATGCTATAAGCGCGATTGCCTGGCCATCTCAGTTGATAATTTTACCTGAATAAGACTATTTTTGCTGAAGTTTCAACGCCATGCTATAAGACGTGTTTTTGCTCACTTCTAATAATGATGCTGTGATTGCTGCCGCTTTCTTAACCGGTAACTCTTTTAACAATAAACTAAGTACTCGGTTAATTTCTGTTTCACTGGCATCTATTTGTTGTTTAGCTCCTTCTATAAGTAAAACACACTCACCTTTAAGTTGATTCGCATCAGCAGATACCCATGCTAATAATTCGACCAGTGGTTTTGTAGTAATGGTCTCATGTATTTTGGTGAGCTCTCTTGCTATACAAGCTGGGCGATGTTCGCCAAACACAGTAATCATGTCCGCTAATGTACCTTCTAATCGTCTTGGTGCATCATAGAAAATCATGGTACGACTTTCACCAACAAGTGATTGAAGTGCTTGCTGTCGGGCACCTTGTTTTGAAGGAAGAAAACCTTCAAAAGAGAAGCGATCGGATGCTAAACCTGAAGCTGATAGTGCAGCAATAACAGCACAACTTCCAGGAATGGGTATAACAGGAATATTATGCTCACGAACTAAGGTAACAAGCTTATAACCTGGATCACTGATTAATGGCGTTCCGGCATCACTAATTAGCGCAATAGACTCACCTTGTTGCAGCTTTTCTAACAAAGTCTCACTGCGTTGTTGTTCATTGTGATCATGCAATGAAATGCTTTGAGTACTGATGGCAAAGTGCTTCAATAAAATGCCGCTATGACGAGTATCTTCTGCGGCAATCACATCCACGGCTTCCAATACCTCAATAGCGCGTTGCGATATATCAGATAAGTTACCTATAGGGGTTGCTACTATATATAAGCATGCATCACTTCGTTCAGCCACAAAAATTCACCATAAAATTAGTACTCAGTTCTGGTCGTAATATACGCGAACAGGTAATATGTTTCCTTAAATAAATAATCATAGCTAGGAAGCCATGACACAACGATTTTTAATAAGCTGGCTTACATTTATCATTATAAGCTTAAGTGCCTGTCAGCCTGCACAACAAATAAGCCCAACGCGTCCCGATACTGCCGCTGTTCAAGCGGCCGTTACTGCGGAGCAATCGGGTGATTTTTTATCTGCCGCGCAACAATACCTTCTATTAGCTGGCGGCGCCAAAGAACAGCTGCAAGCGCACTATTATTTACGTGCTGCACGTGCTTTTTGGCAAGCCAATGATGATGTTGAATCGACACAAGCTTTATCACAGATTGATAAAACACTATTGTCAGCAGACCAACACTATAATGTCGCTATTTTAGAAGCAGAGCTGGCCCTTGCCTCTTCTCAACCAGAACAAGCATTAGCCGTATTAGACTTAGCTACGTTTCATTCACTTTCTTTGACACAGCAGCAAGTAGTGCTCCAGCTAAGAATAGATGCGTATCAATTAACTGAAAACTGGTTAGAAAAAGTAAATAATCACCTGCAACTGTCATTACTTTTAGATGATGAAACATATATCACTTCAAACCAACACGCATTATGGCAATCATTGATGGCATTAACACCACAATCATTGGAGTTATTTAAACCGGGTGTTGCACCAGCAGTTGATAGCGGTTGGTTTGAGCTTGCCTTCCTTGTCAAAAGCCATCAATCCAATCCCGAGGCGTTTATAGTAGCGATTGAAAACTGGCAGCGTGATTATCCTAGGCATCCCGCAAACCCTGAACTCTACGTCCCCAATCTGAGTGCTGGCACTCGGTTAAAAAAAGATCTAGATCTGATCGCGGTATTACTACCAGAGACGGGGCAATACAAATTAGCCGCACAGGCAATAAAGCAGAGTATTATTACGGCTCATTTTATTGCGCATTCGAACACAAAAATACGTTTCTACCCTGTTACCACTCAACCTAGTAATGTTTGGCAGCAATATCAGCAAGCGGTTTATGATTCGGCAAGTATCGTTATCGGTCCTCTGGACAAGCGAGCAGTTGAAGAATTAGCACAAAGCGGCAAGTTAACGATTCCCGTACTAGCCCTTAACCGTCTTTCTGACAAATCTAGTTATCCTAACCTATTCCAATTTGGCTTAGCACCTGAAGATGACGCCGTGTCGATTGCAAATTATGCAAGCCAGAACAATTATCAACGTGCCGTGATTCTGTCATCAAATGACAATTGGGGACAACGTGTGACCGAAGCCTTTAAGGAGCAATGGCTATCTAACCGTGGTATTTTATTAAATACGGCACACTATAATGCAAATAAAAATGACTTTTCGACAACAATTACCGCACTATTAGGACTAGATACAAGCACTCAACGATATCATTCTTTAAAACAGACATTGGGGAAAAGCGTAGAATTTGAACCTCGCCGTCGCCAAGATATTGATTTTATTTTCCTTGCTGCAAAACCTTTGAAGGCTCGACAATTAGTGCCACAGTTAAAGTTTCATCGCTCAGGAAATTTGCCCATTATAACCACTTCTCAAGCCTATTCTGGACGTCAGGATAGCCAACAAGATATTGATTTAAACAACCTTATTATCACCGATATTCCATGGATGCTGGAAAAGTCATCGCAAACTGACCCAGTCTATAATGCACTAAAAATGAGTCAAGCTGATCACTTTGACAGTTTAGTGCGTCTCTTCGCATTAGGTACTGATGCATATCGGATCATTCCCCAACTTAATGGACTCAGTCGTTCATCAGATATTTCATTTTCTGGTGCAACAGGCACATTAACAATTGATAGCAATGGCAGAGTAAATCGTGACACTAGCTGGGGTCAGTTTAATAAAGGTATTTTAAATACTATTGAAGGTAAGCAATAGATGGCTGATACCGGTCAACTTGCAGAGCAATTAGCCTGTGATTATTTACAAAAACATAAATTAAAACTTATTACTAAGAATTATCATTGCCGCCGAGGTGAAATTGATTTAATCATGCAGGATCACGCTACTCTGGTATTTATTGAAGTTCGTTACAGAAAGTCAGCTAAATTTGGTAGTGCACTAGAAAGTATTACCACTCAAAAGCAACAAAAAATAATTTTCACTGCGGAGCACTTCATCTTGACTCAAAATAGTGCTTTCTCTCAGTACCGGTTTGATGTTGTCGCCATCTCACCTAGCGTGCAACAACAGCCAAAAATTACTTGGGTTAAAGATGCATTTCAGCTAAATTAAGCTGCAATATGAATTTAAATAGCTCAACAGTAGTCAGAGCTTTTTGAAACAGCGATAATCAATCACATAATATTATATTTAGGACGTTTCTTATGTTAAAACTAAAATTTTCATTGTTACTATTGCTTCCGCTTCTCGTTTTACAAGGCTGTGCAACGGCCATTGTAACTGGAGCAGCAACTGGCGTATCAATTGCTCATGATCGCCGTAGTGCAGGTGCAGTTATTGATGATCAAGGCATTGAATTTAAAGCATCCTTTGCTTTATTTAATAATAAGGAAATTTATGATCAAAGCCATATCAACATCACCAGTTATAATGGTAGTGTGCTTATTACAGGTGAAACTCCCAGTGAAGATTTAAAACAAAAAGTATCCGCAGAAATTAAGGCAATTGATAATGTACGTCGCATTCATAATGAGTTATTCATCAGTGCGCCAAGTGCATTGCCATCGCGTAGTAGTGATACCTGGATAACGTCTAAAATTAAAGCTAAATTGACCACAGCAGAAGGAATTGATCCCTTCTATGTGAAGGTTGTCACTGAACACGGCATTGTTTATCTTATGGGTATTCTCAGCCATTCTGAGTCCGATAAAGTGGAATCAGTTGTCACCCAGGCTGCAGGTGTTCAGCGTGTGATTAAAATATTTGAATACACAGATTAGGATATCGTACAGGCCTGTTATCAACCTAGTTTAAAAAGGTCGAACTACGGCTAAAATGATTACTGCAATCAAAATAATAACCGGCAGTTCATTAAACCATCTGTAAAATACATGGCTTCGTTTATTCGCATCATTTTTAAAAATGCGTACTAATGCTCCACAATAGCCATGGTATGAAAATAACAAAATAACCAATGCTAATTTTGCGTGTAACCAATGCATAGAGGCTATTTGTTCTAAACTATACGCACTTAATAACCATAAACCGAAGCCTAAGGTCAATACCGCACTTGGCGTCATAATGCCTCGGTATAGCTTTCTCTCCATTACCTTAAAACGTTCACAGCTTATTTTATCATCACTCATTGCATGGTAGACAAACAAACGCGGCAAATAAAAGAGTGCCGCAAACCATGTCACCATAGAAATGATATGAAATGCTTTAACCCACAGCATGTATTACTCCTTACTAGTCAATTAGTGTTAATATTGGCTTATTGCTCATGCAGGGGGAGTCCAATCTATGTCCAATAAAAATCAACCATCTGATGAACGCCGTCGCTTTAGCCGCATACCCTTTGATGCGACAGCACATCTTAACTCGCATAAAGGTGAGTTGCACCTAAATTGTCATGTTATTGATATTTCACTAGTTGGAGTGCTTATAACGACACCTGAAGGTTGGTTAGGCGACATATCTGATCAATATACCATCGATCTTCTATTAGATGATGGCCAATTCGTCATCAAAATGGATACTGAAGTGGCCCATATAGCTGACAATACTATCGGTTTCCAATGTAAGCATATTGATTTGGATAGTATCTCACACTTGATACGACTGGTTGAGCTTAATCTAGGTGATGAGGCCTTATTACATAGAGAGCTAGCGGCACTGCTCCTTTAAGCATCAATGTTCTGCATTTTGTAAGGCATCAATAGCCTCTGATAAATGCCTAACAGCAACAACCTTAATGCCTTTAATCGCTTTTCTGGGTGCATTGGCAGCCGGTACAATGGCATACCTAAAGCCATGCTTCTGAGCATCTCGGATACGCTCTTCACCAGCTTGAACAGGTCGAATTTCACCGGTCAATCCCACTTCACCAAATAATATCCAGTCACGAGGTATCGGTTTATTTCTTAGACTTGATAATACTGCACCTAAAACAGCTAGATCGGCCCCTGTTTCACTCAGTTTGACGCCACCAACGACATTAATAAATACATCTTGATCATTGCAGGTAATACCACCATGTCGATGTAAGATAGCTAATAGCATAGCTAATCGATTTTGGTCTAAGCCAACAGATACACGTCTTGGATTACCCAGCGGACTATCATCAACTAATGCCTGAACTTCAACCAGCATAGGCCGACTACCTTCACGAATCACCGTAACAATACTTCCTGCAAGTGATGTTTCACCTCGAGATAAGAAGATTGCTGAAGGATTACTGACTTCTTTTAAGCCCAATTCAGTCATGCTAAACACGCCAAGTTCATTGACGGCACCAAAACGATTCTTAACTGCGCGAAGTATCCTAAATCGTGTTGAGGTATCACCTTCAAAATACAGAACAGAATCTACCATATGCTCCAGCACACGAGGCCCGGCTAAAGCCCCCTGTTTAGTGACATGGCCGACTAGTATCAAGGTCGTACCACTCGATTTAGCAAAACGAACTAATTGTGCAGCACTCTCCCTAACTTGTGCTACAGTCCCAGGAGCAGATTGCAATAATTCAGTAAAGACAGTTTGAATTGAATCAATAACCATTACCTGAGGCCTTCGCTCAAGAGCGGTAGCAATCATTTGTTCTACATGTGTTTCCGCTAATAAATCTACCGGTGCTTGTTCAAGTTGCAGACGCTCTGCACGCAGACGAATTTGTTGTAGTGATTCTTCACCACTAATATAAAGTGGACTGACACCTGATTTCTTCGCCATTATTGCCATTGCTTGTAGCAATAAGGTTGACTTGCCAATACCCGGATCACCACCAATAAGTACTACCGATCCTGTCACCAAGCCACCGCCTAAAACGCGATCTAATTCATCCAGACCTGTTGTCCAACGAACTGCTTGTTCGGAAGTAATATTACCTAAAGATTGCACTTCACTTTTTTGTTCTCCAGCATAACCAGTATGCTTAGCAATAGTTGTCTGACTGCTAGGGCTTGACGAAATTTGAATTTCTTCTTCTAAACTATTCCATGCACCACAATCAGCACATCGTCCTGCCCATTGCGGCGTCTGACCGCCACACTCTTTACAACGATAACTCCGCTTAGCTTTAGCCATGGTGATAGTCCCTCTTCACTCGTGGATTAATTTGACTCACCAATTCATAGCTAATCGTATTTGCTTGTGCAGCAATACGCTCTACTGGTAGGTGCTCATCACCCCAAAGAATGACTTCATCACCTATTAATACAGTATTTATATCTGTTAAATCAACAGCAATCATATCCATTGACACCCGACCTAACACAGCGCAAATTTGACCGTTAATTAATACTGAGCCTGAATTAGAAAGCTGGCGACTATACCCATCTGCATAGCCAATATCGACAATACCAACAAGCGTTGCTTTATCGGCAAGCCAAGTGCCACTGTAACCAACTTTATCGCCCTCTTTAAGAGTTTGTATCGCAATAATTTTTGAGCACAATTTCATCACCGGTTTTAAACCTAGTTCCGCGGCAGATTGATCGTCAAAAGGTGAAATACCATATAACATTAGTCCTGGGCGAACCCAATCAGCATGACTATTTGGCAAAGAAAGTAGTGCAGCTGAATTAGCCATACTAATTTCAAGTTGATTTTCATTTGCAAACATACCAATTAAATCTAATTGCTGTTGATTGCTGCTATTGCCAGGTTCATCAGCACTAGCAAAGTGACTCATCACCCCGATGGGACCAGAGATAGCACTGCTTTCAGACATAATTTTTAATGCATCGCGAGCCTCATCTTTCGTTAAACCTAAACGATGCATACCCGTTTCAAGCATCAACCAACAACACGCTAACGGTGATGCGAGTGTTCTATTTCTAACAAGTTCAAGCTGAGACATCTGATGAAAAACAAGTGATAAACCATGCTTGGCAGCAAGCTGTAATTCTTCGCTTGAATGTACGCCTTCAAGAATAACAATGGGCTGCTTAATACCAGACAACCGTAACTCTAATGCTTCGTCCAACCTTGCGACAGCAAATGCGTCACTCTCAGCTAAGACGTGTGCCGCTTCAATTGCACCATGGCCATAGGCATTTGCTTTAATAACTGACATAACCATACTATTTGGTGCCAACTCTTTAACACGGTTAAAATTGTGTAACAGAGCAGCTAAATCAATACAAGCAACAGGATACGTCGTCACAATTATTCAGCACCATAATCATCATAGTTATTGTAGGCAAAGTTTTCGAAACGAGTGTATCGGCCTTGGAATGTCAGTGCAACTGTACCAATCGGCCCATTACGTTGCTTACCAATAATTATTTCTGCTTTACCTTTTTCGGGTGAGTCTTCGTTATATACCTCATCACGATAAATAAACACGATTAAATCAGCATCTTGCTCAATCGCCCCTGATTCACGAAGATCGGACATAATAGGTCGTTTATTTGGACGTTGCTCAAGACTTCGATTCAACTGTGATAGCGCAATAACAGGTACTTCTAACTCTTTTGCTAAGGCTTTTAGTGATCGCGAAATCTCAGACACTTCCGTCGTTCTATTTTCACCGGCTTTACCGCTACCCTGCATCAACTGAATATAGTCAATGACGATAAGACTTAAGCCATGATCACGCTTCAATCTACGTGCTCGGGCCCGTAACTCTGTCGCCGTGAGTGCCGGTGTATCATCAATGAATAATGGTGCTTCATTTAGTAAAGCAATGGCTGAAGTAAGCCGTGGCCAATCATCATCATTCAACTTACCCGTTCTTAAGCGATGTTGATCGATTTGACCTAATGAAGACAACATACGCATTGCTAGCGCATCTGCAGGCATCTCCATACTGAATACGGCAACAGGCGCATTACTTTTAATCGCAGCATGTTCAGCCAAGTTCATCGCAAAGGTTGTTTTACCCATTGATGGTCGCCCAGCAACAATGACTAAGTCGGCGGGTTGAAGGCCCGATGTTTGCTCATCAAAATCAGTAAAACCAGAAGATAACCCTGTAATTAGACTATCAGATTCAAATAAAGTATCAATACGATCGACCACTTTACTTAAGACTTCTTTCACCTGAATAAAGCCGCCGCCTCGATGAGCACCTTTCTCGGCTATTTCTAACACTTGCCTTTCAGCTTCATCCAACATCTGGTCACTATTTCGACCTTCAGGAGTGAAAGCAACGTTTGAAATAGATGTGCCTACTGCAATTAGCTGGCGCAAAATAGAGCGTTCACGAACGATTGAAGCATAAGCCAAAATATTGGCTGCACTAGGCGTATTTCTTACCAATGTACCTAGATAGGCAAGCTCACCCACTTGATCAAGTTCACCACGCTTATCATGCCACTCAGCTAAGGTGATGACGTCAACGGGTTGAGATTTAGAAAAGAGCTCAGAAATCGCTTGAAAGATTAAGCGATGATCACGTCGATAGAAGTCTGATTCGACCAACACATCAGCCACTTGGTCCCAACTGCCATTATCAAGCAAGAGGCCACCAAGAACAGATTGCTCAGCTTCAACAGAATGTGGCGGGACTTTAAGTGCTGCAGTGGCACTATCTGAAAAAGAGTCCGGGTATGATAATTCATCTTCCACAGAGTTCATCCTAAAGCGTTATCACTTTAATCATCACTTAATGTTTTAAGTGCATCATTAAAGTTTCTTATGACTAAAGACAAAAATAACCACTCACGTGGCTACATTTAAATATTCTTTGATAGAACAAATGAGACCACGCTAATGCGTAGTCTCATTTAATTCAGTTTTTACTCGTCTTCTTGTTCTTTTGCAATAGCTTCAGCTTCTTCTAACGCTTTTGCTCTTGCCTTGTCAGCTTCAGCTGCTTCAGCTTGTGCGGCTAATTGCGCTTCAGAAGTGATGTTTACATTTACTGTAACAATAACATCTGAGTGCAATTGAATATCAAGATTGTATTCGCCTGTATGACGTAATGCGCCTTCTGGAAGACGTACTTCACTACGCTCAATTTCAGCGCCTGCAGCGTTTAACGCTTCAGCAATATCACTAGCACTAATTGAACCAAACAACTTACCTTCAATACCAGCATTAGCCATGATATTTACATCACCAGCTGCGACTAATTTGACTTTACGTTGTTCTGCCACAGCTTGTAACTTAGCAGCCGCAGCTTCTAATTCAGCACGACGTGATTCAAACACTTCTCTGTTACGATTGTTAGCTGGTAATGCTTTTCCATTTGGTACTAGGAAATTACGACCGAAGCCAGCTTTAACAGCCACTTCATCGCCAAGATTACCAAGCTTCTGCATTTTTTCTAGCAAAATTACTTGCATCGTTTTACCCTCATTCGCAGTGAAACACTGCTCTTTAAAGTCACTCGCCTTGTTTATTCAAACGTCGGCGAAAATTAAACCATTGTTCCAAAACACCTGTCATTGCAAGTAATGCCAACATTTGAGGCATTACTAAAAATAGCAATACATAGACTGCTATTACCCAAACTTTATGTTTTTGTTGTTGTTTGACAATTGCGTGAACAACAGCCAAACCTTGCAAGGCAAATACCGCTAGCATAACGGGTAAACAATCCTTTAATACTTCGAACGTCTCACCTAGTGGTGATACGGTTATTACCATGAAAGCCATGGTGAGTATTGCGGCAGGTTTACCTAATGTAAGTTGATAAAACTCACTAGAAAAACCACCTGGATTATACAATTTAGCTTGCCATGCTCGACCGATTAATAAACCCAGCATTACATTAAGACTAAATCCCGCAGCGATTAACCCTGTCATCATTCCTGACAGACTTAATATTAATGACTGTGTTTCCGATTGATTAAACTGCCAGCCTGGCTGTTTAACTACCGTTGCCATAAATGGCTCAATCATTTGTTGCCACCATAATGAAAGGTCAGTCACTGCTAAATGCGCGCCTAAAACTAACACCATGCCTAGACCTGTTGCTGCCAATAAACCAGCGGCTAAGGATCGGGTATAACCTAATACCAAACTAATGCCAAAAACCGGCAACCAGCTTGATAACAAAAACAATCCAGAGATATAAAACTGTTTTAGCATTAATCCCGCTAATAAACTAACTATTAACGTGACGGCTACAACAACTATAGCTCCTTCTTTTGGCCCCATACGCAAAGTAGAAAGGGCAATGACTCCACTGGCTAAATAGCTAAGTGGAGGAAATAATAAAGCGCCAAGTGATAACAATGCAGTGGCTATGGCAGATTGCCATCGTCCTTGCATTGCAAATACTGCAATACTTCGCAGCATACTCTTTACGCCCTAGCTTTATTTGATGTTTTGAATGACAACATCATCCTTATTTATGCATATCGCAATAAGGAATTAGCGCTAAGAAACGCGCACGCTTCACACATGTAGAAAGCTGACGTTGGTAACGCGCTTTAGTACCAGTGATACGGCTAGGAACAATTTTTCCTGTTTCTGTGATGTAGTTTTTTAAAAAAGTTACATCTTTATAAACAATCTGCTTAACATTTTCTGCTGTGAAGCGACAAAATTTTCTACGTCTAAAAAAACGTGCCATGTTTATGCTCCTAGGTTATTAAGCGTCACGACGACGAGGTTTTTC
>Ga0105350_10000066_pt1 | contig 61540 bp, 54 predicted proteins | sample EN1Hudsemesocosm_FD_83506 | JGI IMG/M metagenome (GOLD analysis project Ga0105350, IMG submission 83506) | Methane-oxidizing microbial communities from mesocosms in the Hudson Canyon - EN1E Hudson Canyon | ecosystem: Environmental > Aquatic > Marine > Cold seeps | place: Hudson Canyon... | reverse complement strand
AGGGTTTAGATTATCATTTACAGTAATAATAAAAAGGTCTTCACTAGGAATCGCACGATAGTCACCTAACTTAGTTTTACGAGGTTTAGAAAGAATAAATTGAATTTTATGCAGGGCAACAAGGTCTTCAATGTAAACTATTATACTGTCATGGAAAAATGGAGAAAGAAGCGTTTGAAGTTTTTCTTTGTCAGACATTTACTACCTTTTTATTGTCTGCCGGCAGTTCTTTTTGTGCCCATGTAGGACAGTCTCCACATTTGTTTTTACCTTTAAATAAACCACAAGAACTAGCCCCCATAATTAAGAAAAGTAACAGAACTGCAACTGAATATTTCGTTATTTGTAGCACGTCATGAATAATTGAATGTTTAAAAGTACAAATTCATATACATTTGCACGAATAATATTTAAGTATTATTGCATTAATAGAAACGTTTCTTTTTTAACAAAGTTACATTGGGCATTTTTTACCACATAGGACGATATACAATGATGTTGCTGTCAATGTTTACCAGACCCGAAAAAATTTCGGTGTATTGGGCTCGCCTAATGGAGGAAATGATGCAGCTTGGAATCAAATCTCTGGGTATTGTAATCTTGATGTCTGCTTTTATGGGGGCTGTTATTGTAATTCAATCAGCTACGGCAATTGATGCTGCTTGGATTCCTGATTATACAGTTGGATTTACAGCCAAACAATCCATTATTCTAGAGTTTTCACCTACCATAATGAGTTTAATCTTAGCAGGGAAAGTAGGTTCAAATATTGCTTCTGAATTAGGGTCAATGCGTGTAACTGAACAAATTGATGCGCTAGAAATTATGGGGATTAATACAAAAGCTTATTTAATTCGTCCAAAAATTATTGCTGCGGTATTAATTTTCCCGGTAGTAATAATCTTTAGTATGGCTTTTGGATTTGGTGGAGGTTGGATGGCGTCTTTTGGAACGGGCTTAATTCCGGAAGAGCAGTATATAGTTGGGATACAGTCTTTTTATGATGACAATTTATGGATGATTACTTATGCTTTAATCAAGGCTACGGTATTTGCTTTCATTATAACCTCTGTTTCAAGTTACCATGGTTATTATACGAGTGGGGGAGCATTAGAAGTTGGTAAGTCGAGCACCAACGCAGTTGTGTATAGTAGTGTTTTAATTCTTTTATCAAATCTTTTATTAACCCAATTATTATTGATTTGATAGAAGTTAAACACATAGATATGTCATTTGGTGACACCCAAGTATTACAGGATGTTTCGTTTAAGTTCGAACGAGGTAAAACGAATTTAGTTATTGGGCAAAGTGGTTCAGGAAAGTCTGTATTAACGAAATGTATTATTGGGTTGCATGCTCCAGACAAAGGTCAAATACTGTACGATGGTGTGGATTTTTCAGCCATGAAAAAAAAGGAAAAAAAGAAAATCAGGAAGCAGATAGGAATGCTATTTCAAGGGGGAGCGCTATTCGATTCCTTAAGCGTTATCGAAAATGTCATTTTCCCATTAAAAATGTTTACCAAAATGAGCAGAAAAGAAATGCTAGATAGAGCTAATTTTTGCTTAGAAAGAGTTGATATCATCAATAAAAATAATCTCTTTCCATCTGAGATTAGTGGAGGGATGCAAAAAAGGGTAGCAATAGCAAGGGCTATTGTTATGAAACCAAAGTATTTATTTTGTGATGAACCTAACTCTGGGTTAGATCCTTTAACTGCCATTTTGATTGATAATTTAATCAAAGAATTGACAGAAGAATACAATATGACCACCGTAGTAATTACACATGATATGAACTCCGTTCTAGAAATAGGCGACAATATTATGTTTATATACAAAGGAAATAACCATTGGGTAGGTGATAAGGATTCAATAATTACTACACCTAACAAAGAAGTAAACGATTTTGTTTATTCTTCTAAGTTTTTGAAACTCTTCAAAGAGAAAATGAATTAGCGAGATTACTTTCTCTTTTTCTGAAAAAATGTTTTAATCAGAGCTCTAGCCTCATTTTCAAGGACACCTCCAATGACTTCTGTGGAAGGATGTAAAATGTTTTCTGTAATTCTTTTGTAACCTCTCCTGTCATCAGATGCGCCATAAATAACTTTACCTATCCGGGTCCAAAACGCCGCGCCTGCGCACATAGTACAGGGTTCAAGTGTTACGTATAAGGTGCATTTGTCGAGGTATTTATTTCCTAGATATTCACTTGCAGATGTAAAGGCCTGCATTTCTGCATGAGCAGTAAAATCAGTTAACCTTTCAGTAAAATTATGTGTTCTAGCTATAATCTTATTATTACAAACGATAACTGCACCAACGGGTACTTCATCAGCTTCAAAGGCTTTTTTCGCTTCGATAAGCGCTTGTTTCATATAATATTCGTGTGATGGTGGTTTTATCATATCTTAAAATCTAGTTTTTACAAAGATTCATTTATTTCAAGAGCTTCGACTACATTTTTTTTATATTTGTTAGAATTATTCTAAATAAGGAAAATTTAACAAACTAAAATATACAAACATGGCATTTGAATTACCAGCGTTACCATACGCATACGACGCATTAGAACCACATATTGATGCAAGAACAATGGAAATCCACCACAGTAAACATCATAATGGGTATACAAATAATTTAAACAATGCAATAGCAGAAACTGAATTAGAAGGGCAGCCAATTTTAAATTTATTATCTGACATGGATATGAATAATGGAGCTCTACGAAATAACGGAGGAGGATATTTTAACCATAGTTTATTCTGGGAAGTTATGTCGCCAGATGGTGGCGGAGAACCAACAGGTGAATTAGCTGAGGCAATTAGCGCTGCTTTCGGTTCTTTCGAAGCTTTTAAAGATGCTTTTTCTAAGGCTGCTGCAACCCGTTTTGGTTCAGGTTGGGCTTGGCTTTGTGCGCATGAAGGAGGTAAAGTAGAAGTTTGTTCTTCTGCAAATCAAGACAATCCATTAATGCCAGGTATTGGTTGTGGGGGGGCGCCAATTTTAGGCTTAGATGTTTGGGAGCATGCTTACTATTTAAACTACCAAAATAGGCGCCCAGATTACATTAATGCATTTTTTAGTGTAATTAATTGGGAGAAAGTATCTGAAAACTTTGCTGCAGTAAAATAGTACCAAAGAAATACTTTGTAAATTTAAGCCATCCGATTGGGGTGGCTTTTTTTATGAGAACAAAACTTAGCATATTATTATTATTAGGAATATTTATATTTCCAGTTATTGCATGTGCCAAGAACGATGTTCCAAAAATCAGGATGCACAAACAAATAAAGGTTCCTTTTTTTAAGAAAAGAAGGTTGAAAAATGAGCATAATAAATGGATCGCTGCTGGCTTAGATTTGTCTTTGGGAGTGTTTGGAGTTCACCGGCTATATTTAGGAACAGATGCACTTGTTCCTGTTATGTATACACTCACGCTAGGTGGCGGGGGAATGCTAGTTTTGGCTGATTTAGGAGTAATATTATTGTCAAAGGATATTGAAACCTACGCAAATAGTTCGCATATCTTTATGTGGAGAAAAAAGGGCTAAGGTTTTCTTCTTTTAAATAGAGCATTCACGAAAATAGTACCCAAAATTATTGTCGCACCTAAATAAAACCCGGGCGGCATCACTTCTGTTTTTGGATAAAAAATTAAACCCAATATTACAGCGTAGATTGGCTCCAGGTTTATGGTAATATTCATTGTGAAAATGGGTAAATGTTTTGATAGTTCAACACCGACTAAAAAAGCAAAAGCTGTACAAATCGAACCCAAAATAAAAAGATATCCAAATTGTTCCAAGTCAATTGTAAGGGTTTCGGTATTCAACTCCCCTGTTAAGGTGAAAAAGATAGCCACCCCAATAAAGCCACCAAGCATTTCAAAAATTGTGATTGATTTTGGGTCATGTTCTTGTACAAGTTTTCCATTAATAACAGAAAACAAAGCAGCACCTAATGCTGATATCAGTGCTAAAATCATTGCTAAATAATAATCAGAAGATGTATTTGCAATTATAGCTATTCCTACAATAATTGTTATTCCCATTAATGATTCTTTAAAGTCATATTTACGTTTAAGTATCAGAGGTTCGATAAAAGAAGTGAATAATGCTGTGGTAGATAAAAACACTAAGGCTAGCGAAATGTTAGATAGCTGAATAGCTTTGAAAAAGGTAATCCAGTGTGCGGCAATGATAAGTCCGGTTCCAAGTGTCGCAAATAAGCCTTTTTTTGTGATTCGTATTTTATGTTTAAGGAACCGAAGCACTATAAATAAGCTAATCATACCGATTAACATCCTATAAAAAACTATTGTAACGGCTGTTGTTTCTAGCAACCCAAGTTCCTTTCCAATTACTCCAGTGAAGCCCCAAATTAATATTATTAGGTGCAGCCATAGATGATATTTGTATTTGCTTAACATGTGACTAAGCTATCTATAAAAAGGATGAGTGCTAACTTATTATATGATGAATGAAAAAAAGTTGTAACTTACCAATCAAACTAAATTACTATTATTATGATTAAATTATACTTTGCTTTAATAGCGTTATTATTTTTTAGTGCAAATTTAAGCACAAATGCCCAATGTACGACAACAGATGCTACCGGATGTTTATGTCCTGATGGAACAACGGAATGTGACCTTCTTCCCGATATTACCGTTTCTTGGTGGGCAATAGAAAATTATGCGTCTGGCCCAGATGAATATTCTCAAACAGGAAATGGAGTAAACAATGGTCGGCTTCGAATAACGGGTTCAACCCCAAATATTGGACATGGACCACTGACAGTTAGAGGGTCTGATTATTTTGTTTGTGGAACTGACACGCTATTAGGTGATCCCGGTGTTTGTCCGAATGGCTCATCCCCTCAACAATTGATCACTCAAAGGATTTATCACAAGAATAATGGAGTAATGACTTACTATGATAGATGGGCTGGTGCAATGACTTATCATCCAACACACGGTCATAATCATGTTGATGATTGGGGAGTATTTACTTTGAGGGTGGAAGATCCGAGCGACCCTAATCCTTTAAACTGGGCGATTGTTGGCGATGGTGCAAAATTAGGATTTTGTTTAATGGATTATGGCACGTGTTCAACTTATCCTGATCATTGTAAAGATGTCAATACAGACTATATGAGTGGAACCACTATGTTAAATGGTGATTTCCCAAATTATGGTTTGGGCGGAGGAAGTTACAGTTGCTCTCCCGTAGAACAAGGAATTACATCTGGATATACAGATATTTATGGGGAACATTTAGACGGGATGTGGATTAATATACCACCTGGAACATGTAATGGAGATTACTGGATAGTTGCTGAAATAGATCCTCATAATAGTTTTCTTGAGTCTGATAGTACAAATAATTGGACTGCAACTCCATTTACTTTAACCCAGCAAGAGCCGGCAGGAACCACCAACTTTGCATTAACAGCGGATAATGGCACCGAATTTTGTGCAGGAGGGTCAACGGTTTTAAGTGCGCCTGCAGGGATTAATTATTTATGGAGCACAGGAGAAACTACACAAACTATTACCGTTTCACAAGCAGGAACTTATACGGTTGATTTGACGAACACCTGTGGTACCGGAACTAGTGATCCAATGACGATTACTTTGTTGCCAACTCCGTCTGCACCTACCTTTACTGGAGATACTGTTGTGTGTACGGGTCAGTCAACCGTGCTTACCGCAACAGGAAGTAATGTTACATGGTTTAACGAAAATGGTACTGAAGTAGGAACAGGGAATACTTTTACTACTCCGGCATTGACATCTGATTCGACTTTTTATGCAGAATCAGATAATTATATTGCCGGGATTACGGAATTTACTGGATTAACGGACACCTCAAATACAGGAGGAAGTTTCTTTACTAATATTCAAGCATTAATATTTGATGTTACTGTGCCGCTTACAATAAAATCGGTTAAAGTCATTGCTGACGGAGCAGGAGATAGAAATATTCAATTAATTGATGATGGCGGGAACCTTGTACAAGCTGGCACCTTTACATTGCCGGATGGAGAATCGCAGGTAGATGTTAATTTTAATGTCCCGGCTGGCATGAATTACCAAATAAGTGTAAATGGAGTTAGTGATTTGTGGAGATGTAATTCAGGGGTTAATTATCCTTATGAAATCGTGGATACTATATCTATTCATAATTCAACTGCAGGAACAGCGTATTATTATTTTTTCTACGATTGGGAAATTACTGTTGGTGAAAGTACTTGTACTGGACCACAATCAGCTCAAACTGTTTATGTTGATTCTTGTTCTGGAATTGATGATGTTGATATTTCAGCAAGTACATCGGTTTATCCTAATCCAAATAAAGGGACATTTACGTTTGAATTTAATGTTCCTGGTACCGGGTCATTTGAATACACAATAGTGGATGTAGTTGGAAAGGTAATCTATTCTAAAGAAGTTACGGAGCAAACCGGATTCTACAAAGAGATTATCAGTCTTTCGGAAGCTGCACCTGGGATTTATTCAGTTGTTGTTAATTTAATGGGTAAAACTTCTACAACCAGGTTTGTTGTTGAGTAAAGCATATAGACTAAGTTTTTTTTTAACTTTTATAATAGTGTCAACTGGTTATTCCCAGTCGTTTACTATTTATAATGCTTCCAACTCTCCTCTTGAGACCAACACTATAAGATGTTTTGCAAAAGATTCCGCAGGGTTAATTTGGATCGGAACTGATTTTGGGCTTTATTCTTATGATTACACTAATTGGGAGGTCTACACTTTAGCGAATAGCAGTATTCAAAGTAATCAGATTCGTTCTCTTAAAGTTGACTCAGTTAATAATCTTTGGGTTGGATTTTTTGACGCAGGACTTTCAAAATTCGATGGATTAACTTGGCAAGATTGGAACGCAAGTAATTCTTCTATTCCAGATGAAAATATAAAGTCCATTACCATTGATGCGAACGGCATTATTTGGTTAGGCACAGGGCTTGGATTAGTAAAAAAAGACACCAATGATACCTGGCCACTATGGAACACCTCGAATAGCAATATGTGGTCTAACAACGTGACATCTGTATTGCATGATGATACTACTTTGTACTTTGGAACCTTAAATGGGGGGTTAAATCTAATGAACGATACAAGCATTGTTATCTATAATTTATACACTTCTGTTTTTCCAGATAATACAGTTTTAAGTATAGGGAAATCTGCATCTTCATTATGGTGTGCCACCCCAAGCCAAGGAGCCGTCGAATATTTAGGCCCAGATTTTTTTCAAGTCTACAATGAAAGTAATAGCCTTTTACCTACCAATGGGTTAATGAGCGTTCATATTGGAGTTAATGATGTTTTCTTTGGGTCTCAATCAAAAGGAATAATTATCTACAATAATGGAGGCTTTAATTACTATAATACAGAAAACTCCTCCATGCCTGTCGATCATGTATCATCTGTGTTCGATGATGCTGGAACAGTTTGGATAGGGACAGTCGGTGGAGGAGTTGTAAAAATGGAAGAATTTTATTCGCAAACTACTGAATACAATGGCTTGAAAGCCTTAAAAGTAATTGACAATGTAGTCTACCTCCCCTCTGATACAAAAGGAGCTTATAATGTTTTTGACATTATGGGAAAATTGATCTTATGTAAATCAGTAAATAGTTCTAGTGTTAATTTATCAATGTTGAAACCAGGCGTTTACATTTTTAAAGTAATCGATTTCCAAAAAAACACTACATTCTCAAAAAAAGTAATAATTGATTAAGTTTGAACGTAGCAAAAAGTAGGCTATTCCACTGTAACAGATTTAGCTAAATTTCTAGGCTGATCAACATTACATCCCCTCATTACTGCAATATGATAACTTAATAATTGCATTGGAATTGTAGCAATTAATGGAACCAGTACATCATCGGTTTCAGGAATCTCAATAACGTGGTCTGCTATTGCTTTTACCTCCGTATCTCCTTTAGTAACAACTGCAATCACTTTACCTTTTCTCGCTTTAACTTCTTGAATGTTACTGACAACTTTTTCGTAACTCGCATCTTTCGTAGCAATTACAAAAATCGGCATCTCTTCATCAATCAACGCGATAGGTCCATGCTTCATTTCTGCAGCTGGATAACCCTCCGCATGGATATAAGATATTTCTTTTAGTTTAAGGGCACCTTCTAGGGCTACAGGGAAGTTTATTCCTCTACCTAAATACAAAGCGTTTGAAGCATCTTTGTATATCTCAGCGATAAATTTGATTTGTTTGTCTGATTTTAAAACCTCCTCTACTTTTTCCGGAATAGAATTCAATTCAAACAATATTCTGTTAAATCTATTAGAAAGAATAGTTCCTTTTTTCTTACCTATCATTAAAGCTAATAATGTAAGAACAGTTACTTGAGCTGTAAATGCTTTGGTTGATGCGACTCCGATTTCTGGTCCCGCATGTGTATAAGAACCACAGTCTGTTAATCGAGAGATTGAACTCCCAACAACATTACAAATACCAAGTATTGTCGCTCCTCTTTCTTTTGCTAAGCTTATTGCAGCTAAAGTATCGGCTGTCTCTCCTGATTGTGAAATGCAAATTACAACATCACCCTCATTGATGATAGGGTTTCTGTATCTAAATTCAGAAGCGTATTCAACTTCTACAGGAATTCTAGCTAATTCTTCTAGCAAATATTCCCCAACAATGCCAGCATGCCAAGAGGTTCCACAAGCAACAACGATTAAACGTTTAGCGTTAACGATTTTTTCTTCGTAATCTTTTATTCCTCCGAGGGCAACAGAACTGTCTTTGAGGTTGATTCGTCCACGCATACAATCCATAATTGAACGTGGTTGTTCAAATATTTCTTTGAGCATGAAATGTTCGTACCCGCCTTTTTCAAGGGCTTCTAACTGCAATTCTAGCTCTTGGATATAGGGAGTTTTCTCAACGTTACCTATTGTTTTTATTTTAAGTCCTGAATCTAGATTCAAACGGGCAATTTCTCCATCTTCTAAGTACACTACGTTTTTTGTGTACTCCACAATAGGTGTTGCATCAGACGCAACGTAAAATTCACCTTTTCCAATACCAACAACCAATGGGCTACTTTTTCTAGCGGCAATTAGCTCACGGTTATTTTCTTTTGAAATAATAACAATGGCATATGCTCCATGGACTTCGTTTAGCGCTTGTCGAACTCCTTCAAATAAACCAACGTTCTCCTTTTCTATAATATCTTCAATCAAGTGCATAAACACTTCAGTATCTGTTTCACTTTTAAACTTGTGGCCTCTAGAAATTAATTCTTTTTTAAGGATAGCGTAGTTTTCAATAATTCCATTGTGAACCAAAGCAAATTTTCCGTTACCAGATAGGTGTGGGTGTGCATTTACATCATTAGGTTCTCCGTGAGTTGCCCATCTAGTGTGGCCAATTCCAATATTTCCGCTTGTGTCGACTCCCTCAGCGTGCTTTTCTAATTCGGCAACTTTACCTTGTTTTTTTAAAAGGCTTAAATTAAGGTTATTATTGATAGCTATACCTGAACTATCATATCCTCGATACTCTAGTCTTTTAAGTCCTTTTAAAACTATTGGGAAAGCTTCTTTCTCACCAATATATGCAACTATTCCACACATGCCTTAATATTTTGTATAGGTTAAAACTAACTTTGGTTTGTCTTTATTAAGAGAATTTACCCCGTTTAGAATAACTCTATTTGCGGTTATTCCAGATCCACCAATAACTAGGGTTATGCCGTCATTTTGAAACTCTCCAGCAAAAACTTGATTTACGTATCGGGTAATGTTAAAAATGTAATTATTTGTAGCAAGATCTAGCTGTCCACCATGACTTGATTCATTTGCATCAGGTAAAAAGGAAATGTTTCCATTTTCATCCACACGGGTCAAGAACAAATATTCCGAAGGGGTAAAGTTGTCTAATGTATTGTATTGTATGGGAAGTACTAGTTCAGCTTTATTTACAACCACTTTTCCACTGTCAATAAAATCTGTAAGATTTGGAAAATGAATTTTTGCTTTTGCACCACCCAATGCTTGAAGGTAAAACACATCCATCCCGAAGGTTGAGTCGTTAATTTGTGCATCAACAAATGTGTTAGAATAATCGATGTCTACCGCATTGTAATGAGCACAATTAGTATTAAAATTAAAATCAAAACTTAATGTATCATGTTCCGAAGATATTCCAGAAGTATCCCTATAAAATATAGTTACTTTTGAAAAGTCATTTACCATGTCAGTATAAATTATTCCACCATCGTTTACACCTTGCGCAGGGTTATTTGCTTTAATCACCAACCCTTTGTACCAATCTAAAAACTCTCCCGTCCCATCATTTCCAGAAAGAGAAGTGTTTCCTGATTCATTAAACATTTTCCATCCAAACTCATTAATGCTTAATGGGATATTTAGAATGGCGTATTCAGTTAATGCCCCTCCTACATAACCAACAGACACAGGGTCAGGAGTAATAAGCCCACTAACAGCCAAGTTTGGGCCCGTTGTAGTCATTAATTTATTTGTGTGGTAGGTAGAGTCAATTTCAATATCTTCATTCATCTGATACACTTCAAAAGTCTGCGGGTCAAGGTTTCCAAATGACCCTTGAAGGGCTAGATACATAATAACAGAATCAATAACCAAACTATCTAATGAACCACTTGCCAATGTAAAATCGACTGAAGCTTCCAGTCTAATTTGAGAAACAATGGAAGCGTCCATCTTTCCAAAATATGGATCAACGTATGTTCCTAACATACTAGGACCATCTAATTCATCTGATTTTAAAGAATCCTCTTTTATAGAATAGGTAATGATAGATGTAGTATCAATTAATTCAACATTTAATTGATCGCCTTGAGGTTGGACATTCAACCCAATTCCGTCTTCCTTCTTTTTACATCCAGTTAATACGATTAGTCCTAAAAAAAAGATAGCGGAAAGGTTAATTGCTTTCCGCTTACTTATTAAGCTAATTATTTTACTGAATTTTTTAATCTGCCAACACTCCATTCTCACTAAGTACTTTTTCATAAAATCCTTGATGTGTATCAACCAAAGTTTCTTCGGTTTGATAATCCAAAACAGGTTTACCTGAATCATTTATATAACTACTTAGCTCAGAATTTATTGTTTCACTTCCAATACTAATTGCATCCGCCCATTGCGCTCCCGTTTTATTTAGGTTTAATGCATTTGGAGTTTTCAAAAAATCTACGTCTTCGTTTGTGATATTATCAAAATTTAGTTTACCAATTATTTTTGAATCTAAGTTACCACTAAACTCATCTGCATATGGCGTGTAAATAATTTTTACATTTGAAAAATGTGGATCATCTGCATACATTTTTTTTAGGTATAATGGTAAAAACCCTGTCATCCAACCGTGGCAATGAACAATATCAGGCGTCCATCCTAACTTCTTTACTGTTTCAACAACACCTCTACAAAAGAAGATTGCTCTCTCATCGTTGTCTTTAAAGAAATTTTCATCTTCATCCGTATAAGTTCTTTTTCGTTTAAAGAACTCTTCATTATCTATAAAATAGACTTGCATTCTTGCCTGTGGAACAGAAGCGACTTTTATAATAAGAGGGTGATCTACATCGTTAACGATAAGATTCATTCCTGATAATCTAATAACTTCATGAAGTTGATGTCTTCTTTCATTAATTACACCAAAACGAGGCATGAATATTCTGATTTCCTTGTCTCGTTCGTGTACACCTTGTGCTAAGGTTCTTACTGTTGAAGAAACTTCGCTTTCAGGAAGAAAGGGGACGATTTCTTGTGTTATATAAAGTACTCTGGTCTTTTGCATAAACTTTGGTTCTAAATTTTCTTGCGGATACAAAAATATATAAAAAAAACCATTATTTCCAACATTTACACTAGTTTTGTTTACCATTTTTGTCCAATGATGAAGATATTTAAGACGCAAAGAGCACTAAAAGAACACCTTAGTTCAATTGAGGAAAAATTTGAAGTTGGTTTCGCTCCAACAATGGGCTCATTGCATGAAGGACACTTATCCTTAATTCGAGAGTCAAAAAAACGCTGTGACATTGTTGTGTGTAGTATTTTTGTGAATCCCACACAATTTAACGTGGTTTCAGATTTTGAAAACTACCCTAAAGATTATTTTGAAGATATTGAATTATTAAAATCGGCTGGTTGTGATGTTTTATTTCTACCAAATGATGTGAATGAGGTTTATCAAAATGAAACAAAAGTTTCCTTAGAGCTAGGGAATCTCGTCAATGTTTTGGAAGGTGAGCATAGACCTGGTCACTTTGATGGAGTAATGCGTGTGGTAAAACTTTTGTTTGATATTGTTCAGCCTGATAAAGCTTTTTTTGGATTAAAAGATTTTCAGCAATTTTTGGTTATCCAGAAAATGGCTAATGTGTTGAACATGGAAATTGAAGTTCTTGGATGTGATATTGTGAGAGAAGAGAATGGGTTAGCTATGAGTTCAAGAAACAAGAGACTTTCCAATAATGAATTAAAAAACGCTTTGGTTTTGCAAAAAGCGCTGAACCATTGCAAGAATAACTTTAGAAAAATGTGTTTGCAAGACTTGCAAGCCGAGTGTTTTGGGATTTTACAAAAGGAAAGTGAACCAGAATATTTTGAAATTTGTGATGCGGAATCTTTATCTCCTATTACAGAAGTATCCGAGTCCCAAAATATTAGAGCTTTTACAGCCACTTCTATCGGAGAAATTCGACTAATTGATAATATGGAAATATTATAATAATGGAACACAAGGATTACGGGGTTATTGAAATAAATAACTAATTTCGCACTCGAAATGCATATAGAAGTATTTAAATCTAAAATTCACCGTGTAACGGTAACTGAAGCAGACCTTAATTATATTGGGAGTATTACAATTGATGAGGATTTGTTGGATGCTGCAAACATGATTGAAGGAGAGAAAGTTCAGATTGTTAATATTAATAATGGAGAGCGAATTGAAACGTATATAATTAAAGGGATTCGTGGTTCAGGAAATGTTTGTTTGAATGGCCCAGCTGCTAGAAGGGTAGCGGTAGGGGATGTCGTTATTATTATCTCATATGCAACAATGGATTTTGAAGAAGCGAAATCATTTAAGCCTACTATTGTTTTTCCAAACCCTGAAAACAATAAAATTGAAGGGTAGGAGTTTCATAAATTCAATAGCATACGCTTGAAAAAGAAAATCTTTAATAGTCTTAAAATTATATTACCAGTATTAATTGGTTTTTACATCTGTTGGTACTTTTGGGCAAGTTTCGATGAAAAAGCAAAAGTTGCTTTTATTGATGTTTTTAAGGAAGCTAATTATTTCATTCTTTTTATTTCTTTATTAATTGGACTAATTAGTCATTTAAGTAGAGCATATCGTTGGAAATACATGCTTAGACCATTGGGTTTTGAGCCTTCCCTTAAAAATTCTTATAATGCAATCATGATTGGTTATGTTGCTAACATGATAGTTCCAAGGATGGGCGAAGCTTCGAGAGCAGCAGTATTAAAAGGTACGGATGGCGTCCCATTTGATAAAGGGTTTGGAACCATAGTAGCGGAAAGGGTTATTGATGTCTTGTGTTTAGGAATAGTGATAGGTATTGCCGTATTAATCAATATCGATAACATGGATGATTTATTGAAGTTGGCAGAAGGAATTGACTCTACATCAGAAACTGCAACACCGTCAACTCCATGGATTAAATACACAATATTTAGCTTGATTGGCTTGGGGTTTTTAGGGTTAATGTTTTTGTATATTAAGAAACCTAAGTTTAAAGAGAAGTTTTGGGGATTTGTTAACGGATTTGTTGATGGGATAAAAACCATATTCACGATGAAAGATAGGTGGGGTTATTTATTACATACTATAATAATTTGGACATGTTATATCTCAATGTTTTGGATTACATTTTATGCCTGGGACGAAACTAGCCTTATGACAGCGGATGGGATATTGTCTGCTTTTATAGCAGGAACGATTGGGTTTATTATTGTTCAAGGTGGGATAGGGACTTACCCTATTATGGTAGGCGCTGTATTAACTTTCTTTTTAGCTCAACAAGGACTCGAGGCAACGCCGGAAAGAGTGTCTAGTCATATTGGTTTTGGAGCTTTGGTATGGGCTACGCAAACGCTATTAATTGTATTTTTGGGATTGTTGTCTTTAGGGATGGTACAAGTTAACAAGAAGAAAAAAGCGAACTTAGCTTAAGCTACTTTTTTCTCCACTTTAGTTTGCTTGGTAATTTTTTCACTTGTCTTAACTAAGTGTCTCAAAACCTTTCTTTTAAGATGTAGTTTCTTCATTTCAATTTTTTTCGGGGCGCGAAAGTCTAACTTTCTTTTCAACTAAAAAAGAAAAAAGAAATATTTTTTATTTAGAATACGATAACTGTATGCTACGACTGATTAATAGTGTGGGTGAAATATTATTTTTTTTCTCCAACTTTCACATCTAAACTCAATTCTTTCAACTGTGTTGCATCTACCGGAGAAGGTGCATCAATCATCATGTCTCTTCCACTATTGTTTTTTGGGAAAGCGATAAAGTCTCTGATACTTTCTTGTCCACCAAACAAAGAACAAAGTCTATCAAAACCAAAAGCTAAACCACCATGAGGAGGAGCTCCATATTCGAAGGCATTCATTAAAAAACCGAATTGAGCCTCTGCTTCTTTTTTTGTAAACCCAAGAAGGTCAAACATTCTTGATTGAATGTCTTTATCATGGATACGGATAGAACCTCCGCCAACCTCAACGCCATTGATAGCTAAATCGTACGCATTTGCTCTAACTTCTCCAGGGGCAGAATCTAATTTGTCAAAATCTTCTTTCTTTGGTGATGTAAAAGGGTGGTGCATTGCATGGAACCTTTCAGAATCTTCATCCCATTCTAATAATGGGAAATCCATTACCCATAAAGGTTTAAATACATTCGGATCTCTTAATGCCAAAACGTCACCCATATATAAACGTAATTCGTTCATTTGGTTTTGAACTTTTAGTTTATCTCCACTTAATACGAGTAGTAAATCTCCAGCTGTTGCACCACATTTATCAGCCCAAGCTTTTAGCTCTTCTTGCGAGTAAAATTTATCTACTGATGATTTGAAAGAGCCATCTTCGTTGCACTTCACATATACCAATCCTTTCGCTCCAATTTGTGGACGACGAACCCAGTCGGTTAACTTATCTAATTGTTTTCTAGAATATGAAGCACATCCTTCTGCACAAATTCCAACAACTAATTCAGCCGAATCAAATATTGCAAATCCTTTGTTTTGAGTTAAAGAGTTTAAGTTATTTAATTCCATTCCGAAACGAATGTCTGGCTTGTCAGAACCATAACGTTCCATTGCCTCTGCGTAAGTCATTCTTGGGAATTCCTCTGAAAAAGAAACTTCTTTTAATTCCTTAAATAGGTTTTTGATTAATCCTTCGAAAGTATTCAGAATATCCTCTTGGTCAACAAAAGCCATTTCACAATCTATTTGCGTAAACTCTGGCTGCCTATCTGCTCTTAAATCTTCATCTCTAAAGCATTTTACTATCTGATAATACCGATCATATCCACTAACCATCAAAAGTTGCTTAAAGGTTTGTGGGGATTGGGGTAATGCATAAAATTCACCTGGATTCATTCTGCTTGGAACAACAAAATCTCTTGCTCCTTCCGGTGTAGATTTGATTAAGTATGGTGTTTCAATTTCAATGAAATCTAATGTATCTAAATACTTTCTGGTTTCTAACCCCATTTTATGACGCAAAATCATATTGTTTTTCAATGGGTTTCTTCTCAAATCTAAAAAGCGATATTGCATTCTCAATTCTTCACCACCATCTGTTTCATCCTCAATTGTAAATGGAGGAAGTTTAGCCTCTTTTAAAATGGTTAATTCAGAAACATTAATTTCAATTTCTCCAGTAGGAAGATTTTTGTTCTTACTGCTTCTTTCGGCAACTATTCCTTTTGCTTGAATGACAAACTCACGGCCTAATTTTTTTGCTTGTTCACATAAGTCGACGTTCGTATCGTTATTGAATGCTAATTGGGTTATACCATATCGATCTCTCAAATCGACAAATGCCATTCCTCCTAAATCTTTTGCTCTTTGAACCCAACCGCAAAGGGTAACTTCTTGGTTTGCATTTTCAATTCTCAACTCTCCGTTCGTATGTGTTCTGTACATTCTAATTTTTTAAGGACAGCAAATGTACAAATTTCAATGCATTATGCATCTTCTATTTATTCTAGAAATTGAACCGTGTACAATAAATTTCTTATTATTGTAGTAATACTTAAAAAAGAAAAAGATGAAAAAGAAGTTAATTGGTGTATTGGTATTTCTTATTGCCATGGTTGGTGTTATGTATTTTATGGGAGTTTTTTCACCAGAGCCACCAACTCAAACCGATTTGGATGAATTAGAAAAGTCGAAGGTAGAAATGGAAAAAGTTTTGGAAGATGCTGAAAACATTAAAATGCCTGGCTCTGAAGAAGACACGACAGAACTAGACCTAGGTCTTGATGACGAAGATTTTGATCCAGAATCAATGCTTTAATTTATAGTTATGACAAAGAAGAAAAAAATACTAAATGGAATAATATTTCTTGTTGGGCTGGTCATTTTCGTTTTCTATTATTTTGAAGACCAAGGGGATATGGAAGCTAAAGAGAAGGAACAAGATGTAAGTGCGATAGATTCTGCTGAAGTTAAATTACCTGATTTATCAGAGGACTTGGCGGAATTTGAGGAAAATAATGCAACCGCGGAACAAGACTCAGTTTTGACAGATAGTATATAACAGGAATTTAAAAGACAAAAAAGCCGATAACATCATTTGTTATCGGCTTTTTCTTTGTAATAATATTTTTAGAACATAAGAGTAACTAACCTAGATAAATCAGGCTGAATAAAAGCAGGATATTAATAACCCAACTTTCTTTTGTCCGATTAAGACTCCTTTATAACTTTCAAATAATGAACTTGGATATCATTTATTTTTAGTGCTACAAAGTAATGTCCAGGACGAATATTGGAATCAGGTCTCCATTCTGCTGTGTATTTTTCGGGTTTAAGATTTATTTCTTGCAAATTCGCAACTAATCTCCCTTGAATGTCAAATACTTGGAGGCTTACTTTTGCGTCCTGAAAAACACCATAATTTATTTGAATAAAATCTGAAAATGGGTTTGGATATATTTTGTAAATCATACCCATAGACGCGCGCATTTCTTCAATTCCAACTGGATCACCTGAACCATCAATAACAATGTCCCAGGTTGCTTCCTGTTGCCCAGAACTGTTGGTCGTTACCGGCACAATTCGATGGGTTGCATCATATGTGCCACTTGAAATGGAGGCTGCGAGGTCAGCCGGGATATCTGAATCACCTTGGAAATAAAGTTGTGTAGTTAAAATAGGGTAACCAGGAGGAGTGATTTTAAGATGAATATGGGACGGCCGATACGCACTTCCGTTTAAATATTTTCCAGGATATATTGTCTCAAAAAGATAAAAACCTTGACTGTTACTGGTTGTGATGCCTCTGAGATTGAATCCTGTGTTATCGTATGCACCAGTATCATCTGCCTGCCAAATATCAATAATAGCTCCTGCGATATATTCTGTGCAATCAAGGTTATGCACCCTGCCACTTATGATAAGTCTAGTTCCAGGCTCACTTGCTGCAGCAAGTTGATTATTTATAATTGAGGGTGCATTAGCCGAATAAAAAGGACCTTGTCCATAATAATCTTGAGTTGTTGGATTGCAATCTGCAGCAGGCAGGCTTCCACTTTCTGAATTTAATGTAGCCCTCACTACACTCGGTAAAGTTACTGCAGCAATTGCTGCTAAGGAAGTGTTTTTTAGAAATTGACGTCTATCTTTTTTCATTCGAATTTGTTTTTTAAATGGATACAATGGTTATATATACATACGTATAAAAATTAGAAAGAGGGGGGGGCATGTTATTAATTGCGATTTAAAATAAAAAAGGCGCCTTAGAAAAGGCGCCTTTTTTATACATTAAAATGTGAGATTGCGATCTTAGTGCCCTCCCATCATTTTTTCCATCTCTTTGAAGGAATCACATCCTTTCATTTCCTCTTCCATTGCTTTCATTTCTTCCTCAGATTTCCCTTCTCCCATTGCTTCACATTTCTTCATGTCGTCAGCATACTTTTCAGTAATTGCTGTCATTTTTTCCATGTCCCCTTCTAAAGCTGTCATTTCATTCATCATTGCAACAGACATATCAGCACAATCGCATACACCACTACCTCCACCACAAGATGCAAGGAACATTGCAGATATTACTCCTGCAGATACAAATAATTTTTTCATCGTTCTTAATTTAAATTAGTTAACTAGTTATTCGCAAATATATAGTTGTTGGAAGAAATAATAAAATAAATAACCCTTAATTTATTTTATTATTTAACTCTTTAATAGCTATTTGTATGTCATTATCGAATGGGATGGAGACATAGAACCGTGCTTCCTCATCCCATAAGTAAGTTGCTAATTCTTGTTTTAGTTGGTTTTTAATTCGATTTTTTGAAGCATTAATTCCATATAAATCCTTTTCTACTCCATGATTGTTGTAGGCATTCTCAATAAAATTATTAAACATTTGTTCAGTAATAGAATACTGATCATTAAAAGATTTTACGTCTTTATAGTTTAATTTGTCTCTATTTTTGTCAACATAGTCAAAACAAAAATCTCTATAAGCTGCAGTATAAGCTAATGAAGATAAGTACAATGAGGAGCCTGAGGTATCGATAGGAATGAAAATGTCAGGCATAATTCCACCACCACCATATACGGTTCTACCTGCTGGAGTGATAAATTTTTCTGCATTTTCAAATATCACACTGTCCAATTCTTGCAGTTCTCCATTTTCATAACGAATCATAATATCATTATAATAGTCTATTCCGTTCCCGTAAGGTTTTTGAATACACCTTCCAGTCGGAGTATAATAACGAGATACGGTTAATCTCATTTCAGATCCATCTTCTAAATTTATTGGTTGTTGTACTAAGCCTTTGCCAAAAGTTCTACGGCCCATTATCAGACCTCGATCATTGTCTTGAATGGCCCCGCTAACTATTTCACTGGCAGAAGCTGTTCCGCTATTGACGAGGATAGCCAATTCATTACTTTCAAAATTTCCGTATCTAGAGGAAAAATATTCTTTCTTCTGTTGATGTGCACCTTCTGTATAAACTATTGATTTTCCTCCAGGTAAAAATTCATCAGCAACACTTGTCGCTCCATGCAAATAGCCCCCCCCGTTATTTCTTAAGTCAAAAACCAACTTCGTCATCCCTTCAGCTTTTAAATTGGCTACAGCATAAGCAAATTCCTTATCAGTGTTGTTGGAGAAATTTTTTAGTCTAATGTATCCTATAGTGCTGTTTACCATAAAGGAAGCGTCAATTGATGGTAAAGGTATTGACCCTCTGGTTACTTCTATGTTTTTAGGGGTCAAATTAGATTTATTTACTATTTTTAATTCAACTTTTGTCCCAAATTCCCCTTTCAAAAGACCGTGAACATCTTCAATTTTCAATCCGATTCCAGCTATTTTGTTCCCATCAACTTCAAGTATTCTGTCACCCGCTTTTAGACCAGCTATCTCCGATGGACCATTTGGAATAATGTTGGTGATCATCAAAGTATCACGTAAAATAATAAATCGAATTCCTACGCCTCCAAAATGACCTTGTAATTCTTCATTTTGCCTTTCCACATCTTTAGATGAGATATAAGCGGAATGTGGATCTAGTTTTGTGAGCATGCCTGAAATAGACGTTTCAATTAACTCTTTTCTATCTACGGAGTCTACATAATGAGACTCGATTACATCTAATACATGATTTAATTTTAAAACCTGCTCTTCTTGTATTATTTTCTCTTGAGAACGAAATTGTCCAGTTCCAACAAAGTAGGTTGCTGCAGAGCAAATTCCGATTAATAAAGGAGTTAAAATAAGAAGCCAACTATTAGAGTTATTCTTATTGTCAAGAGGAGCTTTAGTTGACGAGATATAGCTACTGACTTTTATTTCTTTGTATTCCTCTTCCATTAAAGATTTTCAATTTGAACAACTTCAACGCCAGCTTTTTCTAAAAATTGTAAACCTGAGTTATCCTTGTATCCTTGATTGTATACTAATCTTTTAATTCCCGCTTGGTGAACTAGCTTTGAACATTCTTTGCAAGGAGATAAGGTTAAATATAGCGTAGCTCCTTCACAACTATTGGTGCTATTCGCTACTTTCAAAATAGCATTGGCTTCTGCATGTAAAACGTACCATTGTGTCTCTCCTGCTTCATCTTCACAACAATTTTCAAAACCAGTTGGTGTTCCGTTAAAACCATCCGAGATAACCATTCTCCCTTTTACTATTATAGCTCCAACTTGCTTACGCTCACAATGAGATAATTTTGCCCATTCTGTTGCCATCCGTAAATAAGCTTTATCAAAGCGTTCTTGCTTTTTTGTATTGTCTGATATTTTTTCTTGTAGCTTCACTGTTGCGAAAATAGATAATTACTCAAAGATGAGCTTGTTTTTATTTGTGATTTCTTCACTACATACATTTTTTTTGTAAAAACTGACACAGCTATTTGACCAATTATTATATGTTTCCTGATTCAAATTAACTGCCTGATTGATGGAGTCTATAAGTGACATTGGGTCCAGTAAATCAAAATTCCACCCAATACTTTTATATTCTAAATCTAACCAGGGAGTTTGATCGCTTATTAAGACGGGACAACCGCTGTTCCAAGAATCAACTATTGAATGCGAAAAGCTTTCTCCTTTTGTTGGAAACAACATGAAATGGTACTCAGCTTGCAGTTTTATTTTTAGTTCTTTATTTGGAATAGGGCCTTTATAGTTAACTTTTATGTTACTAGGTAATTGCTTAATTTGAGTTTCAATTTTTTGTAAGTACTCCTGTTCTTCGGCGGCACCGAAGATATCAAACAGGATTTCTCCTTTCGGTTTGTGTTTTAAGAAGCAATCCAAAGCAAAAGAGATATTCTTATGTTCAGACACTCTTCCAATAAAAAAGAAACGAGCTGCCCCTGGGTATTTATTTATTTTGTTTGTTGAGTCGAATTTTATGGGTATTGAAATGGGCTCGCCAACAATTATTCTAGCATTAGAACCAAACGTTTTGGAAATTGTGATTTTTTCATCTTCACTTGTTGCATGCCATGAAATGCTTTTGAAAAATTGAAAAAGCTTGGTTGTTTTAAGGAAAATCAACTTTTTTAATGTCTTGGTTTTCAGAGCTCCTGTGCCTAACATTCCTCTTGGTGCAAGCGCCGTTTTTAAATCAGGAAAGTGCTTATTTCGAATGCGGAGAGGTGTAAGTGCATATTGAGAAGAGTATAAGCTGTTGAGGTACATCACATCATATTTTCTCTCTCCAATTAATTTTTTGATTTCATCTTTCGAATAATTATCAGCGCTCAAATAATATACATGAGCACTGTATTTTACATGCCATTTATTAGGCTCAATTTCCTTATATGGTTCGTCATCTGATAAATCCGTATTTCTTGTTACAATATAAAAGTCAAAATCCTCCGAAAGCACATGAACCATGTTGGCTACGGAACGAATTGGACCACCTGCTTTGTAGCCAGGGAGAAACCAATCCATAAAAACGAGTATTTTTCTCTTCTTCATGTATTAAGGTGCAATACTACAACCACAATTACTTTTCATAAAGCTATTGGATTTTTGATGCCAATCAAAAGCAGCATTGTATTTGGAATTTTCCCAATAAAATGTTTCTCTTGTTTTCGGTTCGTTTCCGACTTCATTCATTGTTTCTGTATCGTATAATCTACCATTTATCATTGTGTAAATTATTGTGTTGGAATTCTGAATGTCATCTAATGGGTTTTTATTCATAATAACTAAATCGGCTAATTTTCCTTCCTTTAAGGATCCAATATCTTTTGACATTCCAATATAATTAGCTCCATTCATTGTTGCAGCACGAAGAGCTTCCATGTTCGTCATCCCTCCTTGTTGTAAGCTCCATAGTTCCCAATGCGCTCCAAGCCCTTGTAGCTGACCATGAGCACCAAGGTTTACTTTTACTCCTGCATCGCTTAATTTTTTACATGTTTGAGAAACTAAAATGTGTCCGTTATCATATTCTTCTTGTGGAATCATCATTCTATGACGCGCTCTTGAAGCAATAATTTGACGTGGGTAGAATTGTAATAATTTTTTATTCTCATAAACATTGGTGTTCTGATACCAATAGTACTCAGCATTTAATCCACCATAATTTACAATTAGTGTAGGTGTATAACCAGTTTTACTGTGACTCCACAATTCTATAATATCTTTGTACACTGGAGCGACCGGAATGTTGTGCTCTACTCCAGTATGGCCATCTAATATCATTGTCATGTTGTGATAAAAAGTTGATCCTCCCTCAGGAACTACAAATATATCCTGTTCTCTAGCCGCTTGAATAACTTGTTGTCTTTGATCTCTTCTTGGTTGGTTGTAGCTTTTAACTGATAATGCACCAAATGCTTTGGTTCTTCTAATAGAAGAGCGAGCGTCATCAAGGTTATTGATCACCGCTTTAAAATCCCCGTCTGCACCATAAAGAATAAAACCTGTTGAATATAAACGTGGTCCAACTAGTTCACCGCTTTTGACTAATTCAGAAAGCGCAAATACCGTTTCAGTGTTTGCAGATGGATCATGAGCCGTTGTTACTCCATAAGCTAGGTTGGCATAAAACTGCCAATGTTTTTGAGTTGTTAACCCATATCGAAATGCCCCAATATGTGCATGAACATCAATAATTCCCGGCATAATGGTTTTACCTTCCATTTCATAAACCTTAGCGTCTTTAGGTAGTTTAACTTCCTCAGTTGTTCCAATTGCTTCGATTCGGTTTTCGTTGATTACAATGGTTCCATTTTTAATTACTTTGTCTCCTTCCATTGTGATAATTGTAGCGCCTCTTAAAACAATTTTACCACTGGGTTTATCTGTCTCTTGAATTAGGTTGATACGAATTCCTGCTGTATCAATTGCGGCTATTGAATCTGGAGAATTGGGCAAGTACGTAAATCGTTGATCAATATCGTTTTCGAAGTATTCCTCTCCTAATGTCCATCTTATTTTTTTTGAATCAGCAGACCAATGTAAATTAATTCCAGCGTCCCTTGCAACTTGTGAAACCGGTATTGAATTCGTTTTATTATCAAGGCTTAACGGTTTTCCTGTCTGTGGAATTGGAGCAATATATACTTTATGTAAATGAGAAAATGCGATCCATTTGTTATCAGGGCTAGGAACTAATCTGTTTGCATATTTTGATGTGATATGTGTTTTCTCATCGACCCCATTTAGGTCAACACTGTGCAACTCTTTTGTCAGTTCACCAAAGTAGGTTCCTCCAGTTTGGTAAAACACACGTTTTTGATCTTTAGTAAAAGTAGGGTATTGCCCTTCTTCAACCACAAGGTATGGGTTTGTTCCACTAGCATCCATAATGTAGATGCCAGGGTTTTTTGCAAATGAATGCCCTTGCTCATTGTTCCCAGATTCTTTTGAATAGACAATGCTTAAACCATTTAAAGAATAAGAAGGAGTCCTGAAGATTCCTTTTTCTGAACTTAATTTAACCGGAGATCCGCCTTTTGAAGGAATTGAATAAATTGCTCCTAACTCTTTGTCGTTCCACGTGACATAAACGATGGTTTTGCCATCGGGAGAAAAGTTGGGCTCAAATTCAAAGTCTATTCCGTTTGTTATTCGTTTAGGTTTTCCATTGGGTAATTGCTTTGACCATAAATATCCAAGCGCATTAAAAACTAAAGTTTTTCCATCTGGAGAAGTCACGGCATGTCTTATCACTTTTGCAGTAAACTTGTCTGGAGATACTGGGTTTTCAAACTCCAATGTTTCCGCAATTTTTAAATGAACATCTACAGAGAAGGGAATTTCTGTAATGGTAAGCGATTCTATATTGATACTGTTGATCTTTCCACCAGACCAAATAACAATATTTTTGTTGTCAGGCATCCAGTTAAACCCGGTGTAAACACCAAAAATAGCCCAAGCTTCTTGTTGGTCTTTGTTTAGGTTATCGTAAATCGGCCATTCTTCACCAGTTGCTAAATCATGTATGTATAGTACAGACTTAGTGTCTATCCTTTTAACAAAAGCAAGTAGTTTTCCATCTCTAGAAAGTTGTGGTCGAGCAGCGCCACCTGGGCCTCCTGTAATCGTTTTAATTTCCCCGTCTTCAAACGCATATCTTTTTATTACATAAATTTGTTTGTTTGGATCTTTGTTATATTGAAAAAACCCACCTGGATACATGTCTTCACTGTAATACAGATATTTTCCATCCGGAGAAATACATGGTTCATTCACGTCCTGTTGCTCATTTTTCTTTTTGGTTAGCTGCAACCCACTTCCTCCAGTAATATGATACATCCACATTTCACCAGCACCTGCTGATCGTTGAGATGTAAAATGTTTACGAGCAATTAATGAGCTGCCATCACTTGTCCAAACAGCATTGTTTACTAATCTAAAATCTTCTTTTGTAATTTGTTTGGCATCAGATCCATCAAGGTTCATTATCCAAATATTATCTCCACCTCCGGCATCACTTGTGAAAGAGATTTTCTTCCCGTCAGGGCTAAATCTTGGTTGAATTTCGAACGGTATACCTTCACGTAGCACTTTTGCTTTTCCTCCAGTTATAGGCATAATGTATATGTCACCAACCATGTCAAAAACTATGTTTTCACCATCTGGACTTACGTCTATATTCATCCATGTTCCTTCATTTGTGGTGAATTTCAAATTCTGATAGTTCCATTCTCCTTTTGGATTAGAGACATCCCATTTCTCTTTGTCTTTTTTATTTTGGGCTGTTCCCAAAAGACTTAATCCAATAAATAATGAGAATAATGCGTTTTTCATATGCGTAATTTGGATTGCTAATTTACGGTTTTTTCTTTTCATTTCTGACGGAGCTTCGAGAGCTTTTCTTATTCCGTTCGACACCGCTCAGGGAGATAGTTAGCAATGAGAATCTCAAGTTACTTTAATTCTACCTCGGCAATTCTGCCATAACTACCAACAGCAACTCCATGTCTATCTGGACTAATTTTTATTGCGTTAAAACCAACAGAGTCTAGTAATGTCCAAGATTTCCCGCCATTATATGATATGTCAGTTCCAGAGGTGCCGGTCGAAATATAGGTTTCGTCTTGGATATAGCTTACGCAACTTCTAAAATGTTGAAGCCCCTTCGATAAATACCACGTTTGACCTCCGTTATTGGTATAAACTTTAGAGCTATCACATTCCGGATTTTCCCAGTTTCCACCAACTGCAACACCATTTAACTCGTCTTTAAACGCTATAGAATAGATTCCTTTTGCTCCAGCACCATGAAGTAATGGGGTTTCAACAACGCTCCAATTGTCACCATAGTCTTTACTGATTAGAACTCTGGCTTTATCTCCACCAAGGCCGATATATGCTGTGCCATTTTCCTTACAGACGATGCCTGTTCCACTAGCTGCAAAACCAGCCTCTACTTCTAAATTTTCTGGAATGTTTTCTTGCTGTATACGGCTCCAAGTTTCACCACCGTTTGTTGTTTTTAGAATAAAATGGTACCCACTTAACGGATCACCATAAACGAGACCAACCGAGTCGTTCCAAAAATCCATGCCATCCATAAAAACCAAAGAATCCATATTGGAATAGACTTTACTCCATTCTGTTTCTCCCTTTTTTATTTTCCAGATATGACCAGGAGAGGCTATCCCCATTGCTAAAATAGAACTGTCACTCAATACGTGAATATCTCTAAGGTCCGTGTATTTTGCCTGAAATAATTCAATTTTTTCCAATTGGAAAGTTTTGATTAAGATTTTTCCTTCAGTACCGCTAATAAAAAACGCGTTGCCTAGCTGAAACAACCCTCTGTAATGGTTTAGCGTATCGTTTGTGTTTAATGATTTCAATGACAAAGACAAGTTGTCGGGAGCTACTTCAAAACCTGATTTTAGCTTGTTGCTGTCTCCGCAAGCAATAGAGCTTTCGTTTTCCGAACAAGAAATAAACAAAACCGATAGTAAGAAGAATAAATAGTTGCTTTTTTTCATTTTACAGCGATCCAATCATTTTCTTTGGGTCAACCCAGTTGTCATATTCTTCTTCTGGTACATATCCTAAACGAATCGCTTCTTCTTTTAAAGTGGTTCCATTTGCATGAGCTGTATTTGCAATTTCAGCAGCTTTGTAGTAACCAATTTTAGTATTTAAAGCAGTTACCAACATTAGTGAGTTGTTCAATAACTCATCAATTCTAGCTTGGTTTGGTTCAATTCCAGCTGCGCAATTCAAGTCAAATGAAACACAAGAGTCTCCGATTAGCTCCGCTGATTGTAAAAGATTGTATGCCATCATAGGTTTAAAGACATTCAATTCATAATGACCTTGCAAGCCTCCAACAGAAACAGCAACATCATTCCCTATTACTTGAGCACAAACCATTGTTATTGCTTCCGCTTGCGTAGGATTTACTTTTCCTGGCATAATAGAAGATCCCGGCTCATTTGCAGGGATTGTAATTTCACCAATTCCTGAACGAGGTCCAGAAGCCATCATTCGAACATCATTCGCAATTTTATTTAACGAAACAGCAATCTGTTTCAATGCTCCATGTGTTTCCACAATTGCATCATGCGCTGCTAATGCTTCAAATTTGTTTTCCGCAGTGATAAAAGGTAAGCCTGTAAATTCTGCTATTTTTTTAGCTACTAAAACATCATATCCAGCAGGAGTGTTTAGACCAGTACCGACTGCGGTTCCTCCTAGCGCTAATTCAGAAAGGTGTGCTAATGTATTTTTTAATGCTTTTAGACCATGGTCTAATTGAGAAACATATCCAGAAAACTCTTGACCTAACGTTAATGGAGTAGCGTCCATTAAATGTGTCCTTCCAATTTTAACAACATCCTTAAATGCTTCTGATTTAGCTTTTAGCGTATCTCTTAATTGTTCAATTCCTGGGATTGTTTTTTCCGCAATCATTTTATAACAAGCAATATGCATTCCGGTAGGAAAAGTGTCATTACTCGATTGTGATTTGTTTACATCATCATTTGGAGAAAGCGTTTTTTCACCCTCTCCAATTTTATTCCCTGCTAATTCGTGACCTCTATGCGCCACAACCTCATTAACATTCATGTTACTTTGTGTTCCAGAGCCTGTTTGCCATATGACTAATGGAAATTGGTCATTTAATTTTCCTTCAATAATTTCTTCACAAACCGTGGAAATTAAATCTCGTTTATCAGAAGGCAATACGCCTAGTTCACAATTTGCATGTGCTGCCGCCTTCTTTAAATATGCAAAAGCATGCACTATTTCAATCGGCATCGAAGCGGATGGTCCTATTTTAAAGTTATTCCTTGACCTTTCGGTCTGAGCTCCCCAATATTTGTCGCTTGGAACTTTCACTTCTCCAATGGTATCTTTTTCGATTCTATAATCCATATATGTAAAATTTTATTTTAACTTCGCATTAAGAATTCAAAATTACAAGTTATGTTCGTAGGTAGCGCATTATTTATATTATTTTTTGGTTTGGCATTTTGGCCATTGATTTTTGTTATGGGATTTATTGGGCTATGGGCTCAATGGAGTGCTGTTGAAATGATGAAAGCAAAATTTGCAAAAAAAGGATTTGACGAGGAAGTTTAAAACTTTACATTTTAATATTTTAATAAGGCTTATCAGAAATGATAGGCCTTTTTTGTAACAATGCAATTGTGTCGTTATTTAGTTTCAACGTATAGAAATTTCTCACAATTTAGATGCTCAATCTTATTCGCTAGCTATTTATCTATCCAACTTAAGTTACTGTAGAAAAAGGGATTAAGGATTAGCTTTCTGCAAAGTGCTAAAAAAACAAACCCTCAAATAGAATTCTATTTGAGGGTTTTAACTTTTGTTTGATTTGTAATACGTAGGTAATGCTCCTGTACATCCTGCAGTCAGACTAACATGCCAAATATCACGCTTGTAATATTGTATTAACATAATAAAGACGTTTTATATTTTGCAAAGGTTGTTTGTTTTGTGAAGAAACAAACTAATGGATGATTCGACGATATTAACGGACATTATATACAAAGAAACGGCTAGCACTACATGGGAAATAAGCTATAAGAACACAAATACATTCTAATTCCAATCAAAGGATTAACTTCGCGCTCTAATTTTACGTTAAATGGACATATTTCTTGACCCACAAGCTTGGCTATCTATTCTTACTCTTACATTATTAGAAATAGTATTAGGAATCGATAACATTATTTTTATTTCAATTGTAACGGATGAGTTACCTGAAAAAGATCAACCCAGGGTAAGAAATATTGGGTTGTTAATGGCAATGGGTTTTCGTATAGGCTTATTGTTAATTATTAATGTGATACTAGGATTAACAGCTCCTTTGTTTACCATAATGGAGTTTTCAATCAGTGGGAAAGATTTAATCCTTTTGGGAGGAGGATTGTTCTTAATGGGTAAAAGTGTTATTGAAATACATGAAAAAATCAGAGGACAAAAAGCATCTAAAGACAAAAAGAAAAAGGTCTCTATTGGTTCTATTCTTGCTCAAATAGTGGTGCTAGATTTAATATTTTCTTTTGATTCAATATTAACTGCTGTTGGGATTGCTTATAAGCAAGAGGTGATACTTATGATAATAGCAGTTATTATTTCGATTGTTGTTATGATGATTTTTGCCGGGGCAATTAGCCGGTTTATTCACAAATACCCTACAATGCAAGTTTTAGCATTGGCATTTTTAATCTTGATTGGTTTTATGCTGATGCTGGAAGGTTTAGGAGAAGAAATAAATAAAGGATATATTTATTTTGCAGTATTGTTCTCGCTAATTGTTGAGGTAGTCAATATTAATATCCGAAAGAAAAGAGGGGTGGAAAAAGAAATAGTCGATTAATTACTTTTCTCTTTTATTTCTTTAGGACTCATATAGAATTTCTTCTTATAAGTAATGTATTCAGCAGGAGCATTTTTACTATTGTGAACATATAAAGCAAAATCATAACATTGCCAAAGCAAGCCATGATTTATTGTCCTTAAATCTGTAGCTCGTTCAAATTTAGTCCTGAACTTTTTGTTAAAATAGGAAAGTCCAACATGCAACATTTTCAATGATGAGATATTCTCATACTCAACTAAATGAGCTAATTCGTGACCAATAACTCCTATTTGCGCATTGAAAGAAACACTGTCTGGGGATATTTTGGCCGAAGGAAAATCATTTATATATACAATATAATGTCTTTTTCCTTTACCTCTAAAAACATTAATTCCTTTTGGCCTTGCAACCATAGTGGTTTTTAGTTTTCTTCTTCTAAAACTGATTTTGGTGTTTTTTAATTCAGGATAAAAGGACAGTGCAACAAGGGTTTGGAGTTCATATTTTTCATAAAAAAGCTTATTATAATTAAATTGCGATCGCAACGTGTCTATTTGCTGAGACATAATTAATTGACTAAAAAGCCTAGGTGCTTGCTGTTGAGCAAAATTATTGCCTGCGAACAATAGAAGTAATAGGAGTATGAAAGTTCTAGTCCAAGTCATTTTTTCTAACCCGTTTTCGGTTCTTTTTAATGTCGGCTTTTTTTGATTTGCCTTCCAATCTTTTTTGAACCGAACTTCTAGTCGGCTTTGTGAGCTTCCTTTTTTTTGGAATAATGAGCTCCTTTTTAATTAATGCAAAAAACCGCTGAATGGCAATTTCTTTATTTCTTATTTGACTTCTTGTATCGGACACTACAATTCTTAACTCTCCATCTTCTGTTAGCTTGGAACGTAATTTTTTTTGCAATACTATTTTTTGCTGCATGGAAAGCGCTTTCGAATATCGGACATTGAAAAATAACTCAACTCTTGTTTCTGTTTTATTGACGTGCTGACCACCCGCTCCACCGCTGCGGGAGGTTTTAAATGTCAATTCCAATTGTATTTTTTCGTCAATCATTAATCGATATTGATACAAACGCAGTCTTCCAAGCTATAAATGTAAGTTTAATTGTTAGTATTTTCAATTCAAACTATAGTGGCTTTAACCTTTATTAAGATGAATCGTCCGAAAAAGAATTAAACGAAGTTAGTAGTTATTATCTCAATAAATAATTCAAATTTGTGGTTCAATAAGCAAAATGTCAAGACTTACGGCCTTAATTATAGTTTACTTTTTACTAGCAATTGCTGAAATTATTGGGACGCATATCGATTACCTGCCCTTAATATTTGCTACTAAACCGCTGTTGATGGTTACATTGTTTGTGTGGTTTTACTTGCAAACAAAGGAAAGCGCTAATAATAAGTTTAGAAAGTATTTGCTATTATCAATTATTTTTGCTTTTGGAGGAGATACATTTTTAATGTTTTTACCCTTTGATGAAATTTTCTTTTTACTTGGATTAGGGTCATTTTTGATAGGGCAATTGTTTTATGTTTTTGCATTTTCAAACTCTATAACAACCTCGAAAAAAGCATTTAATAAGCCATTAGGAATAGCGTTATTAATTATCTTTTTAAGTTACTACGCAATATTAATGTATTCATTATTCCCTTATTTGGAAGACTTTTTAATACCTGTTTTAGTTTATGGTGTTGCTGTTTGTGCCATGGGTGTTTCTTCTGGTTGGAGGATAAATAAGGTTTCAAAGGGATCATTTACACTTGTTTTTATTGGGGCAATGTTGTTTGTGCTATCTGATACTATAATTGCGGTGAATCAATTTCTATATCAAGGCAACCTATTAAATGCCCAAGTATTTATTATGATTACGTATGTGCTAGCACAATATTTAATAGCAAAAGGAAGTGTGAAATATCTAAAAGAACTTTAATTTGAGAGTATACAAAAGCTATTGAATTTAAATCCGTTAGCTGAAATTTGCACAATTAGTTTGAAAAAGATACATTTGCCGACCTAAAATTTAGAAACAAAGAATAATACTATGGAAAATTTAATATACATCTTACCGATATTTGGTTTAATTGGGTTAGCTTATATGGGCTACCTATATGGTTGGGTAAAGAAACAAGACGCCGGGAATGATAGAATGAAAAAACTGGCAGGCTATATTAGCGATGGAGCTTTGGCTTTCTTAAAAGCTGAATATAGAATGCTACTGTGGTTTGTTGTTATTGCTGGAGGAGCATTAGCATATCTGTCAACTTTGGTTGAGTCTACACACTGGTTTATTGTGATAGCATTTGTTATTGGAGCTGTATTTTCTGCAGTTGCAGGAAATGTCGGAATGAGAGTGGCTACTGCTGCTAACGTTAGAACAACCCAAGCTGCTAGAACTAGTTTATCTAAAGCTTTGCAGGTTGCTTTTAAAGGAGGTACAGTAATGGGCTTAGGTGTTGCTGGTTTAGCTGTTTTTGGTTTAAGTTTATTATTTATTTTATTATGTAGTATGTTTATAACTGGTGAAGCCAAAGATTTTCACCTTAATATGACAATGGTACTAGAAACGCTTGCAGGCTTCTCTTTAGGTGGTGAATGTATAGCTTTATTTGCGCGTGTAGGTGGAGGTATTTATACGAAAGCTGCCGATGTTGGAGCAGATTTAGTGGGGAAGGTAGAAGCTGGTATTCCAGAAGATGATCCACGTAATCCTGCTACAATTGCTGATAATGTAGGGGATAATGTAGGGGATGTTGCAGGTATGGGAGCTGATTTATTTGGTTCTTATGTTGCAACAATGCTTGCAGCAATGGTTTTGGGGAATTATGCGGTTTATGCTGACATGCACGGAACTAGTTTATCAAGAGCCGGTGAAAGTTTTATGGGTATGGGGCCAATCCTTATGCCTATATTAATTGCTGGAATAGGAATTATATTTTCAATTATTGGGACTTTCTTTATTCGTATTAAGGACGATAATAATTTGAAAGAAAAACATGTGCAAAAGGCATTTAATCTAGGGAACTGGGCTTCAATTATTCTTACGGGTATTGCTTCTTACTTTGTTATTAATTGGATGCTTCCTGCAAAAATGATGTTGACAAAGATAGAGATGAATTTGTTAAGAGTCGATGACGGAACAGGAAGAATGGTTTTGCCTGAAGGGGCAGATGTTTCTTTCGCTCCGCAGAACGTATTTGTTGCTGTATTGATTGGTTTAGCTGTTGGAGGAATTATATCAATCCTTACAGAATACTATACCGGTACAGGTAAAAAACCAGTAAACAGTATTATTCAAAATTCATCTACTGGTGCTGCAACTAACATTATTGCAGGGTTATCATTAGGCATGATGTCGACATTTGCACCAATTATCTTATTTGCTGGAGCAATTTGGGGAGCATATGCCGCTGCTGGATTTTACGGAATTGCAATTGCATCATCAGCAATGATGGCTACTACTGCTATGCAATTGGCAATTGATGCTTTCGGACCGATTGCAGATAATGCTGGAGGCATTGCTGAAATGGCTGAATTGCCCAAAGAAGTTCGTGAAAGAACGGATATTTTAGATGCTGTTGGTAACACAACCGCTGCTGTAGGGAAAGGGTTTGCAATAGCATCTGCTGCACTTACATCTCTAGCTTTATTTGCGGCATACGTAACGTTTACAGGAATTGATGGAATTAATATTTTTAAAGCACCGGTACTAGCAATGTTATTTGTAGGAGCTATGATTCCAGTTGTATTCTCTGCGATGGCGATGAGTTCTGTGGGTAAAGCGGCAATGGCAATGGTAAAAGAAGTTCGCCGTCAGTTTAAAACTATTCCTGGAATTATGAAAGGAGAGAACGAACCAGAATATGATAAATGTGTTGAGATATCTACAAACGCTGCATTAAAAGAAATGATGTTGCCAGGCATTCTAACAATTGTCGCTCCATTGGTGGTAGTGGCTGTTCCATTATTATTTGGATATGACAAGCTCGCTGCAGCTGAAATGTTAGGAGCTTATATGGCTGGTGTAACAGTTTCGGGTGTTCTTTGGGCAATCTTCCAAAACAATGCAGGTGGTGCTTGGGATAACGCTAAGAAATCTTTCGAAGCAGGAGTTAAGATTGATGGAAAAATGACTTATAAAGGTTCTGATGCACATAAAGCTGCAGTAACTGGAGATACAGTTGGAGATCCATTTAAAGATACTTCAGGTCCTTCAATGAATATATTAATCAAATTAACTTGTTTAATAGGTTTAGTTATCGCTCCAATTTTAGGAGATCATGGTTCTGCTGAAGCAGCGCCTGCTGAAGAAAACACAATAGAGGTTGAAGCGAATGAAGAAGCCCCAGTTGAAAACGCTATAGAAGTAGAATAATTCTTTATTTCCATAAGGTTAAAAATTCCGACTTGTTCGGAATTTTTTGTTTTAGGTAAAACAAGTTAAGTAACTTTGTTAAATGAATCGATTTTTAAAAATAGGGTTGGTTTTAGGCGCTATCGGTCTAATTGCCATTGGGGTCGTGTTTTTCATTCCATGGGGCAACGCGGAAAGTGAGGTTGAAAAATCAGAGGTTGAGCCATCTGCTGAAACAGTTGAAACCGCTAACGAGATTGTTCTAAACGATATGTCAGAAATTACAGGCGCGTATGTTTCTCAAGAGAACCTAGATAAAGTTACTTCAGAAATTATGTTTCACATTACGGGGCCTCAGGATGCAACAGGGTCTTTTAAAAAGTTTACAATTAATTTTAATTCGGATTCGGACTATACAAAGGCCTCAATTTCGGTTGTAATTGACCCGCTTTCTGTTTACACTGCTAATAAAATGAGAGATGAGTCTATAAAAGGCGAAGGGTTTTTTGAGTCTAAAGATTTTCCTGAAATAGTTTTTAGCTCAAACCAAATTGCAATTGGAGATACATCTTATATCGCATTAGGGACATTGTCTATGTTGGGAGTTGAAAAAGAGATTAAGGTGAATTTTACATATAAAGGCAAAGGAGAAACTGAAGAGGGAAGAGATATTATTATATTCCAAGGAGAGTTTACTTTGGATAGAACAGATCATGGAATGGAAGAAACGACTGGAATTGGCAACAATGTTGACGTTTCTTTTTACACGGAGTTGATCATAAAGGAATGAACCTAATAGTTGACATAGGAAACACAACCATTAAAGTTGCGCAATTTGAAAAGGGTAATTGTAGAAACATTAAAAGATTTAAAGATCAAGGGTTGTTTTTAGAATACTCCCATTCTCTCTCTTTTAATAATACAATTATTAGTTCTGTTCGAGAAGAAACCTTTACAAAAAAAATCGGTAATCAATTTGATCAGGCGTTAGTTTTAAACCGTACAACGGCACTTCCTATTTCAAATTTATACCATACCCCAGAAACCTTAGGAAACGATAGACTGGCTAATGCCGTTGGAGCATTCAATGCCTTTCCAAATCAAAATACCTTGACGATAGATGCAGGGACTTGCATTAAATTCGATTTTATAAATACCAATAATGAATACCTTGGAGGTAGTATTTCTCCTGGATTAATAATGCGATTTAATGCGCTACATACTTTAACAGATAATTTACCGTTGATTGATGATGTTGAAATAAATCAACTTATCGGAACTGACACAACAAGTTCAATTCAGGTTGGGGTTTATCAAGGGATCATTGCAGAAATAAGCAATATGATTAGTCAATATGAAAGAAAATACGACAATTTAAACATCATCTTAACGGGTGGAGATTTGAGTTCGTTCTTGGATATTGAATTGTCACAAAAAAATAGCATATTTGCAGACGAATTTCACACTTTAAAGGGGTTGAATACAATTTTAAATTACAATGTACAGAAATAAATTACTAGCATTTATACTTGCAATTACGCTTGCTCAAGCCTCATTTGGGCAAATGTTGAATAATTCTCCTTATACACGCTATGGTTTAGGTGAAGTGATGAGTACATCTACAGCTCCATTTTCAGGTTTTGGCGGATTATCGACTCCAATTGCGAATTTCAAGTTTGTTAATGTATCTAATCCTGCCACCTACTCTTCTTTGGCACGTTATAACCCGATTTTTGATGTGGCTGTATATGGCAAATTGTCGACTTTGAAAACGGAAAATGAAAGCGTGAAAAATTCAACGTTCGTTTTGCGTAATTTTACGCTAGCCCTTCCTATTGGGAAAAAATGGGGAGCTGCATTTGGCTTAATGCCGTATTCTACAACGGGATATAACATTACGGATTATCAAGTTTTGGATGGAGATTCAATTGCCAACAATTATATTGGAGATGGAAGTATTAACCGAGCGTTTATTGGTACAGGGTGCAATATGATAAACCAAGGTGATACCTTAAAACTATCTGTTGGAGTAAATGCATCCTATTTATTTGGGACATTAGAAAGAGAAAGAAATGTTGTGTTTTCTAACAGTACTTTTTATAATACGAAAGTACAGGAGAAAAATGCGCTTAGAGGAATGTCATTTGATGGAGGAATACACTTTTATCAAAAAATTTCTACAGATTTATCATGGCAATTTGGTGCGACCTATTCATTTGGGTCAGATCTAAAAACATCTCAAGATTTTTATGCTTACACGTATAAATATCAGCTAGGGGTTGTTGAAGATGAAAAAGACACGATTGATTTTTATGATAATGTCCAAGGGCTAACTACACTGCCAACAGGGTTTTCTGCAGGTGTTGCTGTGAATTATAAAAAATGGATGTTTGGAGGTCAATATGAATATAAAAACTGGCATCAGTTTAAAGAGGTGGTTAACGCTATTGATTTGACAGAACAGCCACTAAAACAAAGCAATAAGTTCACGTTGGGGTTTGAGTATAAACCATCTGCAGCTTATGGAGATAAAAACAAAAGTATTTTTAAGAAATCAATTTATAGAATTGGATTTCATTATGGTAATACTCCAATCGAAATTGACAGTACTCAGCTAACCAATTTCGGCATGAATCTTGGTATTTCTGTGCCGTTAATAAGTTCACGTTCTCTATCAATGATGAACATTGGAATTGGAATTGGAAAAATGGGAACAACGGATAACAATCTTATACAAGAAAACTATTTTAAAATATTCTTTGGTTTTTCAATGGGGCCTTCAAATTATGATAAGTGGTTTAGAAAAAGAAAATACGATTAAAACAAACCTAAAACAATGAAAAAAATATTTACAATAGTAGCAGTAATACTTGTTGGCTTAACCAATGGACAAGAATGTGCAACACAAGCAGAAGATGATTTTGGAGCAGATGTAGAAACAAGTAGAAAATATATTTCTCTTTATTCTAGTTATTTGGGTCAAAAAAATTATCAGGAAGCGGCAAATTTTTGGTGGCAAGCTCAATCCGCAGCTCCCAACTATAAACCTAACTTATACAGTAATGGGGTTTCTATGTACCAAAAATTAGCAGGTGCTGCAAAAAAAGCTAAAGACACAGCTCAAACTATTGGCTATGCAGATACGCTTTTTAAAGTGTATGATTTATGGATAGAGACTTATGGCGATTGTTATAAAACCCAAATGAAATATGCTAATGATCGTGTAAAATATTTTCCAAAAGACTTCGAAGTTTCTTTTGCAAAGTATAAGGCCGCATTTGCATTTTACCCGTTAGATAAAATTCGTTCATCTTGGGTGCAGAAATATTTTACTACAGCTTATATGATGGTAAGAAATAAGAGAATTGAATGTGATGAGATTTTAGAATTATATGATTTTTTGACAGGGATTTGCGACCAAAAATCTGCAACGGACAAAAACTTTATTACAGCGCAAAAAACTTTAGATAAATATGTAGCTCCTTGTGCTAGTTGTGACAAACTAGAAGAATTGTTTAAACCTAAATTCGAAGCATCTCCAGACGATATTAAGTTAATGGAGAAAATTGTCGGAATGATGGGTGGTAGAAAATGTACTGACAGCGAGTTCTATATGATGGTTGTAGAGAAAATATATGCCATTACTCCTACCTACAAATCTGCGCGGGGATTGGCATTGTATTATTATAATAAAAAGGCCTTTAGTCAAGCTGCAAACTTTTTTGAAGAGGCTTTAACGTTAACTGAAGACGAATTGGAAAAGGCTAAACTTTACCCACCTTTGGTGAATATTTATGCAAGTACAAAGAATTGTACGAAACGCATTAAATACGCCGGGATGATTGGCAGTAATGAGAGAAATGCGGCAATTGCTAGCTGTATTGCTAGTAAAGCTTCTTCGTGTGGAAACACTAAAGTTTTAAGAAGTTTCGGGTATTGCTTAGCTCTGGATTATGCAGAAAAATCTGGCGGGAAAGTATCTTCAGCTCAAGTTAGTGCATGGAAAAAAAGCCTGCCAACATCTCAGGAATTATTTTTTGATGGGTATGAAGTTGGGCAGTCAGTGCCTGTACCTTGCTGGAATGGAGAGAAAACAAAAGTTCGTGTACAGAACTAGAAATAGACATAAAATATTTATTAAAATTATCATTCCGGCCCTTTTCGCCGGAATGCTTTTTTCATGTAGTAACAATTTAGAAGAGATTAAAGAGGTAACATCCAAGTCTGATGGCCCTGATGAGATAACGGAAGGGGTTATTATGTTGTTTACAGACATGGGTAAATCTAAATTAAAACTGGAAAGCCCTCTTGTTTATCGTTTTTTAGATAAGGAAAAAATGAAAATCGAATGTCCAAACGGGATGAAGGTTACGTTTTATGATACGCTAGAAAATATCGAATCCGTTCTAACCGCTAATTATGGTTTGCTCTTGTCTGAAGATCAATATCTAAAAGTTCAAGATAGCGTTGTTTTTCAAAACAATAAAAATGATCGTTTAGACACGGAATTGTTAAACATCTTTTTTGAAAAAGATAGTATTTACACTGATAAGTTTGTAAAAGTTTCGACAGAAAGTGGAGTGATTTCAGGGACAGGTTTAGTTTCAAATAGTAACTTTACTAAATATGAACTGTTAAATATAAGGGATAGTCATTATAATGTAAACGAAAAGAAGGACGATGAACAAAATGAATAATATTCTGGAAAAGTTTTGGCTGGTAGTTGCTACAATTGCTACTGTATTTACAATTGTTATTGGAATTATAGATAATTTCAAAGGGATTAGCGTCTTTTTAATGGTTTGTGGCTTGGCCTGGGGACTCTATTTTATAAGAAGAGGACTAAGAAAGAGATTAGAAAAAATGGATAACACATCGTCAACAAAGAAGAAATAATTATTATTTTAGTATTCAATACTGCAATTAACGAATCATGGATTCTGTAATTATTTTAATTTCCGTAATTATTACCCTTGTATTTTCTGCATTCTTTTCTGGAATGGAGATTGCATTTATTTCAGCAAACCGTTTAAAAATAGCTTTAGATGATAAGCAAGGAGGAGTTAAAGCAAAGATTTTAGCTTATTTTGCAAAAAAACCAGCATCTTTTATAGGTACAATGCTACTAGGTAATAATGCTGCGATTGTGGCTTATAGTATGTTTATGGCTATGGCTATAGATGATCCATTAACAGAGTTGATTGGAATGACTTGGCTGGTGTTGTTGATTCAAACAATAATTACGACAATCCTTGTTTTAATATTCGCAGAATTTTTACCCAAAGCTATTTTTCGCATTAATCCGAATAGAGCCCTATCAATGCTTGCCTTTCCATTGGTGGTTGTTTATGGAATCCTTTGGTTGCCAACATTTTTGATTATTGGTTTAGCCGAATTGATATTAAAAATATTTATTCGAGAGAAAGGAGATAATTCACAAATAGTATTTGAAAAGGTAGATTTAGATAATTATCTAGAAGAGTACACTACGGATGTTGAAAATAGTGAAGTTTTGGACCATGAAGTTAAAATATTTCACAACGCATTAAATTTTGCGGATGTAATTGCCCGTGACTGCATGGTGCCAAGAAATGAAATTATTGCTTTTGAAATAGAGGAAGATTTAATAGATTTAAGGGAAAAATTTATTCAAACAGGTTTGTCCAAAATATTGATTTATAGAGAAACTGTGGATAATATTATCGGTTATATTCATTCCTATGAGCTTTTTAAAAGCCCAGAAACGATTAAGTCTATACTGCTTCCTGTAAGCATTGTACCTGAGACAATAAATGCAAACAAAATATTGGAAGAATTAATTAGTAAGAACAGGAGTATTGCGCTTGTTGTGGATGAATATGGGGGTACAGCTGGAATGGTTACAATGGAGGATGTGATTGAAGAAATATTTGGGGAGATACAGGATGAACATGATTTAAGTGATGTTTCCAATAAGAAAATTAATGAAACGGAATTCGAATTAAATGGCCGCGCAGAGATTGATTTTTTGAATGAGGAATTTCGCCTAAACTTACCTCTAAGTGAAGAGTATGAAACACTGGGAGGGTTTATTATAAGTGAAATTCAAAATATCCCGAAACAAGGAGAAGTGATTCGAATAGGCAACTTTGTAATAACAATTAAAGAAGTGTCGAACACTAAAATCGAAATGGTTCGAGTTTTGTTGATAGAAGAGAGCAGTAAATCTAGTTAAATTGCTTTTTAAAGTGTCTTTTTATCAGGTAGCTAACAGGAACATAAGATGATCCAATTCCAATTAACGCTACGGTTCCAAAAACCATTAAAACATCTAAAAAATGGATTGAAACGGGCCAATATGTGATGACAGAGTTGTCCAGAGTAACAAAGTGAAATGTTAATTGCAACCATGCAATTAATAAACCAACAGAGATTCCAATTATTCCTCCTAGTAGGTTAATAAATACACCTTCTAAGAAAAATACTTTCAGAATAAATTGCCTTGTAGCTCCCATGCTAATTAGTGTTTCAATATCTTTTTTCTTGTCTAAAATTAGCATGGTTAAAGAAGCTATAATGTTAAAAGTAGAAAGCAGAAGGATAAAGCCTAGGATTAAAAAGACCATCCATTTTTCAGTTTCATTCGTCTTAAATACGAGTTCATTTTGCTCATACCTTGTTTTTACTTGAAACTTATTTCCAACAAGTTTTTGTATTTCTTCTTTTACTTGCTTATTCGAAAATTCACTTTTTACACTAATTTCGTATGCCGTAATATCATTTTCGTACTCTAATAGGTTTTTGGCAAATTGTATTGGCACTAAAAAATAGGTATTGTCAAATTCTGGATTAATGGCGAATACTCCTCCAACGCTAATCATTTCGGGTTTAAAAGCGTTGGTATTGTTTTTTGAAATTTTTTCATCGCGCAATAGGCCATATACAGTTAGGTAATCATGATAACGGGGGTCACTTGTTACCTGGACTTTATTTTGGAGGCCAATGCCAATTATCGCTTTGTTAAATCCGTCATCTTGTAACTTGGCTTTACCTTCTGTTAGGACACTGTCTAAAAGACAAATAGACAAATAGCTGTCTTCGACTCCTTTCATTGTAGCGGTTATCCACCTATCCTCATGCTTTATCATGGTAATTTCTTCAATTACTTCTGTTATAGCATTTACGCCGTCTATTTTCAAAATGTCTTCTTTCGAAATTTCATGAAAATCAAACGTTTTTCCTTCAGCTTTAGTAACTCTAATATCTGCATCAAATGAACTATATAGTTTTTCAACGAGTTCCTCAATACCATTAAAACCACTTAACACTATTACCATAGCACAAGTACTAATGAAAATACCAAAAACAGATATCCCAGATATTATATTGATAATGTTTTTCGATTTTTTCGAAAATAAATACCGCTTCGCTATGTAAAAAGGGACTTTCAAATAGTAGTAGATTACTGTGGCAAAAATATGATATTAATCGAAGTACTTTTATACAACTTCATACTTTTTGCCAGGGAGCTGTTTTATAACTCCTTTAAATTCCAACAGAAGCAATTGAGTTGATACAATACTCATAGGAAGATTTGCTTTGATAGCTATTTCGTCAATGCTAATATTTGTTTCATTAAGAAGTGTTGTCAGTATGCTTTTTTCCTGTAAATTAAGATTATTAAAAACTTGTTTTTGTATAGTTTTTGTTTTTTTAATGTTTAAATCCCAGCCGAGGAGATAGGTAATATCTTTAACAGATTGTAGGAGATGAGCTTTATTAATTTTTATTAAATGATTACACCCTTCTGATTGTTTGTTCCCAATTCTTCCGGGTATAGCAAAAACATCACGGTTGTAATTATTGGCAATATTCGCGGTTATCATCGAACCACCGCGAATTGCAGATTCTATTACAATCGTAGCGTCACTCAATCCGGCAACAATCCTATTTCTTTTTGGGAAATTCCCCCTGTCTGGAATAGTTCCTTTTCTGTATTCTGTAAGAAGGCCTCCTGCCTCCATCATTTTATTTGCAATAGCTACATGTTCCTTCGGGTATATTCTGTCTAGTCCATGTGCCAACACTCCGATAGTTGGAAGACTGTTGTGAATTGATGCATTGTGTGCTTGAACATCGATGCCGTATGCAAGCCCACTTATTATTAAAGCATTGTGAGCGGAAAGTTCTTTTACTATAGAATTACAAATTTCTTTTCCATATGAAGTCGCTGCTCTTGTTCCAACAATTGATATTACTTTCGGATTGTTTAGCGCACCATTTCCTTTATAATACAATATTATTGGAGCATCAGAACATTGCTTTAATCGTCTAGGGTAGTTGTCATTAGAAATACTCAGAACTTGAATATTATTTCTTTCACAATAAGTCAGCTCTCTCTCGGCATCTATAAATAGACCTTTATCACTTTTTGCAGAAATCAGCTGTGGACCAACAGTTTTTAAACTATGTAGTACATTATTCGGTTGGTTAAAGATTTCTTTAGCTGACCCAAAATGATCTAATAATTGTCTTGCAATAGTAACTCCTATACCTTCTACTTCTAGCAAGGCGATTTGATATTGTATTTCTTCGTAATCCATAAGATTTCACAAATGAATATCAACAGAACGTAATTTATTCACGTTGTAAAAAAATGAAAACAGTTAATAGGGTTTGGTTAGTATTAAAAAAGGGCTATATTTGCACCTCAATAACGCAAAAAGATTAAGAGGGGACGAGAGTCCCCTCTTTTTATACCATGATTGAACGAAAAAGAATAATAGAGTTAGCACAAGAACGAATTGACGAACTAGACAAAGGATTGTATATCGTTGAAGCAACCGTGTCATCTTCAAATGCAATAAATGTAGAAATTGATTGTATGGAAGGAGGGGTTGCAATTATTGATTGCATGTCTGTTAGTCGAAATATTGAGCATAACCAAGAAGAGGATGCAGAGTTTGAGCTTTTGGTTTCGTCTCCAGGTTTAGATAAGCCGTTTAAAGTTCAGCAACAATACATTAAGAATATTGAGAAGGATGTAACGGTTATTTTTAAAGAACATGGTTCTATAACGGGTACGTTAAAAGAAGTTGATGACAACAAAATTATAGTTGAAACATCTTCTAAAGAAAGATTAGAGGGAAAAAAGAAAAAGGTGTTAATAGTTAAACAGAACGAAATACCTTTTAGTGATATAAAAGAAACAAGAGTAGTAATTTCATTCAAATAAAAACAAAATGGATGCATTAAATTTAATAGAGTCTTTTTCAGAGTTTAAAGACATGAAGAACATCGATCGTGTAACAATGATGCGTATTGTAGAAGATGTTTTTAGAGCAACACTAAAAAAGAAATACGGGACGGATGACCATGTCGATGTTATTATAAACCCAGATAAAGGAGATTTAGAAATTTGGTTAAACCGAGAAATCGTTTTAGATGGCGAGGTAGAAGACCCAAACACACAAATCTCGCATGCAAGCGCCGTTAAGATTGAGCCAGATTTTGAAGTTGGAGAAGAGGTTTCCGAAGAGATTAAAATGGTAGACTTTGGAAGAAGAAATATTTTAGCGCTTCGTCAGAACCTTGTCGCTCGAATAATGGAGATGGAAAAAGATAATGTTTACAAAATCTACAAAGATAGAATCGGTGACATTATTACCGGAGAGGTTTACCAAATATGGAAAAGAGAAATTCTCGTATTGGATGATGATGGTAACGAATTAATTTTGCCAAAAGCAGAGCAAATTCCGTCTGATTATTTCAAAAAAGGGGATTCAATTAGAGCTGTTGTTTCTAGAGTAGAACTAAAGAATAATTCACCTGTAATTATTTTATCTAGAACTGATACGGCTTTCTTAGAGAGATTATTTGAATTAGAAGTTCCTGAAGTGTTTGATGGTCTAATCACCATTAAAAGAATAGTTCGTGAACCAGGAGAAAGAGCAAAAGTGGCTGTTGAGTCTTATGATGACAGAATTGACCCAGTTGGAGCTTGTGTAGGGATGAAAGGATCTCGTATTCATGGAATTGTTCGTGAGTTGAAAAATGAAAACATTGATGTCATTAATTGGACAGAAAACATGCAGTTACTGATTCAAAGAGCTTTAAGCCCAGCGAAAGTAGTTTCAATGGAACTTATTGAAGACGATGATAAAAAACAAGCTAATGTTTATTTAAGACCAGACCAAGTTTCTTTAGCAATTGGTAAAGGAGGACATAATATTAAGTTAGCATCAAAATTAGCAGGATACGAAATTGATGTTTACCGTGAAGGAGCAGAAGATATTGATGATGTTGATTTGGACGAGTTTACAGATGAAATTGATGATTGGATTTTAAATGAACTGAAGAGTATAGGATGTGATTCGGCAAAATCTGTATTAGATATTTCAAAAGAAGATTTGGTAAAAAGAACGGATTTAGAAGAAGAAACAGTAGATGAAATTATGAAGATTCTAAGTTCAGAATTTGACTAGAGATAAGCACTTCGTTGAGAGTAATTAAAAACGAGGTGTAAATATCTAATTGAAGGGTTTGAATACAAGTAGAAGATAATGATTAAACTTGTAAAAGTAATAGATTACTTAAAATGGCAGGAGTAAAACGACTAAGTAAAGTAGCAAGAGAGCTAAATGTAGGAATTTCAACAATAGTGGATTTTCTTGCTGCGCAAGGCAATGAAATTGATGGAAGCCCAAATACGAAAATAGACGAAAGTTTATTTGAAGTGTTGTTGGCAGAATTCGATAATGCCCGATCGGAAAAGCTGAAGGTGGATAACACCCGTAAAGTGAACGAAGAGAAAATTGCTGCAGCGATTATTGAAGAGGAAAGTAAAACTCCTGAAAACCCTGTAAAGGAAGAAGAAAAGAAACCTGAAGTATTAATAAAAGCCAAACCCGCTAAGTTATCTGGCCCTTCGGTTGTTGGAAAAGTTGTGTTAGAGGAGCCAAAAAAACCTTCCAAGAAAGTTGAAGAAAAACCGAAACCAAAAGAGGTGAAAGTAAAGGCTGCGGAGAAGGGTGAAAAACAGGCTAAAAAACTTGTTGAAAAACCAGAGGAAAAAGAGGGGTCTCAAACAGCTGAACCGAAATCGGTTGAAACAATTAAAGCAGATATTAAAAAGTTATCTGGTCCAGTAGTTTTAGGTAAAATTGATTTGCCTGCAGAGAAGAAGAAAGCGCCAGTTGAACCTAGTCACGATAAGCGAAAGAGAAAACGTATAAAGAAAGTAGTAAACGTTGAGAAAGCGGGTAAAAAAGCAACGCAAGAACATACTAAATCTAGAGGGAAGCCCGTCAAAAAAGCGGAGCCTTCTCCAGATGAGATTAAAAAACAAATTCAAGAGACTCTTTCTCGTTTAAGTAGTAAAGGTAAAAGTAAAGGGTCTAAATTCCGTAAAGAGAAAAGAGAAGCACAAAGTGCAAAGCGTGAGGAGGAAGAATTTATAGCAGAAATGGATTCACGCGTGTTACAACTTACAGAATTTGTAACTGTTTCTGAATTAGCTGTGATGGTAGACAAGTCTCCAACTGAAATTATTGGAACATTGATGTCAGTTGGAATTTTTGCGTCAATAAACCAAAGGTTGGATGCGGAAACTCTTACTATGGTAGCTGAAGAATATGGATTTGAAGTAACATTTGTTAGTGCTGAGGTTTCAGAATCTATTGTTGAAGAAGAAGATTCTCCAGAATCACTTGAGGCAAGACCACCAATTGTTACTGTAATGGGTCATGTTGATCATGGTAAAACTTCATTGTTAGATTATATCAGAAACTCTGAAGTGACCGAGGGTGAGGCCGGTGGTATTACACAGCATATTGGAGCATATAGTGTTCATCATAATGATAAACTTATTTCATTTTTGGATACACCAGGTCACGAGGCCTTTACTGCGATGCGGGCACGTGGTGCTCAAGTAACAGATGTGGCAATAATCATAATTGCTGCGGATGATGACGTAATGCCTCAGACTAAAGAGGCTATAAATCACGCTCAAGCTGCTGGGGTCCCTATGGTGTTTGCTATTAATAAGGTGGATAAAGATGGAGCTAATCCTGATAGAGTAAAAGAACAACTTTCTGCGATGAATATCCTTGTTGAAGATTGGGGTGGTAAGTTCCAGTGTCAGGAAATTTCTGCAAAGAAAGGAACTGGAATCGAGGAGCTATTAGAAAAAGTGTTGCTCGAAGCAGAAATGCTTGAGTTAAAAGCCAACCCAAATAAAAATGCAGTTGGTACTGTAATTGAAGCAACGTTAGATAAAGGAAGGGGTTACGTAACAACGTTAATTGTGGAGTCTGGAACATTAAAAGTAGGAGATGTTATTTTGGCTGGTACGCAGTATGGAAGAATTAAGGTAATGCATGATGAGCATGGTGTGGAAGTGGTAGAAGCAGGCCCTTCAAAGCCCGTGTCTATGCTTGGAATGAACGGTGCTTCTGCGGCAGGGGATAGATTTAACGTTTTTGCGGATGAAAAAGAAGCAAAGCAGATATCTACTAAACGTCAACAATTACAAAGAGAGCAAGGACTAAGAACAACCAAGCATATTACCCTTGATGAGATAGGAAGAAGACTTGCTTTGGGAGACTTCCAAGAATTAAACATTATTGTTAAAGGTGATGTTGATGGGTCAATCGAAGCGTTATCAGATTCGTTACAAAAACTTTCTGAGGAAACGATACAAGTAAATATTATTCATAAAGCGGTTGGTCAGATTTCTGAATCAGACGTTTTATTAGCATCTGCTTCGGATGCGATTATTGTTGGGTTCCAAGTGAGACCTTCGATGAGTGCTCGTAAGCTTGCAGAGCAAGAAGAAATAGATATTCGATTATACTCTGTAATTTATAAGGCAATTGATGAAGTTAGAGAAGCGATGGAAGGAATGCTTTCTCCTGAGGTGAAAGAAGAAATTCTTGGGTATGCTGAAATTAGAGAGACATTTAAAATCACTAAAGTTGGTACAATTGCAGGTTGTTTTGTAACTGAAGGGAAGATTGTTAGAAATAACAAGATTAGAGTTATAAGAGACGGTGTTGTAATTTACTCAGGGGAATTAGGGCAGCTAAAACGATTTAAGGATGATGCAAAAGAAGTCGCTAAAGGTTACGAATGTGGATTGAACGTAGATAAGTTTAACGATATTAAAGTAGGTGATCAAATTGAGTCATACATGGAGGTTGAAGTTGCTAGATCATTAAAAAAGAAATAGGATTTGTATTCAGAATAAAAAGGTCGATAATTAATTATCGACCTTTTGTGTTTTTAGATTACTTGTTCTCTTCTGTTTGCTCGATTCCTTTTAAAGCTGGTAAACTTAGTTTCTTTTTGATGACAAGTGCATCTGGAAAATTAGCTTTAATTTTATGCTTGAACCTGTATGCACTGTTTTTATCATAGAACCTTCCTGCAAACAAATATGTATTCGGCTGATCATATTCTTCATCAAGTGAGATATCCGGATTGTTTCGAATAAACAAGTACCTTGAATCACGGATAATAGATTTTTGTTGACTTACTTCAATTTGAACTGTATAGCCATTTATAAAGGGTTTCTTCCCTATTTTGTTGGTTAACGAATCAATTATAGGGTCTTGAGATATGACAACGCTACCCTGTTTTCCGTTGTAGTTGAGTTCTTTTTTAACCGTGTCTTTTTGTTGTATTGCCACACTGTTTGTTGTGTTGGATGATTTTTTATAGGTTCTCCAGTCTGTATCTTGCGCAAAAATAACAGAAGAGCTTAAAATGATAAGTAAACAAGCTATATTGGCTTTGAAAATGTTCATAATGATGAATTTCTTTGTTACAAAATTAAACCAATTAAGTAGACATTCATTACACAATGATGTAAAAATTATGCCAGAATTAACCTTTTTTATTACAATAACTGTATGTTCCTAAATTAGATAGAAGTTTATTGGATATCTGAAACTTTCTTTATTAAACATTTTCCTTATTTAGAATCATTATAAATTAATAAGAATACTGACACTTTCGTGACAAAACCCTAGGTGTAAAACCCCCAAATGTTAATTTTGCATTTGTTAAAAAAGCTTAAAAAAGCTAATTTAAATGGAAAACAAAATGAAATTTCATTGGACAAATAGGCTAGGAGTAGCCACTTTTTTTACTGTTTTAATCTTCTTGGCTGTAATGCCAGTAAAGGCTCAGGACGGTAAAGCATTATTTAAAGCAAACTGTGCTTCTTGCCATAAAGCATTAAAAAATTCAACTGGACCTATGCTACAAGGAGCTAAGGCCAGGTGGGCTGACGCAGATGAAGCGGATAATATTTATAAATGGGTTAAAGATCCGATAGGGTTAGTTGAGAGCGGGACTTCGCAATATGCAAAAGAGATTTCAACTTTCAGCCCAACAGATATGACGCCGCAAGGTGCATTAACAAACGATGATATTGATTTAATTTTCGCATATGTTGATGGTGTAAAACCTGTGGAGAAAAAAGCTACAACTGAAGGAGCTTCAGCAGAAGAAGAGGGAGGAGCTGCTCATATGTGGATTATTCTTTTGATAGTTGTATTTGGAGTGGTAATTTTTGCAGCAAAAGGAGTGAGAAAACAATTAGCTTATGTTGTTGCGGAAAAAGAGGGTGTTGAAATTGATATAAATAAATCAGTAAAAACAAAATTGGGTGAATGGATACTTAGAAACTGGAAGTTAACTTTAATCATGTTTTTGATTGCTGTTGTTACTGGTGGCGCTGATTTAATGAAGAGAGGGTTTGAAGTGGGTGTTTTTGAAGATTACCAGCCATCTCAAACAATTAATTATTCACACAAGTTGCACAACGGCGAGATGGGAATTGATTGTAAGTATTGTCATAGTTCTGCTGAAAAGTCTAAGCATGCGGGTATTCCATCGGTAAATGTTTGTATGAACTGCCACGAAACGGTTACTGAAAGCGAATATAGAAATGGAAGTACAGATGAGATTGCTAAGATTCATAATGCCGCAGGATACGATTCTGAAACAAAAAAATATACTGGTGAAACTTCTCCGATTGTTTGGAATAAGGCACACAACTTACCTGATCACGTTTTCTTTAGCCATGCGCAACATGTTAATCCGAATACTGCTAATATTGACTGTAAGCAGTGTCACGGTAATGTTCCTACCTATGGTTTAGGAAGGGTTTCTACCACTGAAGAGATCAATCAATTGGCGGGTACCGACGGCATTATTCCTTTAACAAAACCATTGCTTACGATGGGATGGTGTTTAGAGTGTCATAATGAAAAATCGGTTGACCTAACTAAATCAGAATATTATAAGGAGTTACACAATCGACTTGGGTCTCGTCCTGATTTCTTAAGAAAAATATCAGAAGATGACAAGATTACGGTTCGAGAATTAGGAGGATGGGAGTGTGCTAAATGTCACTACTAAGAATAATTTGAATTGAATCACAAAAACATGAGCATGAAGAAAACATACTGGAAAGGGCTTGATGAGAAAGATCAATCACCGGAGTTTGTGCAAAATAGTAACAAAGAATTTCGTGAAGACTTATCTGTTGATGAGTTTATTGGTAGTGAAGCAATTGGAGATTTTCAAACCGGAAGAAGAGACTTTTTAAAGTTTTTAGGATTTGGAGTAGCTGCCGCTACACTAGCCTCATGTGAAGCTCCTGTAATTAAATCTATTCCTTACGTTAACAAACCAGAAGACATTACCCCAGGAGTAGCCAATTGGTACGCAAGTACTTTTTATGACGGTAACGATTATGGAAGTGTGTTGGTTAAAGCACGTGAAGGTCGACCAATTTGGGTAAAAGGGAATAAAGATTTTGGTTTAACAAGAGGAGGTATTACTCCTAGAATTGGAGCATCTGTATTGAATTTATACAACAACGATAGATTAAGAGGCCCGGTTAGCGGTGGTTCTTCTGTGTCTTGGACGGATGCTGATGCTGATATTCAGTCAAAGTTAAAGGCGATAGCAGATTCAGGGGGTAAAGTAAGAATTCTTTCAAATACGATTATAAGTCCTTCTACTAACCTCGTAATAAACGACTTTATTAGTTCGTTGGGTGGAGCAGTTTCCGAAATGGGAGCTCCAGTAGTTTCTGATTCTGTAGATGCTATTGTAACGCCTATTATTTCTGATGTTACAGGGGTGGATGTTGAGCCTGTGTCTGCGAGTAATGCAGATGTAAAACATATTCAGTACGATGCTGTTTCTTATTCTGCTATGCGTAAAGCAAACGAAGAATCTTTTGGAAAAGCAGTTATTCCGGCATACGATTTCACAAGAGCGAAAGCTGTTGTAAGTATCGATGCTGATTTTATGGCAAACTGGTTAATGCATACTAAATATAATGTTGATTATGCAGAAACTAGAAATCCAGAAGCAGGATGGATGTCTAAACATTTCCATTTTGAATCAGTAATGAGTTTGACAGGTGCAAATGCAGATTCGCGTTGTCCAATTAAGCCCTCTGAACAAAGTGCGGTTGCAGCAGCAATTTTGAAGCACATAGGTGGGAAAGACTTAGGGATTGCAGTTTCTGATGAAATTGATGCTTATGCAGCAAAAGCTGCGGACAAATTAAAAGAGCATAAAGGAGAGTCTCTTGTAGTTGCGGGAGCAAATGATAAAGGAGTTCAAGTAATTGTAAATGCAATTAACAATACTTTAAATAATTACGGAAAGACAATTGATTTAGATAACGAAATATATCTTAAACAAGCTGACGACGCACTAGTTAAAGAATTAGTAAATGATGTAATCTCAGGTGATGTTGATGCATTATTAATATATGGAGCGAATCCAGTTTATACATTGCCAAACGGTGCTGAATTTGGAGAAGCTTTAGCAAATGAGAATATGCTTTCGGTTTCATTCTCAGAATTTGCTGATGAAACTGCTTCAAAATGTACATATATATGCCCGGATCATAATTACTTAGAGTCTTGGAATGATTATAAACCTCAAGTTGGTCAATATGCTATTCAACAGCCTGTAATTAGACCGTTGTTTGATTCTCGCCAAGCGCAAGAATCCTTGTTAGTGTGGGCAGGTAAAGCAGAGAGAGGAGATAAAGAAAGTAAAACATATTACAATTATATTCAAGATGCTTGGAGAAAGTATGGCTTCCCTATGCAGTCAGAATATTTAACATTTACTGAATATTGGAACTGGTCAGTCCACAACGGAAGTCCAACAGCGACAGCAATACCATCTACCCCTGTTTCATTTACAGACACTACATCTACAGCAGTTTTTTCGTTGCAGAGTTCTGATGCGGCTTGGGAAGTAGTTGCTTACCAAAAGGTGGAGATTGGAGAAGGTCAATACAGTGCCAACCCTTGGTTACAAGAGTTGCCTGATGCAATTACTAAGGTATGTTGGGATAATTTTGTTACAATGGCGCCGGCTGATTGTTATGATTTATTCAATATTACTGGAAACGAGAAAGGTAAATGGGACGGTTTATATATAGAGCAAGAAACTCCAGTAAACATGGTAAATGTTACGGTTGGAGAACAGGTTCTTAAATTACCAGTTTATCCATTACCTGGTCAAGCTAGAGGAACAATAGGTGTTGCATTAGGATATGGAAGAGCAGAAAACCAAGAAGCGATTGGTTCAGCTGCATTTCAAATAAAGTTAGACCAAACAGGAGATTACGATTTAGATGCTGATGGTAATAAAAAGCCAATCGGAGGAAACGCATATAAGTTTACTTCTTTTGAAAACGATTCAATAAAGTATTATGCCGATGCTGAGGTAGCAGATGCAAATGAAAAGTATTTCTTAGCTTGTACACAAACTCACCATACAATTATGGGGAGAACTTCAATATTAAGAGAAACGAATCTTGAATCTATTATAAGCGGGCATAAAGAGGATTACAATCCAGCTCATGAATTACATGTTCATACCAAAGGTCATGGAGAGCACGTAAAAGCTACTGATGTTTCTTTATGGGACGAGCATCCAGTTGAATTTGTTGGTCATAGGTGGGGAATGTCCGTAGATTTAACAGCTTGTAATGGTTGTGGTGTTTGTATCGTTGCATGTCACTCAGAAAATAATGTTCCTGTAGTTGGTAAAGATGAAATTAGAAGAGCGAGAGACCTGCATTGGTTGAGAATGGATAGATACTTTTCTTCTATTGACGATGATGCAAGATCAAGATGGGAAGCGGATAAAAGAGAAGAAGGAAACGATTGGTCTTATGCTAATCTAGAAGTTCCGGAAGATAATCCATCTGTAGTGTTTATGCCAATGATGTGTCATCACTGTAATCACGCCCCTTGTGAAACAGTTTGTCCAGTTGCTGCAACCACGCACAGTAATGAAGGATTAAACATGATGGCTTATAACCGTTGTATTGGAACAAGGTATTGTGGAAATAACTGCCCATATAAAGTAAGACGTTTCAACTGGTTTAACTATAGAGATTATAGAAAATTTAAGCATATTAATAACTCTCAAGATGAGATGGCAAGAATGGTGTTAAATCCAGACGTGACAGTTCGATCAAGAGGTGTTATGGAAAAATGTAGCTTCTGTGTACAACGTATACAAGAAGGTAAATTAAATGCCAAAGCGGAATCTAGAGCAGTAGCGGATGGAGATATTGTGACAGCTTGTGCTGACGCTTGTCCAAGTGGAGCAATTGTTTTTGGAGATTGGAATGACGAAGATTCGTTAGTTCGTTCTAAAACTTCAGGAGATAGAGCTTATCAAGCATTAGAAGAGATTGGTGTTAAGCCAAATCTTTGGTACCAAGTGAAAGTTAGAAATGTTGAAGAAGCAGCGGAAGTAGCACATGTTGATACTGCAGATGAATCTCACAACGAAGAACATTAATAAATTAATTGGAATAAAAACGTAAATAGATGCATAAAGAGTCAGACATCAGGATTCCCTTAATTTTAGGAGATAAAAACTACAAAGATATTACGGATGATGTTATCCGTCCTATTGAAAGTAAAGCTCCTAGAGGATGGTACATTCTAATTTCAATTTTCGGAATCTTTGCCCTTTGGGGAGTAGGTTGTATCGTATACTTGTTAGGAACAGGTGTCGGTGTTTGGGGATTGAATAAAACAGTAGAATGGGCTTGGGATATTACCAACTTTGTATGGTGGGTAGGAATTGGTCACGCAGGAACACTTATTTCAGCTGTATTATTGCTCTTCCGTCAAAAATGGAGAATGGCAATTAACCGTGCATCTGAAGCAATGACAATATTTGCCGTTATGATGGCAGGATTATTTCCATTAATTCACATGGGTCGTTTATGGGTTGGATATTGGGTGTTCCCTTTACCAAATCAATTTGGGTCAATGTGGGTAAATGTCAATTCACCCTTATTCTGGGATGTATTTGCGATTTCAACCTACTTCTCCGTAGGAATGGTGTTTTGGTATATTGGTCTTATCCCCGATTTTGCTACAATTAGAGATAGAGTTACAAAACCAGTCGCTAAAAAAGCTTACGGAATATTGAGTTTTGGTTGGACTGGAAATGCGAAAGCATGGAATCGTTTTGAAATAGTATCCTTGGTTTTAGCTGGACTTGCCACACCTCTTGTGTTTTCGGTACACTCGATTGTATCTTTTGATTTTGCTACATCGGTCATACCAGGCTGGCATACCACGATTTTCCCTCCATACTTTGTGTCTGGAGCAGTATTCTCTGGTTTTGCAATGGTGCAAACACTAATGCTTGTATTAAGAAAGGCTTTTAAATTAGAAGCTTACCTACATACTAAGCACATTGAGTATATGAACATTGTAATTCTTACAACGGGCTCTATCGTTGGAGTAGCTTATATTACAGAGTTATTTATATCTTGGTATTCTGGTGTTGAATACGAAGCGTATGCATTCTTGAACAGAGCAACGGGACCTTATTGGTGGGCTTACGCAGCCATGATGACCTGTAATGTGGTGTCTCCACAATTAATGTGGTCTAAAAAATTAAGAACAAATTTAACTTTTACATTTATCCTAGCAGCTGTTGTAAATATTGGAATGTGGTTCGAAAGATTTGTGATTATTGTTACTTCAATACATAGAGATTACGTTCCATCTGCATGGTCATATTTCCACCCAACTTGGGTAGATATAGGGATTTATATTGGAACTCTAGGAATTTTCTTTGTACTATACTTACTTTTTGCAAGATATTTCCCAGTCCTGCCAATAGCAGAACTGAAAACAATCTTGAAATCTTCCGGAGAGAATTATAAGAAAGGGTTTGGACATGGTGCGGGTTATTACGATTCTCATAAAGAAAAGCATTAATTAAAGAAATTAAAAATTACAGTATGACAGATAAAGTTATATATGCAATGTACGATGATGATGATGTGACGAGAGAAGCATGTCAATCATTGGTGGACAACGGAGTTCATGTTGCTGACGTATTTTCTCCATTTCCTATCCATGGAATTGATCCAATAATTGGGATTAAACATACACGCTTAGGAATTGCAGCATTTATGTATGGAATTACGGGACTTTTATTAGCAATTATCGCAACTCGATATTTCATGGTTACTGACTGGCATGGAATAAATATTGGAGGAAAACCTAATTTTAGCTATTTAGAAAACATACCAGCTTTTGTCCCAATTTTATTTGAATTTACAGTTTTATGTGCTGCTCACGGAATGGCATTGACATATTTTTTAAGAAATAAAACTTTACCTGGAATGCCTGCTAGAAATCCTGATCCAAGAACTACTGATGATAGATTTGTAGTAGAAGTAAGATTAGCCGAAAACAGCAACTTTTCTTTAGACCAGTTAAACGACATGATTAAGGAAACAGGAATTGTTGAAATTGACGAAAAAACGATTAAGTAATTAACGAATTAAAACGTTAGCATGAAGCTTACATTAAAATATTTAACAGTAATACTAATAGGTGCAATTACATTGTCATCTTGCAGTAAACATCCAGATAGCCCGGGATATGAGTATATGCCGGACATGTATCGATCACAAGCAATTGAAGCTTATGTGGATTACGGAATGGTTGGAGATGAAGAAAAAGGAGAAACCAATGAGCGATTAAAGAATACCCAATCTGCTAGAACTCCTGCTGAAGGAACAATTCCTTATTACTCAAATAAAAGTAGAGCAGAATTAATGATGCCTATGCCTTATGGATCAGGAGATTTGAATAAAGCAGATTCTAATTTGAATATTCCACCATCTTACTTACAGGATATTGAAGGAAATGTAAAAGAAGGAAAAAGATTGTACGAGATTATGTGTATGCACTGTCATGGCAAAACTGGACAAGGTGACGGAGGAGTTGTAGAAGTAGGAGGTTACAATACACCATTACCGTATAGTGGAGCGTATAAAGAAAGAAGTTTAGGTGGGATATTTCACATAATTACTTATGGTAAGGGCGGAACTGCAATGGCAGCACATGCATCTCAATTAAATAAAGAGGAAAGATGGAAAGTGGCTATGTATGTTAGAACGTTACAGCATGGGGGTTTTAACTTAGAATGATTAACAGGAGCAACGGTTGAAGCAGATACGATAACAGCAGTTGAAGAAGTTGCTGTTGCTGAACCAGTAGCACCAGAAGGGCATTAAGAATTAACTATTAATAGAAATAAATAGTAAAAATGGAATTTCAAATTTCTAATAAAGCAAAAAAAGTAACACTTGGATTAATGGGAGTAGGATTACTACTGTTAATCGTAGGATTCTTCTGTCAAAAAGAATACGTGTTTCCTACTGTATTAAGTGATCACGAAGTATACGTTGAATACTGGGGTGACCAAGTTGAAAAAGAAGCTGACGTAAAAAAAGAAGCTGAAGAAGCAATGGCTGCTTTAGGTTACGAACTTGATTTTGGAGATGAAGCTGAAGAACATGAAAGCCATGGACATGATGCCTATAATGCTAACATAGAACATTCTGAAGCTGATGAAGAACATGGTGAAGAAGCTCACGCACATCAAGCGCCAACTTTCGAATGGCACATTCATATTAAACATATAGAAGTTGAAGGAGAGCACGCAGGTCATTCAGGTGGTCATGGTCATGATGTTGCACCATCAGAAACATTGGCGCACATGTTCAGTAGTGGAGATATTGCACTATCTGATTCTCATTTTAGAAGGTTTTGGTCTAATTTATTAGTAAATGGGTTCTTCTTTTTTGGAATAGCTTTAGGAGCACTTTTCTACCTTTCATTACATTATGCTACTGAGTCTGGTTGGGGAGTTGTTCTATTAAGAATCATGGAGGCAATTATGTCTGCATTACCATTAGGTATGATTGCCTTAGTAATCGTGTTTATAGGAGCAACATTAGGGTTAAATCATATCTATCCATGGATGGATGGTGATGTGGTTGCTCATGATGATTTGATTTGGGGGAAAGTCGCATATTTAAATAAGCCTTTCTTTTGGATAAGAATTATATGCTATTTCGGAGTATTCGCATATTTCATGAATTGGTTTAGAAAAACTTCAAGAAAACAAGATGGCGAGGGCGTTGAAAAGGCTACTGCCTTACACTATTTAATGTACAGAAGAGGAGCATTGTTCTTAGTGTTCTTTGCAGTGTTTTCATCTACTATGTCATGGGATATAATCATGTCAATTGACACGCATTGGTTTAGTACATTGTTCGGATGGTATTCATTCTCAGGAATTTGGTTAAGTGCAATGATTATGATTATGATGGTAACATTATACTTGAAGCACAAAGGAAACTTAGAGTTTGTAAATAGTGCTCATATACACGATGTAGGAAAATGGATGTTTGCATTAAGCTTCTTATGGAGTTACTTATGGTTCTCTCAATTTATGCTTATTTGGTATTCCAATATTCCAGAGGAAGTAATCTATTTTGTTACCCGTATTGAAAGTTACAAATTTATATTCTTTGCAATGTTTGTTATCAACTTTGTTCTACCAATGATTTTCTTAATGTCAGCAGATACTAAAAAATCTTGGCCGTATTTAATCTTTATTGGATTAGTAATCTTTATTGGGCACTGGTTTGATGTGTTTTGTATGGTTATGCCGGGTACATTATACGAAGAATGGAACTTTGGATTATTGGAAATAGGGATGTTTATGACATTCTTGGGGGTGTTTATCTTTTTGGTACTGCGAGCTCTTGGGAAATCACCTCTGGTTCAAAATAATCACCCATTTTTGGACGAGAGTAAACATCATCACGGATAAAATTATAGGATAAGATAAATTTATAAAATGGAAAATAAGTTTTTAATATTTATGGTAGTTGTTTTAGGAGTTTTAGCTCTTATACAGCTTGTGAAGGTGTATGAAATGACATCTAAAGTTAGAGAACATAAAAGCCAGGAAAATATTACCCCCGGTGAAAACCTTTCACAAGCTAGTCTGTTTCTTGTGTTTATGGTTGCGCTTTTTGGCGGAACGATATACTTGATGCTGGAATATGGCAACGGTGGTCTTGGTACGGCTGCAACAGAACACGGTGTTTTGATTGATGATCTGCTAGTGTTTAATTGGTGGATTGTTCTTCCCGTATTTTTCATTACGAATGCGATATTATTTATTTTTGCATTTATCTACAGAAGAGACCCTGAAAGAAAACCTGTTTATTTAGTACATAACAATAAATTGGAATTGATTTGGACTGTGGTACCTGCTATTGTTCTTTCGGCCATTATCATTTACGGATTAAAAACTTGGAATTTTATTATGAACCCAGAGGATGAAGGTACAGTTATTGAGTTATATGCGAAACAGTTTGATTGGACCGCTAGATATTCTGGAGAGGACAACAAGCTAGGAAAATCAAATTTTAAATTAGTAACAGGGACTAATCCATTGGGAGTAATTACTACTGATGAAATCGCTGCATCTTTTGAAGAAATAGACAATAAAATTGATAGATTAGATTCTGTTCTATTGGCTAATAGTATTGAAAAATACATTGACAACCAAAAGACTACAGAATACTTATTGCCAGACGGTAAGGTTGCTGAAATGTCTGAAAAAATTGAAAAATTGAAGCGTCAGAAGTACAGAATTAAGGCTGGTTTGGAAATAGGAAGAAATGCTGCTGCTGACGATGCAATGGCAGCTAATGATGTTATTGTTAAAGGGGAAATGCATTTAGTAGTGGATAAAACCTACACTTTTTATTTTAGATCCCAAGATGTACTGCATTGTGCGTGGTTCCCTCATTTTAGAGCACAAATGAATTGTGTGCCTGGTATGATTACTTCATTTACCTTAAAACCGACGATTACAACTAAGGATATGCGTTTAGATGAGTTTGTTATTGACCATTATAAAAATATCAATAATATTCATAATGAGCGTAAAAGAAGAATTGGAGAGGAAGAAGAGGTTGTTGATTTTGACTATATATTGATGTGTAACAAAATTTGTGGAGCAAATCACTCGAATATGCAAATGAAAGTTATCGTTGAAACAGAAGCAGAATATAAAAACTGGATTGAATCTCAAAAAAGATTTGATGGAGGAGCTGTCTCTTATACAATTGGAGCAGTAGCTGCTGAAGAGGTAGCTCAAGAAATTGAAGAATAAAAAATAAGAAATTAGAAAAAAGATAAGAGTATGTCAGATCACGGTCACGCAGCACATCATCATAAAGAAAGTTTCTTTACTAAGTACGTGTTTAGTCAAGATCATAAAATGATTGCTAAACAATACCTGCTAACAGCCATAATTATGGGAATTGTTGGTATTGCACTTTCGGCATTATTTAGATTGCAAATTGGGTTTCCAGACGAAAAGTTTGGTATTATGGAAACTTTATTAGGCTCTGGCTGGGCGCCTGATGGTGTTTTGGATAGTAATATGTACCTTGGACTTGTTACAATGCACGGAACTATTATGGTGTTTATGGTTCTTACAGGTGGTTTGTCTGGAACTTTTTCAAACCTACTTATTCCACTTCAAATTGGAGCAAGAGACATGGCATCAGGACTTTTAAATATGTTTTCATATTGGATGTTTTTCTTATCGAGTGCGATAATGTTGGCTTCCCTTTTTGTTGAAACGGGTCCAGCAATGGCAGGATGGACAATATATCCACCCTTAAGTGTCCTTGAAGAAACACAATCAGGATCCGGAATGGGAATGACGCTGTGGTTGTTGTCGATGTCAATATTTATTGCATCTGCATTATTAGGGGGTATTAATTACATTGTAACTATTATTAACCTGCGTACGAAAGGAATGAGAATGACCAGATTACCGTTATCGATTTGGACATTCTTTGTAACGGCTATTTTAGGCTTATTATCTTTTCCTGTTCTTTTGTCTTCAGCTGTATTACTTATTATGGACAGACACATGGGAACGAGTTTCTTTTTAAGTGACATTACTACATCTAATGGAGCACTTGACCAAACCGGAGGGTCCCCAGTATTATTTGAACACTTATTCTGGTTCTTGGGGCACCCTGAAGTTTATATTGTTTTATTACCCGCATTAGGAATATCATCAGAAGTAATCGCTACAAATTCCAGAAAACCAATATTTGGATATAGAGCAATGATTGGTTCGATCTTGGCTATTGGGTTCTTGTCATTTATTGTTTGGGGTCATCATATGTTCCTTACAGGAATGAACCCATTCTTAGGAGGGGTGTTTGTTTTTACTACCTTATTAATTGCAATACCATCCGCAGTAAAAGTATTTAACTATATAACTACTTTATGGAAAGGTAACATTGTATTTACACCAGCTATGCTATTTTCAATTGGAATGGTATCTACCTTTATTAGTGGTGGTGTTACTGGTATTATCCTTGCAGATGCAGCATTAGATATTAGTCAGCACGATACTTACTTTGTAGTAGGTCACTTCCACATTGTAATGGGAATGTCTGCTATTCTAGCAATGTTTGCAGGAGTGTATCATTGGTTCCCTAAAATGTATGGAAAAATGATGAATAAGAAATTAGGATACATTCACTTCTGGATTACCATTACTTGCGGATATGGAGTATTTATTCCTATGCACTTCTTAGGAGAAGGCGGAATGCCAAGGCGTTATTATACAAATTCAGAATTCCCAATGTTTGATCACATGATAGACCTAAATGTTGTAATTAGTATTTTCGCAACTGTAGGGGTACTTTCTCAGTTGTTTTTCTTCTGGAACGTATTCTATAGTGCATTAAGAGGTCCAAAAACTTCTCAAAATCCATGGAGGTCGAATACACTAGAGTGGACAGCTCCAATAGAGCATATTCACGGTAACTGGCACGGAGATTTACCTGTTGTGCACAGATGGCCTTATGACTATAACAAACCAGGGCAAGCAGAAGATTTTGTTATGCAAAATGTTCCACTAGAACCAGGTGAAGAAGAACATTAGCGTTTTATATTGAATTAATATATTGAAGTCCGTACCTTTGTTAGGTGCGGACTTTTTATATATTGGTAATTTCTTTTTTCATTTTTTCAAGTCAAGGACATGCACAACTTTTTGACTCTATTCGAACTAGCTTTGATTATAAACCAAAGTTTTTATTAAAGTTTGATACCCGAAACTCTTTTATTTCAAACCAGTACGCAAAAATACACGGCATTAAAGTTGGACTCTCATTTAATAAGATAACTAATGTTGGTATTGGTTATCATTGGATGCCAAAGCGACTTATTGAACCTGCTCTTCCTAATTCAAATAATGTAGATTTAAAGTTTGGCTATGCCGTGGCATTCTTTGAGTATAACTTTTATAAATCTAAATATTGGAGTGCAGAAATTCCGGTGCAAATTGGTTTAGGGAAAGCGCAATATGATGATGTAGACCTCGCTATCACAACAGATAGCTCATGGATAATCATTTATGAACCCGCCATGACTATTGAATACAAATTCTTAAGGTACTTTGGAATAGGCGGTGGTGTTGGATTTAGATTGGCAATAAAATCGAACCGGCAAATAAAAGAAGCATTTACTGCACCTGAGTATATTTTAAGATTTAAAATATACTTTGGGGATATTTATAAAGAACAGATCTTAAAAGAATAATTTGCTTTGTTATCTTTGTTAACGAGTGATAGAAGAATACGATATACACGACGATGGAGCAGATGGCTCTGATAAGGAAATAGAACAGGTGTTGCGCCCTAAATTATTTGACGATTTTGCTGGGCAAAGGCATGTAACAGACAATTTACAAGTGTTTGTAAAAGCCGCTATTTTAAGAAACGAACCTTTAGATCATGTTTTATTACACGGACCTCCTGGTCTTGGTAAAACAACATTAGCAAATATTATAGCCAACGAAATGAATGTTGGATTTAAAGTTACTTCTGGTCCTGTTTTGGATAAACCAGGCGATTTAGCGGGGTTATTAACAAACTTAGAGGAAGGTGATGTTTTGTTTATTGATGAAATCCATCGACTAAGTCCAGTAATTGAGGAGTATTTATACTCAGCAATGGAAGATTATAAAATTGATATCCTTATCGATTCTGGGCCGAATGCAAGAACGGTTCAGATAGAATTAAGTCCATTTACTTTAATTGGAGCAACAACACGTTCAGGCATGCTTACGGCACCTTTAAGGGCGCGTTTTGGTATTAGTAGTCGTTTGCAATATTATGAGACTAAAATTCTAACAGACATCGTAGAACGTTCTTCTGGAATTCTAGATATTCCAATTGATTATGAAGCCGCTTTTGAAATTTCTGGAAGAAGTAGAGGAACGCCGAGAATAGCGAACGCCCTTTTAAGAAGAGTTAGAGATTTTGCACAAATAAAAGGTGACGGAACAATAAATACTACGATTACTGCTACTGCTTTAGAAGCACTACACGTCGATAAACATGGTTTGGATGAAATGGATAACCGAATATTATCGGTAATGATTGAGAAATTTGGAGGCGGCCCTGTGGGGTTAACAACGATTGCAACTGCAGTTGGAGAACAAGCAGGTACGATAGAGGAAGTTTATGAGCCCTTTTTAATTCAAGAAGGATATATTGCTAGAACACCACGCGGAAGAATGGTTACCGAATTGGCATATAAGCACCTGGGAAAAGAAAGAGGAACAACTCAAGGGGGTTTGTTTTAAGTAATTTACGATGAAGAAATTATTTGTATT
>Ga0105350_10000058_pt1 | contig 63823 bp, 62 predicted proteins | sample EN1Hudsemesocosm_FD_83506 | JGI IMG/M metagenome (GOLD analysis project Ga0105350, IMG submission 83506) | Methane-oxidizing microbial communities from mesocosms in the Hudson Canyon - EN1E Hudson Canyon | ecosystem: Environmental > Aquatic > Marine > Cold seeps | place: Hudson Canyon... | reverse complement strand
TATTATCGGTAACGTTAATACATACAAGCATGAAGGTAAACAGTTCATCTCTATCCTTTCAGGTGTAGGTGGTTGGGCTGGTATCGGTATGGCTATCCCTAGCTTAGAAAACAGTACTGATGGTCTTGGCGCGGTAGGTGCTTACAGAGCTCTATCTAGCTGGACTCAGTTAGGTGGTGTTTTAAGCGTATTTAGCCTATAAGACCTTTTTAACCTTTAGTAAAAAATAAGAGCCCGGCATCAGAAATGATGTTGGGCTTTTTTTATATTAAAAATAGCTGATTTTGAGCTAAATATGGTCACATACCAAGACGTTGAAGCGCAGAGAAATTAGTGACTAAAAGTTTAATTTGACAGGCTATCAGAAAACCGTCTTCTAGTTTTTAGACTAAATTTTGCTACGATTATTTTATTATGGATTTTTTGCTAACAATGAATATATTAGTATCGAACCTAGCCTATAATGCTTTTAATTATTAGTAAGTTATGGCTTTATGGTGCACAATTTTTCTTTTGTTTTAAGTAAAGAGTCCCGATCTTAAAGTAGGTAATAAGTTCTTCTTAAATCTATTGAATAATGCTTATCAATAGTTTTTTTTTATCAAAATGATAGATATATACACTTATACTTCAAGCCTCATATCTGACACTATATTGAAAACATCTAATCACATGAATTATTCATTATCAACCTATGAAAGTAACGCTGAAGATATAAGACTTATGGAAATAGCCAAAGAGAATACCAATTTTAGATACATCAATTTATCAACGGAGAGTAATGATGATAGATAGTAGTCGATCATTTGATCAAAAATTTGCTTCTGAAATTGTACAAGTAAAAGAAAAAGAGCGCCTCAAGCTCGCCAGAGAACTACATGATGAAATGGCACAATATCTTACAAGCATACATTTATATACAAATTCAATTATCCGCTCGCGTACTTCAACATCAATTGATGATGCAAAAGCTATCGATCAAGTTGTCACTAAAATATTAAATGTTATTCACAATAAAATTAAGAAATTACGATCGAATGAGCTTAGCTGTAACGAGCGAAATTTTACTGAGAACCTTGATGGAATGATACAAAGTTGGAAGTTTGATAATCCCGATATATCAATGAGCTTTCATATAAAAGGAACATTTACTGATGTTGATAGTAATGTTCTATTTACAGTGTCTCGATTAGCTCAAGAGTGTCTAACAAATATTACTCGTCATTCACAAGCCTGTAGCGTCATGATATCAATTGAAAGATTGGGCAATTATCTTATTATGAAAGTTGTTGATGATGGAAAAGGATTCAGTCTGGATGAAGAAGTAGGGCGATTTGGCATTGTAGGAATGAGAGAGCGTGTGGCTGAATGTGGGGGCGAGTTTCGAATTACCACGTCAATAAATGCAGGCGTTAATATTCATGTTTTTTTGCCGTGCGGACCTGTCAGTATCCGAAAAGGTGAACTATTATGATAAGTCTTTTATTAGCTGACGATCATCATATTGTACGGGCAGGCATTCAACGATTACTTGCAGCTGAAGATGATATCGATGTTGTTGACGAAGCATGTAATAGTGAACAAGCCTATGATTTATACAATAAGCTATCTCCAGATGTATTGCTTATGGATATTTCAATGCCTAGTATTGGCGGTCTAGAAACTTTAAAACGTATTTTAGCACGCGATGATAAAGCGAAAGTGGTCATGTTTTCTGCATATAAAAATACTATTTATGCAACACAATCATTGACAAATGGTGCTATGGGTTATGTGACAAAAACCGATCCCGTGGAGGAACTTCTGAATGCCATCAGACAAGCCGCTGTAGGGAAACGGTCTTTGAGTGCCTTTATGGCCAGTGAAATGGCTTTGCAGAGTGCGACCAATTTTAATAATCCAGCTGATAATTTGACCGCTAGAGAATTTGAGATATTTAAGCTTATTGCGGAAGGCGTATCGCATTATGAAATTGGGAAGAGCTTAAATATAGGCCCAAAGACAGTGTCTAACTATCAAACAAGACTGAGACAAAAGCTCGAAATTTCGACACCCGTTGAATTCATTAGGCTTGCAATAACCTGTGGCATTATTGATAACCCCGTTACAAATATAGGTGCACTTAGCAATAATTAGCCCTTACTTGCATAAAAGCAGTGATACATGAGAATAAATAAAGAATATGACGAAGGAACACTTAATACCGTCATGCTAATTATTACAAGGCCTAAATAATTTTCGAAAAAGGTGATGGTCACTGGCTGGTAGATAGCCGCGAAGGGCATTATTTAGACTTCATTCAGGGCTCGGCCGTCAATATGCTGACTTCACATAGTGTCTTTGAGCAAGTTAGAACCTCGGGTCACTATTTGGAGGAAGGACTTAAACGTATCGCACAAAATAATCAGTTTGGCGAAGTGGGTGGCCAAGGTTTGCTATGGGTTATAGATACTGCAAAAAAAGTACAAAAGAGATTGTTTAGCAAGCATTTGAAAAAGGCTTACTGATTAATGCTTCTCAGCAGAGCATTATTCGGTTTATGCCTGTATCAAAGGTTACGACGCGGCATATTGATCTCATACTTGATATATTAACTAACAGTTTGAATGGTGAATCATTATGAATGTGGCAGTCATACGACATCTCGCTTTCGAAGGTTTGGGCGTACTGAAGCCATTATTTGAGGAAAAAAAGCTATCTGTTCAGATTTATGATGCTGGAGTCGATGACATTACATCAGCAGTTCATTCTGCCGATCTCGTCGTTATACTCGGCGGGCCTATTAGTGCTTATGACATAGAGCATTATCCTTTTCTAACAAAAAAAATCGAGGCAATACAACAACGATTACAGGCCCAAAAGCCAACACTAGGGATCTGTCTTGGTGCCCAGCTGATGGCATCTGCTTTGGGTGCGCGTATTTATGCTGGCAATTCGAAAGAGATTGGCTGGAAGGAAGTGATACTGACACCTGCAGGACATGACTCATGCCTATCTGGTTTAGTTGGTATACCAGTACTTCACTGGCATGGCGATACCTTTGATATACCAAATAAGGCAATTCGACTGGCTGGAACTGCTGCATACCCAAATCAAGCTTTCTCATTAGGGAGAAATATACTCGCTTTGCAGTTTCATACCGAAGCAGATCCTCTTTATATTGAACAATGGTTGATAGGTCATAGCTGTGAACTAGCATTAGCAGGTATTGATCCTAGAGCAATACGCCGGCAAACAGAAGAAGTTATGAGCAAGATACAAAATTCAGGAATAATGATGATGAGAATATGGCTAGAACAACTTTTTTACTAAAAAAACCGGTCATAAAGTACTCAATAATTCACCTACGCAAACTGATATTAGGTAAAACCAACTGGTTCGCTCAATGTGCCAAGTGCCATTATAAAAATAAGGTTACTGCGACTGTAACAGCTGCAGAACGATTTAATATATGCGTTGCAGCGACCAGTTTGATCCACGGCACTAAGTAGACTGTCAAATTATATCGGAACTAGCCTTTAAGTCTGTCTATGCTATTACACATTAATGGGTATGGCGTAGTGTTTATTCTTATAGGTTCAACTGCAAGAATAAAGCAACACAATCACACACCTTCACTAATCGATTAATACACCGCCTTTGAGGGTCATTTCAGGCGCTAAATTGTTCAAGATGGGTAAAGTGTAGTGAAAGCTATTACAGTGGCTAATACTTGCCCTCAAGGATCTTGTTGCGTTGGATGAGTCATACAGATGGTGAAGGTAATAGTGGTTTGAATATTATTAAATTTACGTCTATTTTCAGCACTCACTGCATCAGTCCCCTGTGCTTGTTGCTAGCTTGCGCTTATTCCTTCATCTCTGCGCCTATTCTTGTGTGTCTTTTTTGTGGCACTGAAAAGTAGCGTAAATTTAATAGGAGGGGAGGATGCTAACGCGCTACGCTTGTTGGCAAATAATAATGAAGATTGAAATTGGGCTATACAAAGTAGAATAAACCCTCATCATATTACAGCTTGTAATATTACTGGAACTAATAGGTGGAAACTATCGGCTATGGTTTAACAAGTAGGTTACTCCTCTTTGTAATAGAAGTACTGAAAATGTTTACGGTTAGTAACGGTACGTCTACTAGAACTGGCTGTTTAGAGCGAGAAGCCAATGGTGGGTAGATTGATGGATTAACGAGGTTTGAAAGTTACACCTGAGTTACACCAATAAAAAAGCCCCAGCACTAAAAAATGCTGGGGCCTAGATATTTAATGGTGGCTCGACCTGGAATCGAACCAGGGACACAGGGATTTTCAATCCCTTGCTCTACCAACTGAGCTATCGAGCCATCAAGGTCGCGTATTAAACCTTCTGAAGCGCTTTATGTCAAGCATTAATGCTCGAAACTTGTTCATGCCATGGAGGCATGCTCTAATGTCGATCTTGTTTTAGCTTTATTAGATGGATAAGTAATGTCGTTAAGGGGTAAGTATAGTTTCTGGTTGGTAGTGGTTGCCGTGTTGTTGGTTGTTATTTTTGCTGTGCCAGCGGCATCACACTCGTCATGGTCTGATATGTTCGATGGTTGGATTGCTGACTATCAGGAGGCGGTCGAAAATGCGCAGGAGGATGGCGGTGATAGTGATGAAAATGACCATGATAGTGAGGATTCTACCGAACTCATGCAAGTGCGAATTGAAGATGAAATAAGTGATTATGCAGGCATTGAAATACATGGGTTGAGCGAGATAAGTTTTTTTCCAGAATTTAAAGCGATTGCAGAAGTAGTTAATCTTCATCCGATGTTGGCACTGCGAACGCGTCATCAACATGCTTTATCGGCTGTTAGGATTGCGAAGGTAGCAGACAATTCTGCAAAACAGGAACTCTCCCGATTGCAGGTACTGTCAAAAGGTATTGGAAGTATTGCAACTAAAAAAGTCAGTTATGCGCAAGCTGCACTAAATGAAAGTAAGGCTAAATTAGCGGGGTCGCTCATAGCATTACAATCAATAAACGATGAAGCAATTCAAATATGGGGCGAGACGGTTGCATCTTGGCTAATGGATCAAAAGACTAAGGAATGGCAGCGCTTATTGCAGCATAAAGACAGTTTGTTACTGGTAACCTTGGCAGCAGATGATTCTCTTGCTGCTGATCAGCGCTTTATTCGTATTGCTCGCGGTGGGTCTCGGGGGCAGGCACGAAAAGCCTATTATGTTTCACCTGCCTTGAGTTCAGATAGTTTGGTGCAAGGTGAAACGTACTTTTTCAAAACAATGACAGGTAAGTTACGCTCAGGAATGCGTATAGAAGCCTGGATAGCAGAAGGTAATGAGCCTTTACAGGGGGTATTTATTCCCAAGCAAGCGATTGTTTGGCATGAAGGCCAGCCGTGGGTTTATGTTCAAATTGATAATGGGCTGTATCAGCGTAAGTCAGTTAAGGGAAGTTTAGTGAGTGCTGGAGGGCTCTTTACACAATCTGAGCTGAAAGCTGGCGAGTCTTTGGTGCTAACAGGCGCTCAGATGTTATTGTCAGAAGAGTTTAAATGGCAGATAGCTGATGAGGATGATGATTAATAATGTTGTCCCATATTGTTGCTTTTTCGGTTCGATTTCGTGGTGTAGTCGTTGCTTTAGCGATATTACTATTAGCTTACGGCATATATAAATTATCGAGTACTAGCCTCGATATATTTCCAGAATTTGCGCCCAAGCAAGTTATTATTCAAACAGAAGCGCAAGGACTTACGGCCGAACAGGTTGAGGTGTTAGTTACGCAACCACTTGAAAATGCCTTAGGTGGTTTAGTGGGGACTGAGTCTATTCGCTCTCAATCTATCCCTAGTTTGTCAGTTGTAATTCTCACTTTTTATGACAGCACCGATATTTATTTAGACCGACAGTTAGTCTCTGAACGGCTACTTGGTGTCAATAATGACTTGCCAGAAAATATTGGCCCACCACTAATGGTTCCCCTAGAATCTTCTTCGGGCACCATTATGACCATTGGCTTGAGCTCAGACAAACATGACTTGATGGCTTTGCGGGCTCTTGTTGACTGGACATTGTCACCTCGCTTATTAAGTGTAGAAGGTGTGGCTGATATCAATGTCTTTGGTGGCGAAGAAAAGCAGCTACAAATTCAAGTAGACACCGATAAATTAGCACGCTATCAACTCTCTATTGACGATGTAATAGCAGCAGCAAAGAATGCCACTGGCGTGATGGCAACCGGTTATATCGAGAATAATAATCAACGAATGATGTTGAAAATGACCGGTCAACCGATGACGGCATCAGAGTTGGCGAAAGTAGTGCTTGTAAGAGAGGGTAGCGCTACTTTGTTATTAGGTGATGTAGCAACGATTGTTGAAGGCGCTGCCCCTGCAATTGGCGGCGCTGCAATTAGTGGCAAGCCAGCGGTAGTATTGATGGTAATAGGTCAATACAAAGCGAATACCTTAGCAGTGACTCATGGCATCGAAGCAGCATTAGACGAGTTTAAAAGCGGTTTTGAGGCTGATGGGATCACTTTGCATGATGATTTATTCCGCCCTGCAAATTATATTGAATCATCCTTACACAATATTCGCGAGCATTTGATGGTGGGTGCGGGCTTAGTGATGCTGGTGCTAGTGTTATTCCTATTTAATTTGCGTACTGCACTGATTTCAATTACTGCGATTCCTTTATCATTATTTACAGCCATGATTGTGCTACTTGAAATGGGGGTGAACCTTAATATTATGGTGTTGGGTGGTTTGGCAATCGCTTTAGGTGAAGTGATTGATGATGCGATTATTGATACTGAGAATATTTTTAGACGACTACGTGAAAATGCTGTTTTATCTCAACCGAAATCAAGTATGGAAGTGGTTTTTAATGCCTCTATGGAGGTAAGAAGTTCAGTTGTGTATGCAAGTTTTATTGTGATGTTGGTATTTGTACCACTACTCACTCTAAGCGGGGTGGCGGGCCGAATGTTCCAGCCTTTGGGCGAAGCTTATATTTTAGCTATTTTTGCTTCATTGCTTGTTGCATTAACGGTGACGCCTGCACTTTGTCATATTCTGCTGACTCGTTGGGGGGATTTAAGTGATAAGGAACCGCCATTAATTAGGATTTTAAACTCTATTTATGAATGGGCTTTGGGTTTAGTGAGTCAATTCCCTAAAATTACTTTTTCGGGTGTAATCGTTTTCTGTTTGGCGGGATTAGCTATTTTACCATTACTTGGCGGGAGTTTTTTACCTGAGCTTCGTGAAGGCCACTATATTATTCATACAGCCAGTGTGCCGGGCACATCTATTGCCGAATCACTACGTATTGGAGGGCAACTTGAAAAGCGTGTTGCTGAAATAGAAGGGGTTCGCTCTACTTCGCAGTGGGCCGGACGAGCAGAACGCGGTGCAGATACCTTTGGCACCCATTACAGCGAATATGAAATTGATTTAGTGCCGATGGATGGGCCCGAACAACAAGCCGTTTTAGATGAAATTAGACTGGTTCTAGAATTGTTCCCAGGGATTAATTCAGAAGTGAACACTTTTTTAACGGAGCGTATTGATGAAACGATCTCTGGTTATACCTCGCCGGTCGTGGTTAATATTTATGGTAAGAACTTATTGGAATTAGATCAAAAAGCTCAGGAAGTTGCATTAGTCATGCGAGAGATCGATGGCGCCACTGATGTGCAATTACGGGCGCCGCCCGGTGAACCACAATTAGAAATCCAATTGAAGTTAGATGAACTGGCATATTGGGGTTTAACGCCAGTAGGGGTTATGCAGGTTGTCAAAGCGGGTTTTGAAGGTGCAGTCGTCGGGCAGATCCAAGAAGAAAACCGCGTATTTGATGTTGTGGTCGTGCTGCCTGAAGAAAAACGACAACAGCCTGAGGATGTAGGTCAGTTACCTCTTAAAACCCCTTCTGGAAAAATTCTCCGCCTAAAAGATGTGGCGGAGATTAAGCAGGTATCTGGCCGCTATATGATTTTACATTCCGGGGCACAGCGTTTGCAGACGGTGACCTGTAATGTGTCTGGTCGAGATTTAAGCTCATTTTTTGCCGAACTTAAACAACGCGTCCATGATGACGTCTCTTTTTCAGCGGATATTTATCCTGAGTTTACGGGAGCGGCAGTGGCACAAGCGCAGTCACGTGAAGACTTAATTGTTCATTCTAGCTTGGCTGGCGTAGCGGTTTTATTACTACTCTATATTGCTTTGAATAGTGTGCGAAATATGTTTTTGGTATTAGTTAATTTGCCGTTTTCATTAGTGGGAGGGATCATTGCGGTGCTACTAACAAATGGCGTGTTATCAATTGGCTCATTAGTCGGGTTTATTACCCTGTTTGGCATAACGTTGCGAAACTCAATTATGCTCGTCTCCCACTTTCAATATTTAGTGGTTGAAGAGGGCCTGCCTTGGAATGCAGAAACGGCCATTCGCGGTGCAAAAGAGCGATTACCATCCATTTTAATTACAGCCTTAGTAACGGCTTTGGCAATGTTACCGATAGCAATGAACTCAGATAGTCCGGGCCGCGAAATAATGGGACCAATGGCAAGTATAATTATTGGCGGTTTGATTTCATCGACCATACTGAACTTATTGGCATTGCCGAGTATTATGCTGCGATACGGTCGGTTTGTTAAATAGAGCGTACTAGGCTTAAGCTATGTGTCATCACTTTTATTGGCAACAATAAATGCTGCGGCAATGATTACGGCGACAATAAGTAGAAAGAGTAGATCAAGCATCAGTTAGTAATTGCGAAGGTTTCTATGCCTTGATTGCGTTTGTCGGAGAAAAACTGATAAATGCTTGTTAGTTCATCAGCTGAGAACTCAATTAAGATAACTTGCTGACCTGGGTGGATAAGGTTGGCATTTCTGCCCATGACACTTGTATGAAAGTTATAGATGTAACTATTATCTACTTTGTTATTGAGTATCTTGCCTAGAAAAGAACTTATACCGGAAGGTAGTTTCTCATCGGCATCGGCAGGGATTATCGCTTGAGCCAGTTCTTTATTTTTCTTAAGGCCTTTAATTTGTAAACCTTGCCGAAACTTATTTATTAAGCCTGTTTGAATAATGCCCCATAAGCCCTGCGAATCTTTATTAGTCACTCGGTGAATATAGTATAAAGCGTTATTATTACCATCACTCGCTGGGATAAGTTCGCTCAAAGCAATGTCGTTAGTGCCTAGAGTAATACTAGCAACTAGAGATTGTTCTGGGCCAAGATCGAGCTCTGCAAGATTAGAAAAAGTAGTCTCAATATGGTGGGTATGTTGCTCTACCAATATTATTTCATCAGTTATCCTTATAGTCTGTTGATTAAGTATATCTGCTAAGGGTTGACTGATGGTTTGGTTATTAGAGTCGATTATTGTAATTATGGCAAGATGATCTTCGATTGTTTTACTGAGCTGTTCAAGTGTTGTAACAGTATGCTGTTCAGCTATAAAATTGAGTGTAATAGGCGTGTCATCACTTAGGCTAGAGTCAGCTAATAATGCGGGCAGTGATGTAGTACGGTGTTCTACATGAGGTAAAGTTAGTAAGCTATCATGGCGAACAAATTGATCGTTATCTTCATTAATAGCAGTGGCGGACGGTGTTACTGGACTCAGTTGTTCAACAAATAATTCTGCCTCTTGTTGGATAACTTGTTCATTATCCATCGATGCTTGCTCATCTTCGATGATGGTTAAAGGTAGCTGTTCTGGCGGATCGATAATTTCAATTGCTGGGAGGGTATGTTCAGTTCGAGAAGACTCTAGATCGGTAAAAATGAGATAGCCTAATCCGATCACAATAAATAAGGCAAAAAATGCAGGAATGAGCGATGGGGCTGACTTAGCCATAAATCTTAGTCCACTAAAAAAGAGTCTTCTCGGGAGAATAAGCCATCAAGGCTTTGTTGATCAAGTTTTACACACCATTTGGGGTCAATATTAACGTCATTAAGTTGAATTATGAGTTTATTGGCTTGCTCAAGAGAGAGTATGGTGACGCATCTTAGATGCTGAATAAGTAGTGGTTCCAAATCTGTATCGGCAGTTGCAAGTTGCTCTACAATGGCACTAATAAGCTGTTTTAAATCTGATTGTGCAAGTAAAGAAGGGATCTGCTTAATCAGGACATTATCATTCTGTGGCTGTAGTTCAATGCCAAACTCAGCTAGGGTTTTAGTATGTTTTTCTACTACTGAAACTAGATGAGCCGGTAGTGGTAATTTTAACGGCACTAGTATTGGTCGAGAACTCAGTGTCTTTGTGTTGATCGCATTGCGTAACTGTTGTTGGCGAAGTTGTTGTTCTGCCGTTATCAGGTCTATTACAATTGGGCCTTGTGATGATTGGCACAGTGCGTATTGCTGATGCAATAAGGTCTCAACGTTTCCAAACAGTGAATTTGCACCAGTATTGTTCTCAATAGAAGGCGACGACTCGGTGTTGTGATATTCAGCAGTTCTTTCTGCCACCAAATGTGGTGGAGATTGTGGTTGTAATACTTTATCTAATGTTTCTTCTTGGTCAAATGACAGCGATAAGGCTTCCTCTAACCCTGTGGTAATAAGCCCATGAATTAAACGTGCATCGCGGAAACGAACTTCATGTTTTGTGGGGTGTACATTTATATCGACGCGATCTAAAGGTATTGTTAGGTAGAGTACGTAGGCTGGTTGACGCCCTGCTGGGATAAGATCGCCGTAAGCTTGTCGGATAGCATGGTTTATCATCCGGTCACGGATTACTCGGCCATTGATGAAAAAATGCTGCACATCTGTTTGAGGCCGATGTGCTTCTGCTTTAGCTAGCCAACCAGTTAAGCCGATGTCATCATAGTCCTGTTGTAAAAACACACAGTTTTCAACAAAATTTTTGCCACATATTTTGGCGAGGCGTTGTTTTTTTTGCGCTTCTGTTTTGGCTATCGGTAATCTTAGTTGATGATTGTCAGAGAGCTTACAGTGAAAGCCAACCTCAAATTGACTGAGTGCTAAGCGTTGTAGGGTGGTGAGAATATGATGTTGTTCTGTTTTATTACTGCGTAAAAAATGACGCCTTGCTGGTAAGTTAAAAAACAGATCTCGTACTTCAATCGTTGTACCTTGAGGATGCGAGGCAGGAGCAATGACATTTTTATCACCTTTTAGCAGCCATGCCGTTCCCTGTCCTTGTCTGAGCGATGTAATGGTTAATTGAGAAATTGAGGTGATACTTGGTAAAGCCTCACCACGAAACCCTAAACTGGCGATATGACTTAATTGCTCACTGGTGTGTAATTTGCTGGTGGCGTGTCTGCTGAGTGCTAAGGGCAGGTCATCAGGGTGAATACCAAAACCATTATCACGGACACGAATTAACTGGCTGCCAGCACCTTCAATATCAATGCTAATTTCTGTAGCCCCAGCATCAAAGCTATTCTCAACAAGCTCTTTGACGACGGAAGCGGGACGCTCGATAACTTCACCTGCGGCAATTTGGTTCGCTAGGTGTATGGGCAGATGACTTATGCGGCTGTTGGAAGACATTCGCTTATTTTACCAGTCGCAGAACATTTAGGGGATGAGTAATATTTTGCCAACGCGCAGTTTGGTAGAGGATAATTTATTGTTGGACTTGAGTAGTGCTATGGACACTTGGTAACGTTGAGCGATAGTATTGAGTGTATCGCCTCGGCTTACAATGTGTTGCTGTGGTAGGGCGCTATTTGGTAATGGGTTGCGTTGAAAATAGCTTCGTATTCCTGACATCATTGCACGTGCGAGCTTATTTTGGTGACTCGCACTTTTTAGTTTTCGTTCTTCATCAGGGTTAGAAATAAAGGCGGTCTCAACTAATAGCGATGGAATATCGGGTGATTTCAGCACTACAAATGAAGCAGATTCGACATGCTTTTTATGCACATTACCAACACGTTTTAAACCTGCTAATACCGTGTTAGCTACTTCTAAGCTACCTTCTAAACTGGCCGTTTGAGACAGATCTAGTAATACCGATGCTAATAAGTCGTCTTTATCTTCTAGGCTAATTCCACCAGCAAGATCGGCCGCATTTTCCTTATCGGCTAATAATTGTGCTGCCTCACTACTGGCACCACGTTCAGATAAAACAAATACTGAGGCACCTTTCGCTTTGATATTTTTGAAGGCGTCAGCATGAATTGAGATAAACATATCAGCATTATTATCTCGAGCGCGCTTGATGCGATGACGAAGCGGAACAAATACATCACGATCACGCGTTAAATAAGATCGCATACCGGGTTCTTTATCGATCAATTTGGCTAGGCGTTTAGCGATGGCAAGTACAACATCTTTTTCTTTTGTCTTGTTCTTCCCTAAGGCCCCAGGATCTTGTCCACCATGGCCAGGATCAATGGCAATAATGATGTCACGTTTTTTCATCGTCTTGATTGACTTAGTGATGGTTAAGCTTGCTTTAACGGGTTTGCTAGTGGCTTGCTCAGCTTTAGGTACTATTTTAGTGGCGGTACTTTGAGCTGTAGGCTTTGTAGCGAGTGGTTTATCTATTTCTTTTGAAGCTTGCGATGGCGCCGTTCCTTTAGACTGTAGATCAATAACTAAACGGTAAGGGTGGCCATGGTCAGGTTTTAAGGTCTGACTCTTATATTGCTGTGGATATTTTAAGTCAACCACAACACGAAGAGTGCTTTTCTGCCATGATGCATGGCGAATAGCTTGAATAGGTGTATTAGCTAGCTCGGGAATAAGCAGTTTTCTAGGACGGTTTGTATTTTTTAGATCGATTACAAGACGAGAGGGGTTTTCCAGAGTAAAGGTTTTATATTTCACTCCATCTTTAAAGTCAAACACAAGGCGAGTGCCTGCCCCAGACTGTGAAAGGCGAAGTCCTTCAAGGTTATTTGACCATGCAGCAAAACTTGAAATAAGTATAAGTAAGCCCAGTAATGAACGGAGCATAGTTGGTTTCCTAAATGCGGAGTAAGTGTATTGTGTGATTGTCACTGCTAAAAATCAAGTTTGCTAGCCAGAGTCAACGGTAATTGTCACTAATTGATCGTATACAATTTTTGCTTGAGTAGAGACAGCCTCTATCTTTACATGACGAGATTGTCTGTGATAACTGAGAGTAATAATCAGATCGGGTTTTGGTAAGTAGTCGCCACCTTGACTTGCCCATTCAATAATACACAGAGATTTATTGCTAAGATAGTCGTCAAGTCCTAGATAATCGAGCTCCTCAGGATCTATCAAACGATAAAGATCAAAATGAAATACAGACCGTGTTGATAAAGAGTAATGCTCAACAAGCGTATAAGTTGGACTTTTTACATTGCCTTTATGCCCAAGAGCCCGTAATAGGCCTCGGGTTAAAGTTGTCTTTCCTGCTCCTAGCTCACCCTCCAGATGAATGGTGAACTGCGTTTGCGGGCAGTATTGAGCAATTTGTTTGCCTAAATCAAGAGTGGCAGCTTCATCTAGTAGATATGCAAGCATTGCTTTTAATAAATTAAGTTCGCTAAGTGTCTTAGATGAGGAATGAGGTCCATCGCTAACATGCCTCGTTCACCATCCTGTTCTGCTGCTTTATCACCAGCCATACCGTGTAAAGTAACACCTACACAGGCTGCATCCATTAATGGGAACCCTTGTGCTAATAAGCCACCAATAACCCCAGCAAGTACGTCACCCATACCGCCACTCCCCATACCTGGGTTACCCCATGTAGATAGGCGTGTTGGTTCAGTACCGTTATAAATTAGAGTCCCTGAGCCTTTTAACACAGCGATACCGCCATAACGTTTTTGTAGCTCTTGTACCGCTTTGAAGCGGTCGGCTTGAATTTCATCTGCACTACAGCCTAAAAGGCGGGCTGCCTCACCAGGATGAGGTGTTAAAATCCAGTTATCATAACTACGCGGGTTATGGCTCAATAGGTTTAAAGCATCAGCATCAACTACCATCGGTAAGTTACTATCAATGGCCTTTTGAAATAGCGCTTCTCCCCAATTTCCTTGCCCTAGGCCTGGGCCGACCGTGAGAGCCTTTGCTCTATCGATTAGTGGCGCAATATCATTAGGATCTTCGACCCCATAACACATCAACTCTGGGCGAGCTTGATTCAGAATAGGACTGTGGACTTCTCGCGTACCAATACTAATTAAACCTGCCCCAACTCGAGCACCTGCTTCGGCAGCAACACGCGCAGCGCCTGGCATTCCATGATCACCACCAATGATGAGTAAGTGTCCATATAAACCTTTATGGCCGGTACGCTCTCTGGGACTCAATAAATGGGCATCATTTTCTAAACTGACACGACGGGCAATTGGTGAGAATTGTTTGTAAAGCGCAGAAGGAATTTGTAGAGAATCAAAGCAAACAGTGCCGCTAAAATTAGGCCCTTCACCTATAAATAAACCTTTGTTTAAGCCAATAAAGCTTAAACAAATAGTTGCTTTAACAGCGATATCCATGGCGGAGCCAGTATCTGCTTGTAAACCAGAAGGAATATCTAATGATAAGACCGGCGCACGTTTATTATCATTAATCGCTTTGATTGCCGCTTGGTAGACGCCTTCAACAGGGCGGTTTAGACCTGTACCTAATAAGGCATCAACCATAATATCGGTAGAGGGGAGTGATCCATCAAATTGGTGGATTTCAGTCCCAGTGGCTAATAATGCTGCGCGCGCAGCAGCCGTTTCATGGCTCATTTCATCATTGCCAATTTGATAAATGACAACGCGGTAATTTAATTCTATAGCTTGTCTTGCCAGCTCAAAACCATCACCACCATTATTACCTGTGCCACAGACAATAAGAAGTCGTTCTGCTTGAGGCCAATGATTTTTTATTGACGCTAAGGCGGCAGAGCCTGCACGAGCCATTAGCTTAGCGGTGGAAACATTATATTGTTCAGTAATGAGCAGATCTAGTTCACGCGTTTGTTTTGCAGTGTAGAGATCATGTGGCAAATTAAGCATTTTTTTCCAACGAAAATTATTACTGGTCGCCTATAATAGCGTGCATGAGTCAAATAAATACAGTGTTAGAAATGAATAGTTTGAATGATAAAATGCAAGCATGGTCACAAACGCTTGGTTTTCAACAGCTTGGGGTTAGCGATGTTGATTTGTCAAAAACAGAAGCGCGTTTTTCTTCATGGCTAAAAGCTGGGTTTCACGGTGAAATGGATTATATGTCACGCCATGGTTCCTTACGAACTCGCCCCGCTGAGCTGCTGGAAGGGACAATTCGGGTGATTACTGTTCGCATGGATTATTGGCCTGAATCAGCTGCAGAACCCTGGTCAGTCATTAATGATGATCAAAAAGGCTTTATTTCACGCTATGCTTTAGGACGTGATTACCATAAGTTAATGCGAAAGCGTTTACAGCAATTGGCTGATAAGATTAAATTAGAAGTTGGTGATATGGGCTACCGTGTTTTTTGCGATAGTGCCCCGGTGATGGAAAAAGCATTAGCTGAAAAATCAGGCTTGGGCTGGGTGGGTAAACACAGCAATATTTTGAACCGTGAACACGGGTCTTATTTTTTCTTAGGTGAAATTTATACAGATTTACCATTAACGACATCCGAACCCATTAGTGAACATTGCGGCTCTTGCACGGCCTGTATTGATATCTGCCCAACGAAAGCAATTGTTGCACCATATCAAGTGGATGCTCGGCGTTGCATATCTTATCTAACGATTGAATTACGTGGCTCTATTCCCCTTGAATTTAGACCGTTATTAGGCAATCGTATTTATGGCTGTGATGATTGCCAATTGGTGTGCCCGTGGAATAAATTTGCTCAGGCAACCTTAGAGTCAGACTATTCGCCTAGACAGGGTTTAGATTCGCCCCAATTAGTTGACTTATTCGCTTGGAGTGAGCAGGACTTTCTAAAAAGATTGGAGGGAAGTCCAGTCCGGCGAATTGGCCATGAGTCTTGGTTACGTAATATAGCAGTTGCCCTGGGTAATGCGGCGACAACAGATACGGTTATTACCGCTTTAAGATCTAGGCAGACAGATTCATCAGACGTAGTTAAAGAGCATGTGCAATGGGCATTGTCACAACATGAAAATCCAGTAGATAGACAATAAGGATATAAAGGATGAGTAATGCTATGAAAACACTCACAGAGCGACAACTGTCTCGTCGGCAAGTCTTGCAATATAGTATCGGAACTATATTTTCTGCGGCATTACCAGCATCGATTGCTGAGACTGAGGTGAGTCAGCAGTTTAAACATGAAATGACTCGCTTATTTGGCTTTAAATCGGTTGCTGTTGCAAACTTATTGGATCATGTTATCGTCCCTGAAGGTTACCATGCAGAGGTATTTTACCGTTGGGGTGATCCTATTTCTGATGGCCCACAGTTCAAAATGGATGGGTCAAATACAGCTATGGAACAGCTGCAACAAGCAGGCATGCATCATGATGCTATTCAATTTTATCCTTTACCGCGAGGCGGTAGTGATTCAGAGCATGGTTTATTGGTAATGAATCATGAATATATTGATGCTCAAATATTACATGCTGATGGCGGCGTATTTGATTCCCCTCAAACATATAATCTAGAAAAAACCTTAAAAGAACAATATGCCCATGGCGTATCAGTTATTGAAGTAAAAAAGAGAGATGACGGTTGGCAAATTGTTCGACCATCATCTTATGCTCGCAGGTTGACAGCTGTGACGCCAATGAAAGTGTCAGGGCCTGTTGCTAGGACAACGTATATTCAAACCCAAGCAGACCCGATAGGAGAGCAAATACTAGGCACGTTTAATAACTGTTCGAATGGTATGACGCCTTGGGGAACCTATTTAAGTTGCGAAGAAAATTTCAATGATTATTTTGATGTGCCATCGTTACGCCATTTAACGAATAAGCAGCAGCAGGCATTTGAGCGATATCATATTAAGCATAGTTATTATGGGTGGCACAACAATGACGAACGCTTTAATGCCAGTATGCATCCTAATGAACCGAACCGTTTTGGATGGATAATTGAATTTGATCCTTATGAGCCCTTTAGTACGCCGGTTAAGCGTACGGCATTGGGTCGGTTTTCACATGAAAATGTGGCACATAAGATTGGTGAAGAGGGTCGTATTGCATTCTATTCTGGCGATGATTCCCAATTTGAATATGTCTATAAGTTTATTACGAAACAGGCTTGGGATGGCACACAGGGCATGCATCACGGACATTTACTCGATGAGGGCACGTTATATGTGGCACGCTTTGAAGATGAAGGGCATGGTGAATGGTTGCCCTTAGTCTTTGGCTCTAATGGATTAACGCAAGAGAATGGGTTTGAGGATCAAGCTGATGTATTAGTACATGCTCGTCAGGCGGCCGATAAGCTTGGTGCAACGCCCATGGATCGACCTGAGTGGATAACGGTGCACCCAGAGACTCATGCTGTTTACATCTCAATGACAAAAAATAGTAAACGAGGAGCAGACAATCAGCCAGATAATGATGCTGCTAACCCAAGAAACACGAATAAATTTGGTCATATAATCAAACTGCTTGAACACGATGCGACGAGTCTATTATTTGATTGGAATATATTTTCTCTCGCCGGAAATAAGCAACATCAAGGCACTATTCAGGGTGATTTATATGCAAATCCTGACGGTTTAATGATTGATAGACGTGGTATTTTATGGCTTCAGACAGATATAAGTAGTAGCAAGCTTAATTCAGGCGAGTATGCTCAGTTTGGCAATAACCAAATGCTGGCAGTCGATCCTTCTACAGGTGAGACACGCCGGTTTTTGACAGGACCAAATGGCTGCGAGATAACAGGTGTGGTTATGACGCCTGATTCAAAGACAATGTGGGTCAATATTCAGCATCCAGGAGAAATAGAACAATTGCCTAATTCTCAAGGTAGCAAGAAGTCGGCTCAGATTCCCAATGCAAGCAGTAACTGGCCTGATCATCAGCTTTATGGTCGACCTCGATCAGCCACTGTCGTGATTAGCAAAGATGACGGCGGTATTATAGGCACCTAAACTAATTTTTCAGGCAAGTAAGCCGCTATTGATTTTTTGATACGGAAAGAGAAACTTAGATCAGTGTGGGCGAGCAGGTTAACTGGAAATATGAGGTTTACATTAGCGTGCAAGCGCTGGTGGAAAAGTTTTGTATGCCAGCATAATAGCGGGATATGATGTATCTACTCACTTTATTGGCGATATAAATACCGATATCATCACGTAAAGAAACGTTGGATTCTAGCAACTTTTTTAATGCGTATTGCTCGTTAATTGCTAACGTCGACTTTAAACCAAGGGGGTTCTTCGCAAGCTGAAGTTAGGTGAGCCTCCCTGTAATTTGGATAATATAGCCTGATTATTGGGCGATAGACTATCCTTAATAGTAAACGAATCACGATTGTCGACCAATAGGTGGTAGTGGCTACCCAGCTCGACGGGGTGTGGATCGTCACGAGAGAGGAGAATAGGCCTAGCAACAGAAAAAAAGCCACTGAGTACTGCAATACACATTAGCTTCATTAAGTTAGCTAATGATTGGGCTTTCATTCTCTCTATTTCACGCTACTAGCTCTTCAATGATGAGGGTGTGAATTCAGTTAAGGCAGTTTAATAAAGAGTTTTCGGTAATGTTGTAATTCTCGAATTGAATCTCTCACATCATCCATAGCTAAATGCGATGATTTTTTCTTAAAGCTTTTTTCAACCTTTGGTGCCCAACGTCGAGCAAGTTCTTTTAACGAACTAACATCTAGGTTGCGGTAGTGAAAATAGGCTTCAAGTTCGGGCATAATACGCGCCATAAAACGACGATCTTGGCAGATACTGTTGCCACACATTGGCGATACACCGGCGGGAACGTATTCTTTTAGAAAGTCTAATGTTTGTTGTTCCGCTTCTGATTCCGTAACGCGAGTCGTTCGAACGCGCTCGGTTAAACCTGAACCACCATGTTGACGAGTATTCCATTCATCCATGGCTTCTAGAGTTTCATCAGATTGATGTATGGCTATCATCGGACCTTCTGCAAGTACATTTAAGTCGCCATCAGTAACAATTGTGGCAATCTCAATAATATAATCGTTATTAGTATCGAGGCCGGTCATTTCTAAATCGATCCAAATTAAGTTTTTTTTGCTTTTAGCCATAATTATTATCTTTATATATTAAGTTTTATTGGAACTTCCTTGCCAGAGATTGTATCAAAGGCTAACCTATATGACATTGTTGATTTTAGTTGGATATAAATATGAATGAATTTACTTGGGTATTCTTAGCTGCACTTGTTGTAATGACAGGTGTTGAGCTTTGGTTATCATTACGTCAAGGTCGTTATGTTGATGCTCACCGAGATTCTGTTCCAGAAGCATTTAAAGAGCAAGTAGAATTAGCTGCTCATCAAAAAGCAGCTTCGTATAGCATCGCAAAAGGCAAGTTAAATCGTATAGATGACCTACTAGGTTTTATTTTATTATTAGTGTGGACTTTAGGAGGTGGCTTGGCCTTGTTATCAGGTGCATGGCAATCATTAGGACTATCTGAAACGATAACGGGCATAGCATTTATTCTTAGCTTTTTTATTATAGGCTCTCTGCTAGATCTGCCCATGTCTTGGTATCAAACCTTTGTCTTAGAAGATAAATTTGGCTTTAATAATAATACAAGGGCATTATTCTTAGCTGATACGGCTAAACAGGCGGTATTGATGGTTATTATCGGTGTGCCATTGATCTGGGCTGCATTGGCTCTAATGAGTGGGTCAGGCGAATATTGGTGGCTGTATTTATGGGCTGCATGGATGGGGTTTAGTTTATTAATGATGTGGGCTTATCCCGCTTTCATTGCACCATTATTTAATAAATTTACACCACTAGAAGATGAGAAGTTAAAGGCACGCGTTGAAGGATTGCTTGCTCGTTGTGGCTTTAAAAGCCAAGGTATTTATGTAATGGATGGTTCGCGTCGTTCAGGTCACGGCAATGCTTACTTTACCGGTCTTGGTAATAACAAACGTATCGTGTTTTTTGACACTTTATTAAATACCTTGAATGAAGATCAAATTGAAGCGGTGCTTGCCCATGAACTAGGCCACTTTCGACGTAAACATGTTGTAAAAAATATGGTAATGATGGGTGTATTAAGTTTAATTGGTTTGGCGATATTAGGTTGGGCATCAGGGCAGGCATGGTTTTACTCTGGCCTAGGGGTTGATATTGAATCTAATGCCATGGCACTTGTATTATTTATGTTGGTGATCCCAGTCTTTAGCTTCTTTTTACACCCAATGATGACTGCGTTATCACGTAAATATGAGTTTGAAGCAGATGCTTATGCTGCTTCAGTGTCAAGTAGTGATGATTTGATTTCGGCTTTAGTGGCTTTGTATCAGGAAAATGCCAGCACGTTAACACCAGATCCACTTGTGTCGGCTATTTATGATTCACATCCACCAGCTACATTACGTGTGGCACATTTACAAGCAAGGCAAGAGACAGCGTAACTTTTTAAGTTAGATACTCCGAGTTGCTCTCGGAGTATGCTTAAATTCTTTAATCTACTACTACCTGATTGCGGCCAAATTGTTTTGCTCGATAAAGCGCGTTATCAGCTCGCTCGATAATGTCTTGTGGCAAGTCATTATCTATTTTCATACTGATACCACCAGACACAGTGATTTGGCCAATCGTGTCCTCGCTGTTTCTTTTTTTCAGACGACTATTAGCAAAGCTGAGCCGTATTTTTTCAGCCAAGTCAAAAGCTTCTTGTTCAGACTTATTTACTAAAATCATAGCCAATTCTTCGCCACCATAACGGGCCGAAAGGCAATTTTCAGGGGTATTCTTTAGCATTAAGCCTGCGAAATATTGAATCACTTTATCACCTAATAGGTGACCAAAACTATCATTGATCCTTTTAAAATGGTCGATATCAAATAATAGCAAGCAGGTATTTTGTGTGTCAGATTGGCAAGCATTTTGGAGTTCTTGATTAAATGCACCGCGGTTCAATAAGCCTGATAAAGCATCTGTTCTAGCTAATTTCTTAACAGAATCAAGCTCATCTTTTAATCGCCTTATTTCATACGCAGATTGTTCTAGGTTCTCTTTTAATGAAGTACTTGTTTGAGACATTTTATGAGTGTCGGCGACAATTCCTCCTAGCAAGCCTTTTAGATCGCTAAGATCATTACATTCTTCAAGCGCTATTTGAGAGTCACTAAAGCCAGATAGGCACTCATTAGTCATTGATTCGACTTCATTAATATTGGTTAATGTGTTGTCAACGACGAGTTTAAGACCTGTATTGGTATTTTCAAGTCGCTTGGGCATTTCCATCAAAACATACTTTTCATAGAAAGCTTGAGAGACTTCCCCAGTGATAATTTTTTGCTTACTTAGAAGGCCATCAATTGCACTAGTTAATGCCACGTTTTCACCTGACACATACTCATACCACACTGCATAGTTGACAGGCGTGGCGGCAGCTTTATGCTTATTAAGTAATGGAAGTGCGAGCCTAAGGTTCTCTGATGCTTGATCCTTAAGATCAGTATAAATAGGAGGAAAAGATGAGTTTTTAGCCATAATTATATCCTTAAAAATTAGCTGTCCAATTTGAGTGTAATTTACCCTTTATAAAGGCCAATGTAAATATTATTTTAATTGCTTTTCTAGGGAGTTAAAAAAGTCGTTTTTTTTGAGAAAGGGATCATATGATTGATTATCACTATTCATCATTAACAAGTGAATAACAGCTAAGCTTATGGGCTTGCATGCCTTTATTTTTCTACTTTTTACAGATGTTTTGCTATCGTGATGAGATGAGATGAGATGAGATGAGATGAGATGAGATGAAATGAGATGAAATGAGATGAAATAAATAAAGCTTATATTGGGTTAAAGTGGCATATCCCAGCACTAAGGCCTAGTTCAAAATTCACCGAGCCAAGATTATCATTGGAACCCTATTTTTGGATGTGCCAAGTTGTTGCCCAGTTGTTGGCTCGTTGATAAGTTTAAAGCCAGGCATTGGGCCTAATTTATCGACTATTTAGGCCCATGGTTAGGAAGGTCCAACATCACTGTCCACTCTAAAGAGTTGATAGAGTGCTGCTGCAAATAGTATCGAGGTAAATACCGCCCATTTAATATATTACAAAATAAACATTTTTTAGTTTTAAGGTTCTTAGCTATTATTTAACTGATTAATAGCGATAGATTTGGCTGTACTGAAATCAGTTTTACCGCTGCCCAGTTTAGGGATCTGTTCAACAGGAATAAGCATGCTAGGGGTCATTAAACTATTGAGCCCTGCATTCTTAATGCATGACTTTAGCTCATTTTCATCAATATTATCAGTATAGAGAAGTACAATTTTTTCCCCTTTCTTGTCATCAGGAACTGTACTTGTCAGTATGTCAACTTCTTCGGGAAGGCTCGGCGTGATACTAGACTCGATAGCACCAAGACTAATCATTTCCCCGCCTATTTTGGCGAAGCGAGAGTAGCGGTCAATGATGCTCAAAAACCCGTCCTTATCAATATGACCTTTGTCTCCTGTTTTATACCAACGATAGCCATCAATTTCAGTAATGACTTCAGCTGTTTTGTCAGGATCATTGAGATAACCCTGCATAACTTGAGTTCCACCAATCAAGATTAATCCATCTTCACCTATTGCTAAGCTCTGAAGACTAATGGGATCAACTATTCGTACATTGCTACCTGGTAGTGGTAAGCCAACAGTTCCTGTTTTATTACCAACTTGAATATGCCAGTCATCATCAGACATGCGGTCAGTCAGATTAACAGTAGCCACAGGTGTGGTCTCTGTTGTACCGTAGCCTTCATAAATCGTTTTACCAAATTTTAAGGTAAAGTTGTCACGTACTTCAGGATTTAACCGTTCAGCACCCGCGACGACGATGCGTAGTGAATTTAACATTAAGGGGTTAATACGACGATTTCTATTAAACAGACGTAAAAAAGTCGATGTTGCAAACAATAATGTTGCATTATGTTCATGGATCCCCTTTGCTATAGTAAGCACGTCAGTGGGGTCCGGATGACAAATAGCGGGTACGCCTTCAACTAGAGGCATTAAGCCTGTCACGGTTAAGCCAAATGCATGGAATAACGGTAAATTTGCAACAATGACATCGTCTTCCAGAGTATCGAGTACATCAGAGACTTGCTTTATATTGCCTATAATATTTTGATGGGATAGAACAACGCCTTTAGGCTCGCCTTCACTGCCACTAGAAAACAAGATAGCGGCAGCTTGCTCGATAGTAACAGTGTTGCCAAATAATGAAATCAGCCACGCGCTGGGCAGAAGATACGTTGATATAAAAGTAACTAGTTGTTCAGTTTTACTGAATTCGTCTTTAATATCTTCAAGATAAATAGGTGCTGCCAGTTCAAATAAATTCGATAGATCGATTGCTTTTGCTTTTAACTTGGTGACGAAACGCTTTGAGGTATAGATAGTCTTTATTTCAGCTTTAGCAATGGCTGATTCGAGAGAGCTAATATTGGCAGTGAAATTAAGATTTATAACTGTTTTTCCACTTATAAATGCAGCCATATTAGCGATGATACCAGCACTGCTTGTTGGTAGTAATAAGCCAATATTTTGTTCAGGACTCTGCCTTTTAAATCGGCGTGAGAATAATAAAGCAACCACTAACGCTTTACGTCTAGAAAGGGTGATTCCATTTTGAATATCAGTCAGGCAAGGCGCATTACCATCTTGTTTAACCCGATTTATCCAAGCATGAGCCAATGTTGGTAAGGTTTCAGTATGGCTTTGCCAGCCGCTGATTGATAAATCAAACACACTGCTTTTAACGTCATTTGCAGATGAGTTCAGTGGCATGGCTTTGCCAAAAGCGACGATAATATCCCGACGTAATCGGCTTTGGCGTAATGATTGTAATTTTGTACTTGAGCGAGAGAAACGGCTTCCCCATAAGCCTCGTAAATAGAAGGGAAGGATAATACCTTCTACACCTTCAACACTACGTTCAAAGCCTTGTTTGAATTCACCTAGCTGGCCACTTCTGCTAATTGAACCTTCAGGAAATATGCAGACTACTTCACCTTGTTGTAAGTGTTGATTGATTGTTTTCAATGCACTTTTACTGCTAGCACTGGCAATAGGAATAACACCAACTAAATCAAGAAACCATTTCAAATACCATTTCTGATAAATGATTTTATCCATTACAAAGTGAACTGGGCGAGGGCTGGCTATTTGTATCATCGCCCAATCTAGCCAGCTAATATGATTACCGAGCATCAACACCGCACCTTGGGAGGGAATATGGTTAAAGCCTTGTACACTGATCTTGTATTTACCAGAGAATATAATTGCTAGAACATAACGAATCAGTGATTGAGGTAATTTCCAAACCGTATAAAACGCACCTAGCGCAGTGACAATAGTTAGCAGTTTGAGCAATATGTGGCTTGAAATATTGGTGAGTGAAAATAATACTGTAATACATAAGAAGCTGAGCATGACCACATTTTGTACCCAGTTATTACCTGCGAGTACCGTTCCTAATTGTGGCGCATGTGCATGGAATTGAATTAGCGAATTAAGTGGAACAATAAACAGGCCACCAAAAAAACCAAAAGCAAGAATATCGGCTGAAAGCCATAGTGGTGAAGGAATTTGTGGCAATAAAAATAGTGATACAACCATGCCTAATGCACCTAAAGGAATTAAGCCTGACTCAATATAATGATTAGATATTTTGCCAGCAAGCAGGGAGCCTGCAACTATGCCGATACCTGCGCAGGCTAGTAAGCCTTGAATGACAACAGTGTTGTCTATCGCTAAAGCTTCTTTAGCAAAAGCGGGGAATGCGGCGAGTACAACTTGAGATACTCCCCAAAAAACAGATAAACCTATAATCGATAGCCAAATAATTGAATCAGATCTAAGTAACTTTATATTCGAGTAGAGTGCTTTACCTGTACGGTATTGTTGCCAATCAAATGATTTTTGGTTTGTAGGAAGTGATATGTTTTATAAACGGGTGGAAAAATAAAGTTCAATAAGGCTGCCGAATACCAAAACCCAACCTAGAGGTGCAATGATACGAATAATGTCAGCCTCTGAAGTGAAAACCTGATTACTTAAGGCGCTTTCAAATAGAATTGAAAAGAAAAACATGCCTAATAATATGGCAACAATAGTGATGGACTGCACCAGGCCATTGGCTGATGTTAAATTGTTTTTACCGGCTATCTCACGAATATAACCATATTTAGCGGGGGAGTAAAATGCACTTTGCACTGCCAACATAAACGTCATTGCAAAAGCGAATTTGAACCAGCCTAAATAATATGACAGGGTAATAAGTAAGGTGATGAGGACAGCTGCTGCTGCCGACCACCGCATTATCTTAGGTTTGTTAAAACGATCCGCTAGAAACCCTGAGGGAGTAAAAAGTATTACAAAGGGTAATAAAATAAGACCATTAATTATCGCCGTTAAAATAACCTGTGTTGAGCCATCATAGATTTTAAACACGGTATTCTGAATAATGATCTTATGGCCTAAGTCAACAAAGGCATTAAGAAAGATCATTGAAATAAAAGCAATAAATCCTTTAGTTTTAAAAAGTGAAGTCATATTTACTCTGCCATCAAAAATAATATGGGTTTATCTTAGAGAACTGAATAAAATAAAGCGACTTTAAATCAAAAGTAGCATGGTTTTGAATTTAAAGTAGCAGTATATGCTACTTTAAAGCTGACATCTAAGGTGAAGGCATATTATGGCGCAGACAACAAAACTGGTTGATACTTTAAAGCGAGCATTGAAAATGCACGGGTTATCTTATGCTGATGTGGCAAAGCAACTAGGCTTATCTCATGCCAGTGTTAAGCGCTTGTTTTCGGAGTACAAGTTTTCATTAGATAGATTAGAGTGCGTATGTCAGATGATGGAGATGGAAATTTCTGATCTGGTGATGCAAATGAATAATGATTCCAGTAGGTTATTGGCGGAGTTATCGTCAGAACAAGAACATGAAATTGTGGCGGATAATACGCTTCTATTAGTTACAGTATGTGTGCTTAACCGTTGGACTATTGTACATCTGATGGAAAACTTTCACCTTAATGAGCAACAATGTATTCGCCATTTAGCTGTGTTAGACAGGTTAAAACTGATTGAATTATTACCTGATAACCATATTAAGCTCCGAGTTTCATCAAATTTTAAATGGCGTGAAAATGGACCAATACAACAGTTTTTTCAACAAAAACTGGCTGCTGACTTTTTTAATACGCAATTTACTGGGCAACAGGAAAGCCTGATTGTAATGAACGGCATGTTAAGTCCAGAAGCAATGGCAATATTCCATCGTAAAGTGCTGCGACTTGCGCGTGAATTTGAAGCCCTCAACAGTGAGGATTCATCCATACCGTTAGGTCGGAAGAGTGGCGTAACCGCGGTATTAGCTATGCGTAGCTGGAAGTATGGTTTATTTGAGAATTTAAGGAAGTAGTTTAGTCCTCAGGTAAGCGTACTGCTAGTACATCACATTTAGCATGATGTAGAACTGTATTGGCTGTTGAGCCTAATAGTAGCTTGATACCGTGACGGCCATGTGATCCCACTATTATAAGATCAACGTTATTTTCATTGGCTAAACGGACAATGCCATAACCGGGGCTACCAAGTTCTAACCATTGATTTTCATCAGGTATATTTTGAGTTTTTGCCAGAGCCGATAATTGTTGTTTCCCCGACTTTTGAAGTGCATCTCGCCTATCCACATCGATGCCGATCATGGATTCATAAGCAAAGTCGGCAATGGGGAAGTCTTCAATAATGTGACAAATACTGAGTTTAGCTTGATTTCGTTCCGCCAACTCTTTGGCACGCAGCATGACAACATTATTGTATTCAGAAAAATCGGCAGAAATTAAAATATGTTGATAATTAGCCATAATGAACTCTCTGATAAGATTAAAGAGGGTAGCGAAATATCACCCTCTATAGTTAAAGATTTAGTTACTTTTCACTTTCTAAGAATCGTTCTGCATCAAGTGCAGCCATACAACCTGCACCAGCAGAAGTAATGGCTTGACGATAGATTTGATCTGATACATCACCGGCGGAAAATACTCCTGGAATACTAGTCTGCGTACCTTCAGGTTGAGTGATATAGCCATGCACCATATCTAATTGACCTGCAAAAATATCAGTGTTTGGTTTATGGCCGATAGCAATAAAGACACCTTGTACATCTACTTCAGATGTTGAATCATCGAGTGTACTTTTTACGCGTAAACCTGTTACACCGCCATCGTCACCTAACACTTCATCAAGCTGAGAGTGCCACAAAATATCAACATTACCTTCTTCAGCTTTCTTAAGAAGTTGAGCACTTAGAATTTTTTCGGAGCTGAATTTATCACGGCGATGAATGACGGTTACTTTAGACGCTATATTAGATAGGTACAAGGCTTCTTCAACCGCTGTGTTACCACCACCAATTACTGCAACAGGTTGGTTTTTATAGAAGAAACCATCACAGGTTGCACATGCTGAAACCCCACGACCTTTAAATGCTTCTTCTGATTCCATACCTAAGTATTTTGCTGAAGCACCTGTGGCTATAATTAAAGCATCAGCAGTATATTCGCCAGCATCACCTATTAATTTAAAAGGACGTTGGCTTAAGTCCGTTGTATGGATATGATCGAAGATGATATCAGTACCAAAACGTTCTGCATGACGCTGCATACGTTGCATTAATTCAGGACCTTCGACACCTTGATCGTCACCTGGCCAGTTGTCGACATCGGTAGTGGTTGTTAATTGACCACCTTGCTCGATTCCAGTAATTAATACTGGATTAAGTGCTGCACGGGCTGCATAAACAGCCGCTGTATAGCCTGCAGGGCCAGATCCTAAAATAAGTAAACGACAATGTTTGCTGTCAGCCATAAGGGAAGATCTCCAAAGATTAAATTTAATTAGCGTAAGAGTACTCATTGGTGTTGCGTTCGTAAAGTATATTAGTTGAATAGCTGTGTTAAAATCAGTTGATAATTTGTTGGCATTATTGGAAATATTACTTTGGCACAAGCGACACGAGTTAAAGATGATAATAAACAACAGGCTAATCCCAGTACGATTAGCTTTCGTTTGCGAGAGGCGGCACTAATTTTATCTTTAGCGCTAGCGACCTATTTATTATTATCTTTATCGAGCTATAACCCTACTGATCCTGCGTGGACAACTACGGGCACAAATGACGTAATCGTTAACAGTGGCGGTATTGTTGGGGCGTGGTTATCGGATACCTTATTGTTTGTACTTGGTGTTCCCGCTTATTTATCACCGCTAATGTTGGCATTTAGTGGTTGGCTATTGTTTAGTTGGGGAAAACGGGCTGATTCTGAAGGTGCTTTGCATTTCTGGGTGATAAAAACCGTTGGTTTGATCATGGCCTTATTGTCAGCAAGTGGCTTATCAACACTCAGCTTGGCTAAGTTTATCGGTTTTTTACCGGAAGGGGCTGGTGGTGTATTAGGTCAAGTTGTTGGCTTTGGCTTCGAGTCTATATTTGGTTCTTCTGGAACAACATTATTACTATTAGCCATCTTGTTGACTGGGATTACCCTTTTTACAGGCTTATCATGGTTAATGGTTATCGATCGCTTGGGTGCGGCAGCGATGACTATAGTAACGGTGCTTTCTCGCTGGATTCGTGAATTTAAATATGATTTATTAGCTAAGCGAACCAAACATGAACGCGAAGCAACTTTTCGCGAACAAAATGAGAAAATACAGAAACGCGAAAAAGTGCGGGTAGAGCCGACTATTCAGATTGCAGAAACGAGTAAGCGGGAAGAAAAAGAGCGTCAAGCGCCACTTTTCGAAACACCTGAAACAGATAGGATGCCTGCATTAGCCTTATTAGATCTGCCTGGCCCAAGTAAAGGAGGCTATAGCGAAGAAGTATTGCAAGCACTTTCACGCCAAGTTGAATTAAAACTAAAAGACTTTGGCGTTGAAGTTCAAGTTGTTGAAGTTCAGCCGGGGCCTGTTGTCACCCGCTTTGAGCTACAACCAGCTGCTGGCATTAAAGTGAGCCGAATTTCTGGATTGGCAAAAGACTTGGCTCGAGCCTTGTCTATCTCCAGTGTGCGCGTTGTCGAAGTTATTCCAGGTAAGCCATTAGTTGGCATAGAGATCCCAAATGAGCATCGCGATATTGTTCGATTGCGTGAGATTTTAGGCTCCTCTGACTATGAAAATAGCAAAGCACCATTGATGATGGCGTTGGGTAAAGACATTGCTGGCCGCCCAGTATCCGTCAATTTAGAAAAAATGCCCCATTTATTAGTGGCAGGTACGACCGGATCGGGTAAGTCTGTTGCTGTGAATGCGATGATTTTGAGCTTACTTTATAAATCAACACCTGAGCAAGTTCGAATGATTATGGTTGACCCTAAAATGTTGGAGTTATCAATTTACGAAGATATTCCGCATTTATTAACACCGGTTGTTACCGATATGAAAGAAGCGGCCAACGCACTACGTTGGTGTGTGGCTGAAATGGAGCGGCGGTATCCCCTTATGGCGGCGATGGGTGTGCGTAATATCGCTGGTTTTAATAAAAAGGTTCAAGATGCGATTGATAGTGGCGAACCTATTATTGATCCAACCCTTGACCTAGTAGATGGTGAACCACCAGAAACCTTAGTGCCACTGCCATTTATTGTGGTTATTATTGATGAACTAGCCGATATGATGATGGTGGTCGGAAAGCAGGTTGAAGAGCTGATCGCTCGCTTGGCTCAAAAAGCACGTGCGTCTGGTATTCACTTAATTCTCGCCACTCAACGACCGTCAGTTGATGTTATCACCGGCTTGATTAAAGCAAATATACCGACAAGAATGTCATTCCAAGTATCGTCACGAATCGATTCTCGAACAATCTTAGATCAAATGGGTGCTGAGCAATTATTGGGGCAGGGTGACATGCTTTATCTTGCACCTGGTACCGGTATTCCTGAGCGTGTACATGGTGCCTTTGTGGATGATCATGAAGTACATCAAGTGGTTAATTTCTTGAAGAAAAATGCTGTACCAAACTATCTAGAAGAAATAACGCAAGAGTTACCAAGTGAAGACGGCAGTGATGGCGCTGGAGTCGCTGATGTAAGTGATGGTGAAAAAGATGCTTTGTATGACCAAGCAGTGCAAATTGTTACACAAACTCAACGAGCATCAGTGTCAGGTGTGCAGCGCCGATTAAAGGTTGGTTACAATCGTGCAGCAAGAATTGTTGAAGCAATGGAAGCTGCAGGTGTTGTATCTGGCATGCAAAGTAATGGTAGTCGTGAGGTGTTAGCACCACCACCACGAGATGATTAATTTGCTGATACTTGTGGGGGAAGTAAGTTTTGTGAAACATTTTACTACATAATGAGTCAAAACCTAATCCTGAGTGAAGCACACTCAATGTAAAAACCGGAACCTTGTATGAAAATTAAATCATTATTAACTCGAACTCTGACCATTATGGTGATGAGCCTATCATTACCAGCTATGGCTGTTACTTCTGGCTCGGAACGACTAAACACCTTTGTAAAAACAGTGATGACTTTTCAAGCAAAGTTCACTCAAACAGTACTTGATCCGCAAGGACAAGTTATGGAAAAAGCAGAAGGCTTGTTTATCCTTCAAAGGCCAGGAAAGTTTCGTTGGAATTATAAGGAACCTTATCCTCAGATGATTGTGGCGGACGGCAAGAATATTTGGTTTTATGATGTCGATTTAGAACAAGTCTCGGTAACGCCCCAACAAGAAGCCTTGGCTGATACGCCGGCAACATTATTATCTGGAGATAGCTTACCTGAGGATAAGTACTTACTTAGCGAATTACCATCTGAAGATGGGCTTGCTTGGGTGGCGTTGACACCGAAGGATACAGAGTCCAACTTTCAAACAGTAACACTTGCATTTGATCGGCAGAGTTTGAGGCAGATGATTATGAAAGATAGCTTTGATCAACAAACACGTCTTGTTTTTACAGAAACCGTTGAAAACCCGATCATACTACAAGATATATTCGCGTTTATAGCGCCAGAAGGTGTTGATGTTGTGGGTGATATTGCTCAGTGAGCTTGTTTGACAATATTGATGATTTAGCAGGAAGACCGCTAGCTGATCGAATGCGGCCAACATCGTTAGATGATTATATTGGTCAAAAGCATTTATTAGGGGAAGGAAAGCCATTACGACAAGCTATTTCATCTGGACACCCACATTCAATGATTTTCTGGGGGCCACCTGGTACAGGTAAAACCACGCTAGGGAAATTGATCGCAGGCTATTGTGATATGGAGTTTATTACAATCTCCGCCGTGTTAGCAGGTGTAAAAGAAGTCCGTGCTGCGGTGGCTAGAGCGCAACAACTTCAGAAAGAACAAAGCCGTCGTACCATGTTATTTGTCGATGAGGTTCATCGTTTTAATAAGTCACAACAAGATGCATTTCTACCGTTTGTAGAAGATGGCACCTTTACCTTTATAGGTGCAACGACAGAAAATCCATCTTTTGAACTTAATAATGCCTTGCTATCTCGAGCTCGAGTTTATGTCTTGCAATCACTGGGAAGCAAGGACTTACGTCAAATAGTTGATCGTGCCATGAATGATGCTAAGTTTGGCCTTGCAGAGCGTGGTATTGAGTTAGCAGAAAACTTACGTGATGAGTTGTCTGAAGCGGTTGATGGTGATGGCCGTAGAGTTTTAAATTTATTAGAAATAGCGATCGACTTGGCTGATAGTAAAGGTCAAAAGGCTATTGAAGAGACTGATTTAGCAGAGGTTCTATCTGGAACGCTACGTCGTTTTGATAAAGGCGGCGAAGTTTTTTACGATCAAATATCAGCATTGCATAAAGCGGTACGTGGGTCGGCACCCGATGCGGCATTATACTGGTTATGCCGAATGCTTGATGGAGGCTGTGACCCCGTGTATTTGATGCGACGTATTGTCAGAATGGCTTCGGAAGATATTGGCAATGCCGATCCTCGAGGCTTACGAATTGCACTCGATGCATGGGAAAGCTATGACAAATTAGGTAAAGCAGAGGGAGAGTTGGGCATTGCTCAAGCTGTGCTTTATTTAGCCTCCGCACCTAAGAGTAATGCTGTGTATATGGCGTTTAATGCGGCAATGGCCGAAGTACGTAGCCAAGGTTCAGCAGAAGTACCTAATCATTTACGGAATGCGCCGACCAAATTAATGAAAGAACTGGGGTATAAAAAAGGCTATCGCTATGCTCATGATGAGCCAGAAGCCTATGCTGCTGGTGAAAATTACTTCCCAGAGGAGATGGGCTATAGACAGTATTATAAGCCTGTGAACCGAGGCTTAGAGATTAAAATAGCTGAAAAATTACAACGTCTTAGAGCATTAGATCAGCAAGTTAAGTAAATCCAGTTTAACTAAATTACATATACGTCATAGCGGGTATTTTTGCTTTCAATAGTAGTGGCTGGTTTTTGGTTACCTACAAAGCCTGCTGACTTTGGCCGTTTAACAACAACTCTTTTTTTTGCTCTCTGCTGAGCCATAATAAGTAAGTCTTCACTATCGGTATCTGGACCTGCTAATTGGTGCAGTAGTCGCATATCCTTTTTGACAAGCGCTGACTTCTCTCTACTGGGATACATCGGGTCCATATAGATAACATCAGGGTAAGCTGATTCTTTGAGCCGAGTTAATAGCTCAATAGTATCTTGATTAGTCAATGACATACGAGCAATCACATCACTGATATCAGAGTTTTCACTGGCTCTTTTGATAGCATCATTAAGCAATGTGGCAATGAAAGGGTTACGCTCTACTAAATGTACGCTACAACCTAGATTCGCGAGTACAAATGCATCGCGACCAAAGCCTGCAGTAGCATCAATAACAGATGGTGAAGCGCCCTTTTTGAGTCCAATTGCTTTAGCCAGAGGCTGACCTCGACCACCTCCGAATTGTCGACGGTGGGCATTTTTACCGTTTGTAAAGTCAATAAAGATTGGGTTACCGAGATCGGGCGTTCGAATTTCAATATGTTCAGGAGTGATTACTAATTGAAGTTGATCCTCTAATAAATTAGCAAAGCGAATATTTAGCTTATCGGCAAGTGCATGCGTAACTTCTTCATACGCCGCCGATGTTGTGCTAATAGATATTGCATCAGTCATTATTTAATAAAGCGACCAAAAGCACGGCTGCCTATACCTGTTTTGATAGTTTTTTCGACTTGATATGTATTCCTGTTAATGACTGAGACACTACCATCGCCCCAATTCGACACATAGACAAATTGACCGTCTGGAGTGATGTCAACACCTTCAGGTGAATCTCCAACATCAATGGTGTGGAGTATTGATGAATTTTTAGTATCAATTACTGACAGCGTACTATCGTCTTGATTGGTTACAAATACATGGTTTCCATCAGGGCTTACAACTGCACAATAAGGCCATGCCCCGACATTTATTGTTGCGGTAACTTTGGCTTGTTTTGTATCAATTACACTGACATCACTAGAACGAACATTGACACTGTAGAGTGTGCTGCCATCGGGTGATAAGGTTAAGCCAAAGGGTGCTGTACCAACGGTAATCGTGTTAAGTATTTTATATGTGTTTATATCAATGAACATAATGGTATTGTCGTCGCGATTGGCAACATACAAGCGATTGCTTTGTTCATCTACAACCATTCCTGCCGGTGATTTTCCAACTGGGAACGTGGCAACTATTTTTGTGCTTAAGCTATTTATGACGCTTATTTTATGACGGTACCAATCAGCCACATAGATCAGCGAACCATCATTATTTGTGGAAATACCTACAGGGCTGCCACCAACAGGAACATGAGCGGTAACTTGCATTGCTACAGTATCAAAAATCGTAATATTTTGGCCTTCTGAATTGCTAATAAATGCTTTATTGCCGCTTGAATTGAGTGCAATACCTACAGGTCGATTGCCTACAGAAACCGTTTTAATAACGCGGTGGGTATTGGTGTCAATAATACTTATATCATCACTAAGTTGGTTAGTGATGTAAGCGTAGGGAGGGTGTTTAGCTTGGCAGGCTGTTATAGATAAGCTTAAAGCAAGAAAAAAGGCGATCTTGCAAAAGATCGCCTTATTAAGTGCTAAGCAAGGATGCTTTGGCATTTATTTTTCCATAATTACTTTTAGGTTTTCTAAGCCTGCTGTAACAACACCTTTAATTGTGTTGTAGGCATCTTTATCACTTTGACCTTCTGGAACTGGAGGATTATCCATAAATGAGCGGTAGAATTTTGATTTCCACTGTACTTCACTGCCGTTATCAACTGCTTTCACAGTAATCCATGATTTGTAAGTTGAAACAGGTAAGGTGAAGTAAGGGGTATTTTTACTGTTGAATGTAATTGTTTTTACAACTGACATATCAATGATCTTATACGTTAGCATCATCTTTTCATCATCTGTTTTAAGTAATTCTTCAGTGATAGTTGGATGACCATCTGATGCCAATGTTAAAACGCGTGTTTTATCATCCTTCATTTCAACGCTTGCTACTGCTGGGTGCCATTTATCTAAGCTACCAAAATCTTTTAGCGTTGCCCATACTTTTTCAGGAGCTGCATTAATAGTGATAGTTTCTTTAACTTGCTGGCGACTTGGGCCATGAGCCATTGATATCATTGGGACTGCGATTAAGGCCGCGCTAATAAAATGTAAAAATTTCTTCATATATCTCTCCGTAATAATTCGGTGTATTTTTGTAAAGAACCTACAGGAATATAGGAGTCTTTACGACTGCCAGAAGTTCCCACAACCAGAAACTGGTGGCGCTACTTTAGCGTAGTAGCTATTATTTTTCCATAAGCAGATTTGACATAATCAGCCATATTACTGAAAATTAAGGTTCATTTTAGTTTGAAAATTATTTGTTGGAGCAATATGTGCCGCTGATCAAAATCAGGGATTTGCACTTTAATCGTGGTAATAGAGCCATTTTTGAAGGGGTGAACATTGATATTTACCAAGGGAAAATAACCGCGATCATGGGGCCAAGTGGTACAGGGAAGACAACTTTGTTGCGCCTTATTGGCGGACAATTGCACCCAGACAGCGGAACTATCGAAGTTGATGGGCAGAATGTGCATAAATTATCTCACGCTGATTTATATCAATTACGCAAACGGATGGGCATGCTTTTCCAAAGTGGTGCCTTGCTGACAGATCTGACGGTATTTGATAACGTTGCCTTTCCTTTACGTGAACATACAAAATTACCAGAATCAATGATTAATGATCTTGTATTACTGAAGCTTCAATCAGTAGGTTTACGAAATGCACGAAATCTCATGCCAAGTGAATTATCTGGCGGTATGGCCCGGCGTGTTGCTTTAGCGCGAGCGGTGACACTTGACCCAATGATGATTATGTACGATGAACCATTCACCGGTCAGGATCCGATCTCAATGGGGACATTGGTTAATTTGATTCACAGAATGGGTGATGCCATGAATTTGACCAGTGTTATTGTTTCACATGATGTGAAAGAAACTGCTGGAATTGCAGACTATATATATTTGTTATCTGCTGGTAAGGTCATAGAAAAAGGCTCTCCAGTTGAGCTTAAGGGCTCTTCTTCGCAGTGGGTTCAGCAGTTTATGCAAGGTCTACCAGATGGTCCCGTTCCGTTTCATTACCCTGGTGAGACATTAGAATATGATCTATTTAGTCAGAAGGTATCAGAATGATTGATACAATCCGAAGTCTTGGTCGATGGGGCTTAAGCGTATTTGAACGACTTGGTCGAGGCCATTTGTTTTTATTTGATACGCTAAGAGGAGTTCCAGAGTTATTTCTACGTTTTTCGCTAGTCACTCAACAGCTTTTTTCGGTGGGTGTCTTGTCTGTATTCCTAATTCTTATATCAGGTCTATTTGTTGGTATGGTGTTGGGACTTCAAGGGTACAATACTCTAGTTGATTTCGGAGCAGAGGAATCTCTCGGTGTGATGGTTTCTTTATCACTAGTACGTGAATTAGGGCCTGTTGTATGTGCTCTATTATTTGCTGGTCGAGCAGGTTCTGCATTAACGGCTGAGATTGGTTTAATGAAAAGTACAGAACAGCTATCAGGCATGGAAATGATGGCTGTGGATCCAATGCGCCGAGTCATAGCACCTCGATTTTTAGCTGGCTTCATATCGATGCCTTTACTAGCCGCTTTATTTAGCGCAGTAGGTATTTTTGGTGGGTTTCTAGTGGGGCATGGATTGTTAGGAGTAGATGACGGGGCTTTTTGGTCACAAATGCAGGTGAAAACAGACTGGTATGATGATGTGTTGAATGGTGTAATTAAAAGTGTTGTGTTTGGCTTTGTCGTTACCTGGATCGCACTGTTCGAAGGTTATGATGCTACCCCTACATCTGAGGGAGTTGGACGAGCAACGACACGCACAGTGGTGCATTCGGCGTTTGCTATTTTAGGATTAGATTTTATGCTAACCGCGCTGATGTTTGGAGAAGAATAAATAATGCAAAATAAAAGTACAGAAATTACTGTTGGGATGTTTGTTGCAGCGGGTATAGCAGCTATATTTGTATTGGCTTTAAAAGTGAGTAACCTTGCTGAATTTAATGATGAAGTCGGTTATAAGGTCATTGCTGAATTTGAAAATATTGGCGGCCTTAAAGTGCGATCAGCAGTTACTATGGCAGGTGTTCGTATTGGTCGAGTAGAATCAATTAATCTTAATGCTGAAACATATAATGCTGATGTAACCATTAATTTGTATGGTAAGTACGATACGATTCCGATAGACAGTGCAGCGAGCATTTACACCGCAGGTTTATTAGGGGAGCAGTATATCGGCCTAGAAGCCGGAGCAGAAGATGAATTTTTGCAGGATGGCGATGTCATAGATTTAACTCAGCCCGCATTAGTCTTAGAGCAGATCATAGGAAAATTCTTGTTTAGTAAAGCGGAGGGCGATGATTAATGAAAGCTAATGATATACTGTCACGGCTATTTATAGTGTTATCTCTGCTGGCTTCATTTTTGTTGTTTTCAGTAACAGTGAAGGCCAATAATAGTCCTGAACCACAGAACTTAGTACAACGTTCGATAGACAAGATGTTGCTCGCATTAAAAGAAAACGAGGATAAAATAGCTAAAGACCCCGATGCTGTTTTTGAGCTAGTAGAAACTATCTTAATGCCTAACTTTGATTTTGCTAAAATGGCAAAACTCGCTTTAGGAAAAAATTGGCGTAAGACGACAGCAGAACAAAAACAGCGATTTACTAAGGAGTTCCGTTTATTATTAGTTCGAACTTATTCAACGGCTATGTTGGAATATGCCAATGAAGAAATTCGTCTTTTACCTTTTAAAGGTGATATAAAGAAGAAAAAAGTTAAAGTTAAAATGGAAATGATTCAACCCGGTGGACCTTCCATTCCAATGGCTTTATCCATGTATCTTAATAACGATACTGGCTGGAAAGTATACGATGTAAAAATAGATGGCATTAGTTTAATTACTAGCTATCGTTCAACGTTTTCTAGCCAAATTAGAAATAATGGTATGGACAAATTAATTGAAAGTTTGGCGAGCCGTAATGAAAAAGTGAAGGCATGAACGATTCATACTCAATAGTACTTGATGCAGAAACGAATATTATCAAGATGGCAGGAGAATTAACCTTCTCAACAGTAGGAACGGCTTTAACTGAAACGGAAGAGTTATTTACATCGATAACTGATCTGGATATAGATTTGGCGGATGTCTCACACAGTGATAGTGCTGGATTGGCTTTGCTTGTTCATTGGGTTAGAACAGCAAAGACGAATAATAAAAAAATTGTATTCCATAATATTCCATCGCAAATACTCTCTATTGCTGATGCGAGTGGTTTGGATAAACTTCTTCCTGTTCAATAATTAGAAAATTAAAATGAATGCATTAAAAATAAAAGAATTAATTGAAGCCGGCTTGCCGGATGCTGCTGTTCAAGTGTTTGGCGATGATGGTCAACACTTTGATGCAATTGTGGAAAGTCCCTCATTTAAGGGGAAAACACTCATCTCTCAGCATAAAATGGTTTATGCAACATTGGGTGATAGCTTCGAAGGTGCTTTACACGCACTATCATTAAAGACCTCTGCGCCACGATAACTCGATTGCGCATTTAAATTTGAGATTGCATGGATAAATTACTTATCACCGGTGGCAAACCACTTGATGGTGAAATTCGTATTTCAGGCGCTAAAAATGCTGCCTTGCCTATTTTAATGGGCGCTTTACTTGCGTCAGAGCCGGTACGCATCGGTAATATACCTCATCTTCATGATATTACGACCACCTTAGAACTTCTAGGGCAGATGGGCGTTACGTTAACGGTTGATGAAAAATCAGCTGTGCTTATTGATGCCACAACCTTGACTGATACAGAAGCACCTTATGACTTAGTTAAAACCATGCGTGCTTCAATTTTGGTTCTTGGGCCTCTATTAGGTAAGTTTGGTAAAGCCGATGTGTCATTACCGGGTGGTTGCGCAATTGGTTCTCGTCCTGTGGATTTACATTTACGTGGCTTGGAGGCAATGGGAGCGGAAATAAAAGTTGAGAATGGGATAATTAAAGCAACTGATGGCGGTGGCTTAAAAGGTGCGCATATTTTCTTAGATCAGGTTACTGTCACCGGTACTGAAAACTTGATGATGGCTGCTGTACTAGCAAAAGGTACAACTGTTCTCGAAAATGCAGCACGTGAACCCGAGGTGGTTGATTTAGCCAATTACCTTAATTCTATGGGCGCTGATATCAATGGTATGGGGACAGCTACTATAACTATTGAAGGTGTTAAATCGCTTCACGCAACTGAATATAATATTTTGCCAGATCGTATTGAAACTGGAACCTACCTTGTTGCTGCTGCACTTTCTCGCGGCAAAATTAAACTTAAAGATACCGATGCGAACCAGTTAGAAGCAGTCTTGCTTAAATTAGAAGAGACGGGTGCTGACATTGAGGTGGGGGACGATTGGATTTCATTGGATATGCATGGTAAGCGACCTAAGGCAGTCAGTATTAGAACTGCACCATATCCGGCTTTTCCTACCGATATGCAAGCACAATTTACCGCATTGAATAGTGTCGCTGAAGGGCAGGCAACTATTGTCGAAACGGTGTTTGAAAACCGCTTTATGCATGTACATGAATTGCAACGCATGGGTGCTAATTTGCAGATTGAAGGTAATACTGTTGTCTGTAACGGAACTGAGTCTTTAACTGCTGCACCGATGATGGCGACAGATCTAAGAGCCTCAGCAAGCTTAGTTATAGCCGCATTAGTGGCTGATGGTGAAAGTACGGTAGAACGTATATACCATATTGATCGCGGCTATGAATGTATTGAAGAAAAATTACAGCAACTTGGCGCAAAGATACGCCGTGTACCAGGTTGAGTAGGGAATAAACATGCCAAACACATTAACTTTAGCATTGTCTAAAGGCCGAATTTTTAAAGAAACCTTACCGTTATTAAAAGCGGCAGGCATCGAGCCGATTGATGATCCAGAAACAAGTCGGAAATTGATTTTAGATACTAATCAACCGGATGTACGCTTAATTATCGTTCGGGCTTCTGATGTACCTAGCTATGTTGAGTATGGTGGTGCTGATCTGGGTGTGGCCGGAAAAGATGTGCTGTTAGAACACCCTTATGCTGAGTTGTATGAGCCGGTTGATCTCCGCATAGCCTGTTGTAAACTAATGACTGCTGGACGTGTTGATGATATTGAGAAAAAAGGTCGCTTAAAGGTTGCAACTAAATTTGTTGAGAGTACGCGTCAGTTTTATGCTGAGAAAGGCCAGCAAGTAGATATTATTAAACTTTATGGCTCAATGGAGTTAGCACCTTTAGTGGGACTAGCGGATCGTATAGTTGATGTAGTTGATACAGGAAATACATTACGTGCCAATGGCCTTATACCAATGGAGCATATTGCAGATATTAGTTCACGATTAGTGGTCAATAAAGCATCGATGAAAATGAAGCATGCACGAATCCAGAAATTTATTTCAGATATTCGTGGTGCGGTAAAAGCGCAAGAAAATGACTAATATAAAACAATTAAATAGTAGTGATAGTGAATTTCAGCAGCAACTAGATGATTTATTGGCATGGGAATCTGTGTCGGATAATGCTGTAGAGAGCATAGTAAAAGAAATACTGCTTGAAGTTAAGTCAAAAGGAGATCAAGCTGTAATCAACTATAGTTGTCGTTTTGATCGCTTAGATGTGACATCAATGGCTGAACTAGAGATCCCACTATCTCGTGCAGAAGCAGCATTAAAAAACATTCCTCAAGAGCAACGACAAGCCTTAGAAATTGCAGCAGATCGGGTCCGTAGTTATCATGAACACCAAAAACAGGACTCTTGGACCTATACAGAAGCTGATGGCACAATTCTAGGTCAGCAAATTACACCCTTAGACCGTGCAGGATTGTATGTGCCCGGCGGTAAAGCCGCATACCCTTCATCAGTGCTGATGAATGCTATTCCAGCTAAAGTAGCGGGTGTTTCAGAGCTTATTATGGTTGTGCCGACACCAGATGGTATTGTTAATGAATTGGTACTAGCAGCGGCTGCTATTGCCGGCGTTGATCGGATTTTTACTATTGGTGGTGCTCAAGCTGTTGCCGCTTTAGCTTATGGAACTGAAACAATTCCTCAAGTTGATAAAATTGTAGGTCCGGGTAATATTTTTGTGGCAACTGCAAAAGGTATGGTTTTCGGTACGGTGGGTATTGATATGATTGCAGGACCATCAGAAATTTTAGTTATTTGTGACGGTAAAACCGATCCCGACTGGATTGCGATGGATTTATTTTCACAAGCCGAACATGATGAAGATGCACAATCAATTCTAATTTCACCTGATGCTAATTTCTTGACGCAGGTAGAAAAAGCGATTGAACGTTTACTGCCTACAATGGAACGTAAAGATATTATTACAACGTCGTTAGCTGATCGCGGGGCATTGATTAAGGTTAAAGACCTTGATGAAGCGATTGACCTTGCAAACTTTATTGCTCCAGAGCACTTGGAATTATCTGTTGATCAGCCCATGGCAATGTCCAAAAAAATACGCCATGCAGGCGCCATTTTTATGGGACGTTATACAGCAGAAGCATTAGGTGACTATTGTGCGGGGCCAAATCATGTTTTGCCTACATCGCGAACAGCCCGGTTTAGTTCGCCATTGGGTGTGTATGACTTCCAAAAACGTTCTAGCTTGATTCAAGTCTCTGAGCAAGGCGCACAGGCTTTAGGTAAGACTGCTTCTATTCTTGCTCGCGGTGAAAGCCTAACGGCTCATGCTCGCTCAGCTGAATATCGTTTGAAAGATTAATATGAGTCAGTTTTGGAGCCCCATTGTTCACGAGTTAGAACCCTATATACCTGGTGAACAACCTAAAGTAGCAAATTTAATTAAACTCAATACTAATGAAAACCCATATGGGCCATCTCCAAAAGTATTAGAGGTTATTCGTCTAGGGGTGAGCGATCAACTTCGCTTATACCCAGACCCGAATGCGACAGAGCTGAAGCAAAGCATCGCTGACTACTATAATGTTGATAAAAATCAGGTATTTGTTGGTAATGGGTCTGATGAGGTATTAGCACATATTTTTCATGCTTTATTTCAACATGATGCGCCACTGTTATTTCCAGATATTACCTATAGTTTTTATCCTGTATATTGCAAACTTTATGAGATTGATTATCAAACGGTTCCAGTGAATGACAGTTTAGAAATCTCGCTACAAGATTATTCGACCAATAATGCCGGCATTATCTTCCCTAATCCAAATGCACCCACAGGGTGTTTACTGCCCTTGAGAGATATTGAGGCATTATTAAAGCGTAATACCAATAGTGTTGTTGTCGTTGATGAGGCCTATATAGATTTCGGTGGTGAAACAGCAATATCTTTGGTTGATCAATATCCTAATTTATTAGTGACGCAAACCTTATCGAAGTCACGTTCTTTGGCAAGTTTACGGATTGGTTTGGCAATAGGCCACAAGGATCTTATTGAGGCATTAGTAAGGGTAAAAGACAGTTTTAATTCATATCCCCTGGATAGCCTGTCGATAAAAGCTGGTGTTGAAGCATTTAACGATCAGTTTTATTTTGAACAAATCTGTCAAAAAATAATCGCAAGTCGTCAATGGCTTACACAAGAGCTAATAGAAATGGGTTTTAAGGTATTACCTTCTAGTGCGAACTTTATTTTTGTACGACATCCAGACTATGATGCATCGACATTAGTATCGGGTTTACGCCAGCAGGCTCTGATTGTTCGCCATTTTAAAAATAAAAGAATTGAGCAATACTTAAGGATTACGGTTGGAACGAATGAAGAAAATCAGCAGCTTCTAGCGGTACTGGATTCTTTAGTGTGATGTATTGTCTTTAACACTAAGTAGCTCCCGTAAGCGAGTTAAATCCGTTGCATATTCTGCTGCAATTTGAGTCTTAAATTTTGTTGCTTTATCAGCGGATAGTAGTGAATCCTGGATAGCTTTTTGAGTGTTTTCTAAGTTATTTTTTAGACTTGCGCTCAATGCTACTTCATCGATTTCTGATTCTGCAGTTACAGTTTGAAGCTCGAGTAAGCGCTGTTTGTATTTAGCTAAAGCTATTCTGATATCTTCAATTTCACTTTGCCGGTATTGATGTTCAGCATTACGCGATTTCAGAAACACTTGCTCAGTTGATTTGCGTGCGATTACATTTCTATCTTTAGCACGCTGCCCGGCTTTTTTTACTCTAACCGCCTCAATTTTTTGCCGTCTTTTCTGTTTGATATCTTTGAGCGGCTTTTGTTGTTTTTGTATTTTGATTAGATCTGTACGCGTATAGACACGCTCCATTAGCCGCAGCGATGAATCTTCTAAGACATCGTAGCCTCGCTGGTCAGCATAAGGAGGAAGGCTTTTACTCATTGTCGAAACGCCGTCCCTATCAAGGAAGCGGTATATCTTGCCAGCATAAGAGTTTATGCTCGTAAGCGTTAATACTAAGCCTAGTTAAGACATGTTAAATATTTTCATATAGCTCATTCTATAAGGAGTTAGTCAAAAGGTGAACCTTGTTGAACACTTAATCTTGTTTTTAGTGTCTTTAGTTGCAAACACGTTTTCTGCTTTTAGTGGTGGCGGGGCTGGACTGATACAGTTTCCCTTGCTTATTTTTCTGGGTTTAACCTTTACTATGGCACTTGCCACGCATAAGGTTGCCAGTGTTGCTCTAGGACTTGGTGCAGTGATTCGCTATATGGCAAGCAGTCATTTAGAGCGTCATTTCATTTTGCTGATTTTATTTTTTGGCTTACCTGGCGTAATTATCGGTAGTCGAATGGTATTATTTATTCCTGAAAGTATTGCCATTTTTGCATTGGGAGTATTAACAGGTAGTTTAGGTCTTTACTCCATCTTTAAACCAACACTAGGACAAGACTATAAGCCTAAGCGAAGAAATGTTCGAGGCTATATATTGGGTGGCTGCATTTTATTCTTGTTAGGTGTGCTTAATGGTTCTTTAACATCTGGCACAGGCTTATTTGTCACATTATGGTTGGTTGCGTGGTTTGGTATGGATTATCAGCGTGCAGTTGCCTATACGCTGATATTAGTAGGGCTGTTCTGGAATGGTGCTGGAGCGATTACTTTAGGCTTACTTACTGACATTCGTTGGGACTGGTTGCCGGCATTATTGTTAGGCTCTTTATTTGGCGGCTATTTGGGCTCTCATTTAGCGTTGAAGCATGGTAATACGATGATTAAACGCAGCTTTGAGACGGTGACTATTTTGATCTCAATTAAACTGATTTGGACAGCAATAAGCGTCTAATTTTCAACGCCATATTGTTGACGATATACTTGTACGGCAGGTAGATATTCAGCTAATTCTTTATTATCTTGTAGATAGGATAAAAGGTCATCTAAACAAATAATGCTAACAACAGGAATACTATGCTCAGCTTCGACTTCTTGAATGGCTGAGCGATTACCTTGGCCTCGTTCTTGACGATCTAGCGCGATGATTACGCCTGCAGCCACGGCATTCTCAGCTTTTATAATACCGACAGATTCACGTACCGAAGTGCCAGCTGAAATAACATCATCAATGATTAGCACCTTACCACTAAGCTCTGCACCGACTAATTGTCCGCCTTCACCGTGATCCTTCTTTTCTTTGCGGTTAAAAACATAAGGTACGTCACGCTGATGGTTATCAGCTAAAGCAATAACAGTGGTAGATGCTAAGGGAATGCCTTTATAAGCAGGGCCAAATAACACATCATAATCAAGCGATGATTCATTAATTGCTTGTGCGTAAAAACGACCTAAACGTGCGAGCGATGCGCCAGTGTTAAATAAGCCGCTATTAAAGAAGTAAGGGCTGATACGACCTGACTTTAAGGTAAAAGAACCAAAACGTAATACGCCTGTGCTTAATGCAAACGCTATAAATTCATGTTGGTATGGTTTCATATTGGTAGCTTTTTAATTTGATAAAGGGCTATTTGCCCGAAAAGATTAGGTAATAACCGCGTGCCGATAGTATCTTGGTGAGCATGATTAACAATGCTACGACGAAGTACAGATATACTATCTTTCTCACATAATTTATTGAAGTCTTGTACTGTACATAGGTGGATATTAGGGGTATCAAACCATGCGTTAGGTAGGGACTTTGATTTGGGCATATGACCACCTAATGCTAGCTGTAGCCTGCACTGCCAATGACCAAAGTTAGGGAAGCCAATAATAGCTTGCTTGCCAACGCGAACAATTTCTTCAAGTAAAAAATCGGGGCGCTTAACGGCTTGTAGGGTTTGCGATAAGATGACATAGTCAAAACTTTGATCTGCAAACTGCGGTAAACCTTGATCAAGATCGGCTTGAATTACATTAACGCCCGATTGTATGCAATCAGCAAATTTACTGTTATCAATTTCGAGCCCGTAACCTGTTATTCCACGTTGCTGAAGATGGTGTAGCAGTGTGCCATTATCACAACCCAAGTCAAGTACGCGAGAACCATCTGGGATCCAGTTGCTAATTATTTGTAAGTCGAGGCGTAATGTCATGATAGCTTAATGTCAGCAATAACTTGATTCATATAGTTTGTCATAATTTCAATATAGCGTGGAATAGGCATTAAAAAGGCATCATGGCCTTGGTTAGCTTCGATTTCAGCATAAGTTACCTCTTTGCCTGCACTTAATAAGGCATCAACTATTTCTTGAGAGCGTTCGGGAGAAAAACGCCAGTCACTGGTAAATGAGATAACTAAACTTTTCGCCTTGATTGATGCAACAGTGGCGGCAAGGTCATTATTAAATTCTTTGGCTGGATCAAAGTAATCAAGTGCTTTAGTCATCAATAAATAGGTGTTAGCATCAAAGCGTTCGACAAAGCTAATACTTTGATAACGCAGATAACTTTCTATTTGGAATTCAACACCATAGCCATAGTTAAGCGTTTCATTGCGTAATTCACGACCAAATTTAGCACCCATCGCTTCATCAGATAAATAGGTAATATGACCCAACATTCTCGCCAAGCCCAAACCTTGGCGAGGTAAGGTGTTATGCTCAGAATAATGACCATCATGAAAGTTTGGATCGGATTTTATCGCCGTGCGTGCAACTTCATTAAAGGCAATATTTTGTGCTGACAACTTTGATGCTGAAGCAATGATTAATGCATGTTTTAGACGGTCAGGCAGGCTAATAGCCCATTGCATAGCTTGCATTGCACCAAGGCTACCACCAACCACTGCAGCCCATTGTTGTATGTTTAGTTGATCCGCTAATACGACTTGGCTATTCACCCAGTCAGACACTGTGACAATAGGAAAATCAGGCCCATAAATCTTCCCTGTTTCAGGGTTAATACTGGTCGGGCCTGTAGAGCCCTTACAGCCGCCCAAATTATTCATGCAAACAACAAATAGGTGATTGGTATCAATTGCTTTATCTGGGCCGATGGCCGAATCCCACCAACCTGGTTTTTTATCTTCCATGCTGTGGTAGCCAGCAGCATGGTGATCTCCCGAAAGCGCATGATTAATCAACACTGCATTTGATGCGTCACTATTAAGCTTGCCATAGGTCTCATAAATTAGATCGTAACTTGGCAAGCTACGCCCACAATCTAACAATAATGGCGACTTAATATGAAGCGTTATAGGTGTCACCAAACCGACAGAGTCGACTGGTATAGTTTCTGGCATCTGCTTTGAACTTCCTTAATTATGACGATGCTATTATATGTTATTGACAGTAAAAAAATCAGTTTAGAACGGCACGGTTAGTAATGGCAAAACCAGCATTGAAAATAATTGCAATCCGAGTAAGGCGACTAATGGCGATAAATCAAGTCCGCCCATATCAGGTAATAGTTGACGGATAGGCCTTAAAAGTGGGCTGTTCATGCTGCTAATTAATGGTGTAATTGGGTTATAACTACCATGAGGTTGAACCCAACTTAAGATTACTTGAATGATAATACTCGCTGAAAAGAGGGTGATAAATAGCGAGAAAATATCAGCAAGTGTTAGTTGAAACAGTATGATGAAATTGAGTGCAACAGGGTTAAATAGACTAATAAGCATTATTTTAGTGAAGGCAGTGACTAAAAGTAAAACTATGGTAGCCATATCCCACTTCCCCCATGCTGGAATAAACTCACGTAACAACTTTACAGGGGCTTGGGTGACTTTAATAATTATTTGAACAAGAGGATTATGATATTCCCACTGCGCCCATTGCATAATAATCCGTAAAGCAACCACTACCATATAAATCCCAAATAGAATATCTATCAAAAATAGGGCTGGTTGGGTTAAATAGCCATTAGGCATCGTCGTCACCTAATTGATGGGCTAGTTCACGAGAGTGTAAGGCGGCAGCAATGAGTGCATTTTCAAACAGTCCGCGAAGACCGCCATCATCTAATTCATGTAATGCACGTTCTGTTGTACCCCCTGGTGAGGTAACCCTTTCACGTAAAGTGGCCGTAGATTCATCACTTTCTAATGCCATTTTAGCTGCACCAAATGCTGTTTGCAGGCAAAGAAGGCGAGCAGTTTCAGCTTCTAAGCCCATTTCTTTCGCTGCAAACTCCATCGCTTCCATTACAAGGAAAAAATAAGCTGGACCACTACCTGATAGTGCAGTGACCGCGTCCATTTTTTCTTCATCATCAATCCATATCGCAAGGCCGACAGCTCGCAAAATCGACTCTGCTAACTCATGTTGTTGTCTCGTCACGGCTTTGTTGGCACATAATGCTGCGGCGCCGGCTTGCACTAATGATGGTGTGTTTGGCATTGTACGTACGATGGCTGCATCATCAAAGTTTAACCAGCGTGCCATATCATCAATCTTGATTCCTGCTGCAATAGAGATAAGTAATCTATTTGCTTGCCACTCAGGAGATAACTGTTTTATGACTGACTGTAGTTGTTGAGGTTTGACGGCTAAAATTAATACATCACAGTCTTGTGCGGCAGTGAGATTATCGCTGTGAATGTGAATGGTGGAATATGTACTTGAAAGAGAGTGTAAGCACTGGGGTTCTGGATCGGATACGTGGAGATGTTGTGGGTTGAAACCATCTTCGATTAAACCACCAATAAGGCTTCGCGCCATATTGCCGCCGCCAATAAACGTTATTTTGCAGTCTTTCATTGTTTTATGTTTCCATTGAAATAGATAAACAACATTAGTTTACGTGTTATTCCTTTTGCACGGAATCTCTTTGACCGAAAAGTGCAGTACCAATTCGGATCATGGTACTACCTTCACTAATAGCTATAGCCATATCGGCGGACATGCCCATCGAAAGAGTGTCAACAGAAGGATAAATTGCACTCAACTCAGTAAAGAGCTTGTATGCGCGAATAAATGACTGACGTTGCAGCTCAGTATCATTGGTTTTAGTAGGAATAATCATTAGGCCACGAAGTTTTATATTCTCAAACAGTGCTAGTTGATGAGCAAAGGCAATAGTTTCATTAGAAGCAATCCCTGATTTACTTACTTCATCATCGATATTGACTTGGATACACACATTTAATTTATTTAAATTGGCGGGACGTTGATTTGATAGACGTTGCGCAATTTTTAAACGATCAACACTTTGAACCCAATCAAAATGTGTTGCTATATCTTTCGTTTTATTAGACTGAATGGGGCCAATAAAATGCCATTCAATATTTAAATCAGACAGGGTGGTTATTTTAGCCAGGGCTTCTTGCAGATAATTTTCGCCAAAACAATGCTGTCCAGCTTCAAATAAGCTGCGAATAAGCGCGGCTGGTTTTGTTTTACTGACAGCGAGTAACCGTATTGAATTAGATGGATTACGGGCTTGTTTTACAGCTTCCTTTATGGTGTCCGAAATAGCTGATAATTGAGATTTTATCTTTGTCATGTTGCAAGCCTTTTGTGTCCGCGCTACCTTTACATTATTACTTCAAATGTGAAGTTGACGGACTTACTTAAATTATAGATTAAGGAACGTGGATGGATATTACTGAATTACTTAGCTTTAGTGTGAAAAATGGCGCATCTGATTTGCATATATCAGCTGGAGAACCTCCGATGCTTCGAGTTGATGGTGATATCAAGCGTATCAACTTGCCTTCGATGGAACATAAAGAAGTCTTTGAAATGGTGTATGAGATCATGAATGATAAGCAACGTAAGGATTTTGAAGCGTTCCTTGAGACTGACTTCTCATTTGAAATTCCAGATTTAGCTCGATTCCGTGTTAATGCTTTTAATCAAAATCGTGGTGCTGGCGCTGTATTCAGGACTATTCCATCTGAAGTGTTGAGTTTAGAAACCTTAGGTGCTCCGGATATTTTTAAACAAATTGCAGATAATCCAAAAGGTATCATATTGGTGACTGGACCAACAGGGTCAGGTAAATCAACGACTTTGGCTGCCATGGTCGATTATAAAAATAATCAAGATAATGAGCATATTTTAACCATTGAAGATCCAATTGAATTTGTACATAAAAGTAAGAAGTGCTTAGTAAATCAGCGTGAGGTGTATCGCGATACCTTAGGGTTTAGTGAAGCGTTGCGATCAGCTCTGCGACAAGATCCTGACATTATTTTAGTGGGTGAGTTACGTGATTTGGAAACTATTCGTCTAGCACTTACAGCTGCAGAAACAGGCCATTTAGTGTTCGGAACATTACATACTTCTTCGGCGGCGAAAACTATTGATCGTATTGTTGATGTATTCCCAGCAGCAGAAAAAAGTATGGCTAGGTCAATGCTATCTGAATCATTACGTGCTGTTATTACACAAACATTAATGAAAAAAGTTGGTGGCGGGCGAATTGCGGCTCATGAAATAATGATCGGTACCTCTGCTATTCGAAACTTAATTCGTGAAGATAAAGTGCCACAAATGTACTCAGCTATTCAAACAGGCGGAGCCTTTGGCATGCAGACATTAGATCAATGTATGCAAGAGTTGGTACGCACAGAAAAAGTGACCAAGGCTGAAGCATTACCTCTGGCAAGAGAGAAAAATTTATTCCAATAGGAGTGCGTTATGGACGTTGTAACCATATTAAAAGCAGCTGTCAAACATGATGCTTCAGATATATTTATTACTGCAGATCGTCCCCCTAGCTTAAAAGTTAATGGCCGATTAGCAACCTTATCACAAGATGTATTATCTGATGATGAGGCGCGCGATTTAGTTATTAGCACCATGAACGATGCTCAGAAGAACTCTTTTGAGCGAGATAAAGAATGCAACTATTCTATTAGTGCGATGGGCGCTGGACGTTTTCGGGTTAGTGCGCTTTATCAGCGTAATAAAGTAGCCATGGTGCTACGTCGAATAAAAGACGAAATCCCTACTTTTGACGAATTAAACCTGCCTGAAGTCATTAAAGAATTAGCGATGACTAAACGAGGTTTGATTATCTTTGCTGGTGCGACTGGTTCTGGAAAGTCAAGCTCCCTTGCTGCAATGATTGGTTATCGTAATAATAATAGTACAGGTCATATTTTGACAATTGAAGACCCGATTGAGTTTGACCATAACCATGCAGGCTGTGTCATTACTCAACGAGAAGTAGGAATTGATACTGAATCCTATGGTGTTGCTTTGAAAAATTCATTACGTCAAGCTCCTGATGTGGTTATGATGGGTGAAATTAGAGATCGCGAGACGATGGATGACGGTATTATGTTTGCTGAAACTGGTCATCTTTTCTTATCGACTTTACATGCGAATAATTCAAATCAAGCAATGGACCGAATTATCAATTTTTTTCCTGAAGAGAGACATAAACAGTTACTGTTAGATTTGTCTCTTAATTTAAAAGCGGTGGTAGCTCAGCGTTTAATCCCTAAAAAAGACGGCGCCGATAGCTGTATTGCCGTTGAAATTCTGATTAACACTCCTCTCGTCGCGGCCTTAATAGAGAAAGGTGATGTTGCTGCTATTAAAGAACTTATGACACGCTCTCGTGAACTGGGTATGCAGACATTTGATCAGGCAATTTATAATTTATATATGGCAGATGAAATTACCTACGAAGATGCGCTGAAAAATGCTGACTCTGAGAATGAAGTGCGTTTGATGATTAAATTGAAGCCTAAAGGAGGCGGGGTAATCGCTAATTCAATGGAAGGTTTAGCGATAAAACCTGATGAAGATGAATCCGGATATATTTATTAGTAAGGGGAGATTAGACTTATTTACAATTTACAGTTTACAATTTAGCGTAATTCTAGTTAAGGCATTATTAAAGCCTTAAGCAACCATAGCATTATTTAAGATAGTCATTTACTTTATAGGAAACTTATCAATGAAAATATCAGTGAAATTAGCTGCAGTCGCTTTGTCTGTATCTTTACTAGCCGGTTGTACGGGTTCAAATCCACGTACATCACAAGATACACTTTTATGCGCTACATTAGGGGCGTTAGCTACTGGTGCTGCAATTAGTGCCATCGACGATGGTGATAATTCTGATGCTGTAGTGGGTGGCGCTATCGTTGGTGGCTTATTAGGTATGGTTCTTTGTTCTGCTGATGAAACACAGCCAGTTGTTGAAACGACTCCTGCTGTTTGTGCGGAAGTTCCACCTGCCGGTGCCTTATTAGATGCTCAAGGCTGTGCATTCGACTCTGATTCAGATGGCGTTGTTGATGGTGTGGATCTGTGTGCAGATACACCAGCAGGCGTAGAAGTTGATCGTGTTGGTTGCCCTTTGGATACCGATAGGGACGGTGTTGAAGATTATAAAGATCAATGTCCAGCAACTCCTTTAGGCACAATCGTTGATGAAACTGGCTGCCCTCTTCCAGGCGAGAAAGTATTCTCTATGTCGGGTGTTAACTTCGAATTTAACAGCGCAAACTTGACTGCTGATGCTAAAGTTATTCTTGCTGAAGGTGTTAACGTTGTTAAAAACTTAGGTGATGCAATTGCTGTAAGTGTTGAAGGACATACAGACAGTAAGGGCTCTGAACAGTATAACCAAGTATTATCATTGAAACGTGCACAATCAGTAGTTGGTTATTTGGTTGCTGAAGGCGTAGATGCTGAGAAATTAACTGCAGCAGGCATGGGTGAAACAAGTCCAATTGCAAATAATGATACTAAAGAAGGCCGTGCAGCAAATCGTCGTGTTGACTTCGTTATTGTTCAGTAAATTTAGTACACCTTAAATTATTTAAGAAAAATGTATATGCTATTAAAATAGGCTTTATACATTTAATGACAAACAAAAAAACCGGCATCAAGCAATTGATGTCGGTTTTTTTGTGGAAGATGGTATGAATTATGAATTAGGTATTATCAAATTAAGTTGGTAGATTATTGCCGTTATTTTTTTGACGGAAAGTATTGAGACTATATAACTTATTGTAAAATAACAATTTAAAGTTACTGGCATATTTAATGCTGTAACTTAGACAAGAATAAATTAAAGTTGGAGAAGATTATGTCGATAAACTTCGATTCGGCCCTAGGAATTCATGCTGATGCCTTGAGAGTAAGATCTCAACGTGCCGAACTATTAGCGTCAAATTTAGCAAATACAGATACGCCTAATTATAAAGCGCGTGATATTGATTTTCAGTCCGCCATGAAAATGGCGACAAGTAGTCAGTCCTCTGGAATGCAAACCTCGCACGCCAATCATATTCAATCCTCTGGCAATCAATTTTCCTCACCTGCAGTGCAGTTTCGCACGTCAATGCAAGATTCGCTAGATGGCAATACAGTTGATGAACAAATTGAACAGGCACAGTTTATGCAAAACTCTGTTCAATATCAGGCTAGTTTAAATTTCCTTGGTGGAAGATTTAAAGGTCTGTTAACGGCAATAAAAGGGGAGTAAGCCTAATGTCTCTATTTAATGTGTTGGATATTGCAGGAAGTGGGATGAGTGCACAGTCATTACGTCTTAACACCACAGCAAGTAATTTAGCGAACTCCGACAGTGTGAGTAGTAGTGTTGATCAAGCCTATCGCACACGGAGTCCGGTTTTTTCGGCTGTACTGAACGATGCGGAACAGGGTTATAAACAAGGCAGTGTCAAAGTTAATGGGATTGTCGAAAGCCAGGCACCAGTGCGGCAAGAATATAACCCTAGTCATCCTATGGCGAATGAAGAAGGCTATGTATTCCATTCAAATGTAGATCCAATGTCAGAGATGGCTAATATGATGTCGGCCTCTCGTTCTTATCAAAACAATGTAGAAATGGCCAATACTTCTAAGCAATTACTGCTTCAAACACTACAATTAGGTAAGTAAAGGGGATACGTTATGGCAATTAGTGGAATCGATACCGATGGTAAATATGCTTTTTTAAATAAAGGCACTAAAGAAAAAGAAGAAAAAAAAGATCCTGGTTCATTAGCGATGGAAGACTTTATGTCACTAATGACATCACAATTAAAAAATCAAGATCCACTGAAACCAATGGAGAGCGGTGAGTTTTTAGGACAGATAGCTGCATTTGGTACTGTCAGTGGTATTGGGGATTTGCAGAAATCATTTGATGGTTTTTCTACCACAATGCAGTCTAATCAGGCGTTACAGGGATCTTCATTAGTAGGCCGCTCGGTATTGGTACCATCATCAATTGGCAATATGACGGCAGAAGAGGGTATGAAGGGGCAAATTAATGTCGCTGACGATGTAACTGATTTGAAAGTAGGCATCTATAACGATAAAGGTGTTCAGGTAAGAACTATTGAAATAGGAAAAGCATCTGGATATACCGACTTCACATGGGATGGTAAGGATGATGATGCTGAAGCCCTGACTCCTGGTGTTTATCAGTTTAAGGCAAGCGGCACTATTGATGGCGAGAATACCCAATTTGCAACTGGGACAGTCGCTAAAGTAGAAAGTGTACTTGTTGGTGGAAGCAAAGGGTTAATTATGAATTTGGGTGGTATAGGATCTGTGCCATTCAGCAAAGCAGTAGAAATTACTTAAGGGGGGACTGAGATATGTCTTTTAGTACAGCACTAAGTGGATTGAATGCGGCAACAGCCGATTTAAATGTAAAATCAAACAATATTGCGAATGTAAATACCACGGGCTTTAAAGAGTCTCGAGCCGAATTTGGTGATGTATTTGCCGTATCGGCATTTGGCACATCAAGCAAGACTGCGATTGGTAGTGGTACGGTATTGAATAATGTTGCTCAGCAATTTACCCAGGGTAATCTTGAATTTACGGATAATGGTCTTGATTTAGCAATAAGTGGCGAAGGATTTTTCGCTATGGCACCGTCACAAGATAGTGGCGAGGTTATTTATACTCGTGCTGGCGCATTTGGTGTAAATAAAGAGGGTTATATTGTGAATAGCCAAGGCAATTACTTACGGGCATTTCCTGTTGAGTCAAATGGTGATATTGCAACGACGAGTATTGATTCTGCTACTGCTTTACAATTACCTAAAGCTCAAGGTGCTGCGAAAGCGACAACTACAGTAGGTCTTCCATTAAACTTGCCTTCAAACGGAACCGCACATACAGTCGCAATTAATCCCCATGATCCCAATACCTATGAGGACTCTACACCAGTAACAGTATATGACTCATTAGGTAATGAGCATGTTATTACCACCTATTATCAGAAATTAGATGGCACAATCACAACGCCAGTAAACACTGATAATCAATGGCGAATGGATGTGTATATCTCAGCAGATGAGATTAAGCAACCATCGACACCTACTCCAGTAGGTACTTCACCTAATCAATTAGTGAAGTTGGGAGGGGCATCAAAAATTATTAATTTTAACTCTGACGGCTCACTTGTCACCCCTTCACAAACATCGCTAGCTTTATCGGGAACAATTGAGTTGAAAAGTGGTGCTGCGGATCAAACTATTGCTTTAAACTTATCGGGTTCAACACAAAACTCAGGTAATTTCAGTGTTGGCCCTTTAGAGGTAGATGGTTATGCTACTGGTCGTTTAACAGGCGTTAAAGTAAGCGATGATGGTGTGATTCGAGCTACCTATAGTAATGGCGAAGCTGTTCCAATCGGTAAGCTTGCTTTAGCACGCTTTGAAAACGCTCAAGCGCTTAATAAAATTGGTAATAGTGCGTGGAGTGAAACGACTGATTCAGGCCGGCCAATTTCCGGTGAAGCAGGTACGGGTAACTTCGGTCAGATTCAATCTGGTGCATTAGAAAATTCAAATGTGGATTTGACGAAAGAATTGGTAGGGTTAATTACAGCACAGCGTAATTTCCAAGCCAACTCTAAAGCGATTGAAACAAATAATGCGATTACGCAAACGATTATTAATATTCGTTAAGAATAGATAATGTAAGTAGGAGACCTCACTATGGATCGAATGCTTTATATTTCGATGAATGCTGCTCAGCAAACGATGCTGTCGCAAGCCGCTAATAGTAATAACTTAGCCAATGTTAACACAACGGGATTCCGGGCTGATTTTGAGCAGTTTCGAAGTCAACCGGTATTTGGTGACGGTCTTCCATCACGCGTTTATTCTATGAGCGAACGACCTCAAACAGATTATCAGCAAGGTTCAATTCAATCAACGGGCAGAGATCTTGATATTTCAATTCAAGGTGAAGGCTTTATGGCTGTTCAAGGTAAAGATGGCCGTGAAGGTTATACTCGAGCAGGTGATTTACAAATTACTGCATCAGGTCAATTGGTGACAGGAACAGGCTTGCCTGTAATGGGAGAAGGCGGCCCTATTGCCATACCACCCTCTGGGAAAATTGATATCGGTGCTGATGGCACAATTACTGTGCGCACTATTGGCAGTGCTGCTAATGCGTTAACTGTGTTGGACCGCATTAAATTAGTTAAACCAGAGCTCAGTAACGTATTTAAAGATTCAGATGGTTTAATGCGTCTGAAAGATGGAAGTAATGCACCATTAGATTCAACTATTAAGGTGGCATCTGGAACATTAGAAAGTAGTAATGTGAATGCCGTGGGCGCATTAGTGAATATGATTGAGTTACAACGTAAGTATGAGATGCAAGTAAAAATGATGAAGTCAGCAGACGAAAATAGCGCAGCTTCGGCACGGTTGTTGCAGTTTAGCTAATTAATACGCAATAACGCGTTAAATTAATGTAGGAGGTTATGCCATGAATCAAGCATTATGGATTGCCAAAACAGGACTCGATGCTCAGCAAACGCGGATGTCGGTTATTTCAAATAACTTAGCGAATGCAAATACAACAGGTTTTAAACAAGATCGTGCGGTATTTGAAGATTTGCTTTATCAAACTATTCGCCAACCAGGCGCTCAGTCTTCAGCAAACACACAGTTACCTTCAGGTTTATTGATTGGTACTGGTGTTCGTACTGTAGCGACTGAAAAAATTCACACACAAGGAAATATTCAGCAAACGAACAATGCCTTGGATATCGCAGTTAATGGTCGAGGGTTTTTCCAAGTTTTAATGCCTGATGGTGAAATTGGATATACACGTGATGGCACATTTCAAGTCGACTCTACTGGTCAAATGGTGATGTCAAATGGTTATCCATTAGAACCATCAATCACTATTCCTAGTGATGCATTAAATGTCACTATAGGTACTGACGGTGCAGTCACTGTCACGCAACCAGGGCAGGCATCAGCAACAGTTGTAGGTGATATTCAGTTGGCTGACTTTGTTAACCCAACAGGCTTGCAAGCAATTGGTGAGAACTTATTTAAAGAAAGTGGTGCTAGTGGCACGGCAACAACTGGAACACCGGGAATAACAGGTCTAGGTACCACGATTGGGGGCTCACTTGAAACATCCAATGTTAATACTGTGACCGAATTAATTAATATGATTGAAACACAACGTGCTTATGAGATGAATTCAAAAGCTATCTCTACAGCAGATCAAATGCTCCAATATGCAGCTCAAAATCTATAGCAAATAGCCTAGCCCTCTACTTAGAGGGCTTTTTTTTGCAATTGTGTTTTGGCTTATTTCAATATGGCATAAACACTGCATAAGTCCAAATAACAATCGATGTTTGGAGAATATTATGAACAAAATAATCAAAATTTTAACACTGCTTAGCCTTCTCCTTATTACGGCATGTAGCACTACAAAAGCAAAACGAGACCCTGCTTATGCTGCTGTTAGACCTGTTGCGGTGCCTGAAGCTCCTCGAACTGACGGTGCTATTTTCAATGTAAGCAATATGACTTCTTATTTTGAAGACTATCGAGCTCGCCGTGTTGGCGATATTTTGACAGTCAAATTAGAAGAAAAAACAGAAGCAGAAAAGGGATCAGAAACGAAAGTTGATAAGTCAAATAGTAATTCTATTACTAGTCCCACCATTTTAGGTGCTGGTTTGCAATTTAATGCACCCAAATTCTTACCCCTAGATAAGAGTAGCAATAACGATGGTTCATTTTCGTCAGCAAGTGATCATAGTTTTTCTGGCACAGGTGAAAGTGATCAAAGTAATAAATTGACAGGTGATATTAGTGTGTCAGTGGTAGAGATGTTACCCAACGGTAATATGATGATACGTGGTGAGAAAGTCGTCACCATAAATCAAGGTAATGAATATTTACGAATTGCCGGGATGATTAGCCCAAGAGATATTGATGCTGATAATACAATTTCATCAAAGCGGGTCGCTGATGTGCATATGTCGTATGTCGGTGATGGCCCAACCAATGATGCCAGTGTGATGGGTTGGTTAGGTAAATTCTTTATCAGTGCATTAATGCCGTTTTAAGGGGCAAAAAAATGAATATTAAAACTGTTTTAATATCAGCTATTTTACTCACTGTTTCAACATTAAGTTATGCTGAAAGAATTAAGGATATAGCTTCCATAGCGGGTGTTCGTAATAACCAATTAGTGGGTTATGGCTTGGTGGTAGGACTGAATGGCACGGGCGATAAAACCAAATTTACTGGGCAGAGTTTACGTAGTATGTTACGTGAACTGGGCGTTACATTGCCACCAGGAACAGATCCAAAAAGTAAAAATGTGGCTGCTGTAGCAATTCATGCCAATTTAACCCCCTTTTCTAAGCCCGGACAAACCATCGATGTGACCGTTTCATCATTGGGTGATGCTAAAAGTCTGCGAGGAGGTAGTTTAATCATGTCGCCTCTCAAAGGGGGAGATGGTCAAGTATATGCTATGGCACAAGGTAACTTAGTAGTGGGAGGCTTTGGTGCTGAAGCTGGAGATGGTTCCCGTGTTACCGTAAATATTCCAAGTGCAGGCCGAATTCCAAACGGAGCAACGGTTGAGCGAACAGTTCAAAATGCATTTAATGTGGGAGACCATATTATTCTGAACCTACATCAAGCCGACTTTACAACAGCAAGTCGGCTCACTGATTCAATAAACCATACAGTAGGAAAAGGTACTGCGCGATCAATAGATGCCTCTTCCATTAAAGTTAATGCCCCCCGCGATCCTAGCCAACGCGTGCCATTTCTATCTTTGATAGAAAATCTAAGCTTAAACCCTGGTGAGGCGGCTGCGAAAATCGTCGTTAATTCGCGTTCTGGCACAATCGTTATTGGTCAGCATGTACGCGTCTCTCCTGCAGCAGTTACTCACGGTAGCTTGTCAGTGACTATTGCAGCCAATACTGAAGTGAGTCAGCCCAATGTATTGAGCAATGGTGAAACAGTTATTACGCCTAATTATGATATTGAAATAAGCAAAGATTCTAGCCGAATGTTTAAGTTTGATACGGGTGTTACTTTAGACGAAATCGTACGAGCAGTGAATCAAGTCGGTGCGGCACCAGGCGATCTTGTCGCAATACTTGAAGCACTCAAACAAGCTGGTGCTTTAAGAGCTGAGCTAGTGGTTATCTAAGTCATGGCACTTAATACTGGTATTGCTCAAACAGCCGTCGATTTTAAAGGTCTTGCTGAACTGCGACGTTCAGCAACGACAGATAAAACTGATCAAGAAACCATAAAGCAGGTTGCTGCCCAGTTTGAGTCTTTATTTACTGGAATGATGTTGAAAAGCATGCGTCAAGCTAGTGTGGTTGAAGGCATGTTTGATAGCTCTCAAAGTGATATGTATCGTGACATTTCTGATCAACAATTGGCGATGGACTTATCATCAAAAGGTGGTTTAGGGCTACAAAGTGCCATTATTCGTCAATTAGGCGGCAAACCTGATAATGAACCGAAGCGTTATAGTGGCGACTCTGCAAGTAATATTGATACTGTGACATTTAGGCCTGCATTACACTCTATGACTAACCCTGTATTAGTGCAACAAGCAATCAGTACTGCGCCAAAACAATCTGTTTCACAAATCAATAAACACAGCGAACTTGTTTTCGATTCACCAGAAAGCTTCGTGCAACAACTGTTGCCTATGGTCAAACAAGCAGCGGATAAATTGGGTGTATCGCCCGATGTTATTTTAGCTCAAGCAGCCTTAGAAACAGGCTGGGGCAAGCATGTGATTAAAGGTACTGACGGTCAATCTAGTAATAACTTATTTAATATTAAAGCGGATAAACGCTGGCAAGGTGATTCAGCTGCAACAGGCACTATTGAATATCGTGATGGTGTTGCTGTTAGAGAACAGGCTAAATTCAGATCGTATGAATCATACCAAGATAGCTTTAATGACTACGTCGATTTTTTACAAACACAGCCTCGCTATCAAGATGCTTTAAAACAATCACATAGCCCAGAAGAATTTATTGAGGGGCTTCATAAAGCAGGTTATGCAACTGATCCAGCCTATGCTGACAAGATTAAGAAAATTATGAACAGTTCTACAATGGCACAGTTCTCGCAACAGTTGAAGCATTCATGAATATCGTCGATAAATTGACGGAGAGAGGGTTTAAACTATGAGCATGCTAAATATTGGTAGAACCGCGTTAGCAACGTCGCAAGCTGCGTTATCTACAACTAGCCATAATATTGCAAACGTTAATACAGATGGTTATAACCGTCAAAGAATAGAACAATCAACGAATATGCCTATCTCTTCAGGGGGCCAGTTTATTGGTTCTGGTGTTCAAGTTGATAGCGTTCAGCGAATATTTGATTCTTTTTTATCAGAACAGGTCCGCAGCTTTACTTCTCAGGAGCAACAGTTAGATACCTTTTCAAAATTTGCAAAGCAGGTAGATGATTTATTAGGTTCGCCTCAGCTGTCATTAAGTGAGGGGTTTCAGGGTTTTTTTGATGCTGTTCAAAGCTTGGCTGATGATCCTACTTCTACTTCTGCAAGACAAGTTATGTTGACGGAAGCGGACATTTTGGCAAAGCGCTTTAACACACTTGATACCCAGTTAGATGCTTATAATGATCAAGTTAATTTAGGTATAGAATCATCAGTAGATGATATTAACTTATTGTCAAAAGATATTGCCGACCTTAACAAGGCCATTATTGCAACATCAGCAAGTAATAATGCGAGCCCAAATGATTTATTAGATCAACGCGATCAATTAATCAATGAACTTTCATCCTTGGTATCGGTATCCGTTATTAAGGAAGCAAATGGTGCTCATAGTGTGATGATTGGTAATGGACAAGCATTAGTTACAGGCACTAGCTTTGCTAGTTTAGATACAGTGCCTAATGCAACAGATACCACTAAATTAGAAATCACTTATGGTTCAGGTGGGATAAATATTTCGTCTCAAATTACTGGTGGACAATTGGGCGGGCTATTATCTGTTCGCGAAGATGTGATTGATCCTGCTAGAACAGAGATCGATGCATTAGCTGCTGGAATGGTCACGACTATTAATGCTCAGCATACAGTTGGTATAACCTTAGATGGTAATGCTGGCGGAAACTTCTTTGAGCCGACAGGTGCGCTGGCACCAGATGCTGGAAATATTAGGTTAGCCATAACGGATCCTAGGGATATTGCTGTCGCGTCAGCAGTTACAACCACCACCTCGGCAGCAAATACAGGAACAGCCGCAATAACACTTAATAGTGTTGATGGAACAGCTGTGGGCTTTGATGCATTGACGGCATTGAATACAGCCCTAACGTTTAGCTATGATGCTGCTGCAAAAACATATACAGTTAATTATGCAGGTGATACAGCAACGATTAGCTATGATCCGGCTACTGACAGTGGTAAATCAATAGATTTATCGGCATTAGGCGCACCACATACTGACTTTACTGGCGCAACAAAGCCACCCTTAACCATTACTTTGTCAGGCGTACCTGCAGATACCGATAGCTTCACTATGACGAATAGTACCAGCGGCGGCTTTAGTTCGGTAGGTGATAACCGTAACGCATTAGCTTTGGCTGAATTACAAGTAACAAAAGTATTAAATGGTGGCACACAAACATATGATGACTCCTATGGGAAATTAGTGGCGAATGTGGCTACGCGAACGCATCAAGCAGATGTGGGTCAACAAACGCAACAAGGATTATTAGACCAAACTAATGCAAGTTACCAGTCTGTATCAGGCGTTAATCTTGACGAAGAAGCAGCAGACTTAATCAAATATCAGCAGGCATATCAAGCGGCATCACAAATTATTACCGTATCAAATACAATATTTAATTCTTTGATTAATGCCTTCTAAGAGGAGCTGAGCATGCGCGTTTCAACATCACAAATATTTGACCAAGGACTGACTGCAATGCTTAATAAGCAGACAGAAGTTAGTCAAGCACAATTACAGGTCTCAACGGGTAAGAAGATTTTAAATCCTTCAGATGATCCGGCTGCTTCAGTACAAATGTTAAATCTACAACGTGAATTTAGTTTAACTGAGCAGTACCTTGATAATGCAACTAAAGCTGAAAATAAACAGGTGATTGAAGAGGGCGCACTGATTAGTGCAACAGATATTTTGCAACGGATTAGAGAAATTGCTGTCCAGGCTTTATCAGATACTAATGGGCCAGATCAGCGAAAGGCTCTTGCAAAGGAAGTTAGTCAATTAAACGAACAATTGTTATCGCTGTCTAATTCAAAAGATTCAAGTGGGGATTACTTATTCTCAGGCTTTCAAACTAATACACCGCCATATGAAACTATTAATGGCGCGTATCAAGGTGATGAAGGCCAGCGCAGTATGAAAATAGGTGCTGGGGTGACTATTGAAACAAACGATCCAGGTAATGCTGTTTTTGAATCTCGTCATATAGCAACAACATCAACTAAAGTAGCGGGTACTGCTGATAGTAATATTACTATTTCTAGTAGTGATGGAAGAGAGGTGAGTTCAGCTATCACGTTTACATTTAATACGGCGATTGGGCCATCGGGTGGTTACGATGTAAACGGTGGGCCTACAACAATCCCCTATACAGCTGCAGAATCAGGGCTTAATATTGATTTAAATGCACTTGATCCCTCATTACCTAATGTGAGCGTAACGTTAACAGGCACACCAAGTGCAACAGATAGCTTTTCTGTTGGAACAAACTCTTCTGTGCAGACAATGTTCAAGACGATTGATCAATTTGTTAAAGCATTAGAAGCCGATAAGGTCGGTATTGATGACGGGCCAAATAACGGTGATTTTTTGATTAATATTGATGCCTCTATGGATAGTGTGTTGAACACTCAGGCAAAAATAGGTGCTCGAGTAAACTCAATTGACTACATGCGTGATATTAATGATGGCTTATCGTTTAATAATCAAAAAATATTATCTGAGATAAGAGATTTAGATTATGCAGAAGCAGTGTCGAAATTATCACTTCAAATGACTGCCTTAGAAGCGGCACAAAAGACATTTACACGAGTACAAGGGCTTTCGCTACTTAACTATTTATGACAAACTCTTGCGAGAAATAATCTTATATAATTTAAAGAGTCATATATGAAAGCAGTTATCTTGGCTGGTGGTCTTGGCACACGAATTAGTGAAGAAACGATTGTAAAACCTAAACCTATGATAGAGGTAGGCGGAAAGCCCATTTTGTGGCATATTCTCAAGCTTTATTCTAGTTATGGTGTCAATGAATTCATTATTTGCTGTGGTTATAAAGGCTATTTAATTAAAGAATATTTCTCCAATTATTTTCTGCATATGTCTGATGTGACCTTTGATATGCAAAATAATGAGATGCATGTGCATCAGAACCATGCCGAACCATGGAAAGTCACCTTAGTAAATACAGGTGAAGAGAGTATGACAGGTGGCCGTTTAAAGCGTGTAGCTGAGTATATTAAAGATGAAGAATGCTTTTGCATGACTTATGGTGATGGCGTTGGTGATGTCGATATTGCTGCCAGTATTGCTTTTCACCGCCAACAAAATACCTTGGCAACGGTGACAGCAACGCATCCCCAAGCTAAGTTCGGTGCATTAAAAGTTGAGGGCGATAGAGTCTCTTCATTCCAAGAAAAGCCGACTGGTGATGGCAGCATAGTCAGCGGAGGCTTCTTTGTCTTATCTCCCAAAGTACTTGATTATATTGATAGTGATCAGTCTAGTTGGGAGCACACACCTCTTGAGCGTTTAGCGAACGAAGGACAATTAGCCGTTTTCAGGCATGAAGGTTTTTGGCAGCCAATGGATACATTACGCGATAAACAATATTTAGAGCGTCTTTGGGCAACAGGTAATGCGCCATGGAAAAACTGGTGATCGACGCTCAATTTTGGCAAGATAAGAAAGTGCTTATAACGGGGCATACTGGGTTTAAAGGCAGCTGGTTATCATTATGGTTACAGAGTTTGGGTGCTGATGTTTTAGGTTTATCACTTGAGCCAGAGAGCAAGCCCAACTTATACCAACAAGCGAAGGTTGAAGTAGGAATGACTTCAATCATTGGTAATATATGTGATCTTGATTTAGTCAAGAATACCATCCAGCAATTTCAGCCAGAAATAATCTTTCATTTAGCTGCTCAAGCACTGGTGAGAGAGTCCTATAATGATCCGGTTCAAACGTATCAAACCAATGTAATGGGTACAATGAACGTGCTTGAAGCCATTCGGGAATGTGACAATGTCAAAGCTGCGGTAATGGTTACAACGGATAAATGTTATGACAATAAAGAGTGGCTGTGGCCTTATCGTGAAAATGATCGCTTAGGAGGGCATGATCCCTATAGCAGCAGTAAAGCCTGTGCTGAAATATTAATTGATTCATATCGACGATCTTTCTTTACTGATGCTGAATCAGCCTCTATTGCTTCAGTTCGAGCT